>SDBT01018905.1_pt1 | contig 10813 bp, 8 predicted proteins | sample 2277101 | NCBI WGS metagenome assembly SDBT01 (sample SAMN10404973, study PRJNA504765) | marine sediment metagenome | isolation source: marine sediment core GS10_PC15, 103 cmbsf | place: Arctic Ocean: Southern Knipovich Ridge | collected 2010 | reverse complement strand
AAGGTGGGCCGCTGGATCAACGTGTGATCCGGGTTCACCATCCTCCACGACTCACCGCCGTCGTCGGATCGCCAGAGCACGCCCTGGCAATCCTCCAGCGGTGCGAAGTCACGGTTTGCGTTGGTCTCGATAAGGGCGTAGATGCGGTCCGGATCGTCCGGGGTCATGGCCAGGCCGATCTTCCCCAGGGGGCCCGTAGGAAGCCCCTTTCCCTCCAGCCGCGTCCAGCTGTCCCCCCCGTCGCGAGACATGAAGATTCCGCTCCCCGGCCCACCGCTCCACCGCCCCCACGTTCGGATGTACATCTCCCAGGTGGCGGCGAAGAGGATGCGGGGGTTGGAGGGATCCATCACCATGTCTACGGCGCCGGACCTCTCGTCCACGAAGAGGACACGCTCCCATGTGTCGCCACCATCAGTCGTCCGGTAGACCCCTCGCTCCTGCTGCGGTCCGTACAGGTGTCCGAGGGCCGCAGCGTAGGCGATGTCAGGATCGGAGGGGTGCACGACCACCCGGCCGATGCGGCCGGTCTTCTCCAGACCCAGGTGGGACCAGCTCTCCCCTGCGTCGGTGGACCTGTAGATCCCGTTGCCGATGGAGACGTTGGAGCGGATCCAGGTTTCCCCGGTGCCGGCGTATACGACGTTGGGATCCGAAGGGGCGATGGCCAACGAGCCGATGGACTGTGCCGGCTGGTCGTCGAATACCGGTGTCCAGTGTACTCCCCCGTCGGTCGTCTTGAAGACCCCCCCGGAGGCGGCGCCGAAGTAGTAGACGCCGGGATCGCCCGGCACCCCCGCCACCGCGCTCACGCGATTCCCCGGTGGGCCGATGTGCCGGTAGGTGAGAGCGCCCAGGTCGAGGGCGTCAGCCCGATCCGGTGCCTGAGCCCCGATGTCCCCGTCAGTCAGGGCGGCACATGCGAGGATCAAGAGTAGGGAAAGGGCGGAACGAATCCGCTGGAGAGGGATGCGCGTCATCGTTGCTTCCTCCTGATCTGGACCATGGCCCTTCCGGTGGGGCCCCCTCGGGTCTCCTGCCCGCCAGTGTGCCCCAAACGCTAGAATTCTGCAACAGAGGGTGTCAGACGGACCGGTCAAGAGCGCCCAGGCCCGGCGAGCCAGTGGGGAGGAGGAGCTCGTCGCCGCGCCTCGGCATGCGAGCGCATCGGCGTTCTCGGTACCTATGGTGATTCGGTCACACCACACTAGCTTGTTCGGGCAATGAACAAGACGCCCGACTACCTGATCGTTGGCGGCGGCATCATCGGCCTCACAGTGGCGCTGGAAGTACGCAGGCGCTTCCCGGACGCCGGCGTGGTGGTGCTGGAGAAGGAGGGGCGTGTGGGGCTCCACGCCTCCGGGCGCAACAGTGGTGTCCTCCACGCCGGCTTCTACTACTCCGAGGACTCGCTCAAAGCCCGCTTCTCCAGGGAGGGAACCAAGCGCTGGACCGAGCTCTGTCTGGAGCGGGGGCTCCCCATCAACCGGTGCGGCAAGCTCGTGGTGGCGAAGGACGCCTCTGAGCTGTCGGGCCTGGAGGAGTTGAGGCGCCGGGGTGAGAAGAACGGTGTCGAAGTCCAGCTGGTGGACGAGGCGGAGGCGGGTGAGATCGACCCGCTGGCCCGGACGGTGCAGTCCGCGCTCTGGTCTCCCACCACGGCCTCGGTGGACCCGAGCCGCGTCATGGAGGAGATGGCCCGGGAGGCCGTGGAGAAGGGGATCGACATCACCACGGACACCCTCTTCCTTCGGCGGAAGGGTGCCGCCGCGGAGACCAGTGCGGGTGTCTTCGAGCCCGACTACCTGATCAACGCAGCGGGTGTGTACGCCGATCGCATCGCCAGGGACTTCGGCTTTGCTCAGGACCTGACGATCCTCCCCTTCAAGGGCCTCTACCTGTACGGAGACCCGGCGGAGGTAGGCCTTCGGGTGCACCTCTACCCGGTTCCGGACCTGGACCAGCCATTCCTAGGGGTCCACTTCACCCTGGCGGCGGACGGTCGGGTGAAGATCGGCCCCACGGCCATCCCGGCCTTCTGGAGGGAGCACTACCGGGGTCTGGAGAATCTGCGTCTCTCAGAGATGCTCCCGATTGTCGGGAGAGAGGCGTCGCTCTTCCTGCGAAACGACTTCGGCTTCCGATCGGTGGCGCTGGAGGAGCTGAAGAAGTACTCGAAGCGGAATCTGGCCCGCATGGCCTCGCGCCTGGTGAGGGACATGCCGATGGACTCTTTCCGAAGGTGGGGCAAGCCGGGCATCCGTGCCCAGCTCTTCCACACCAAGGAGCGTCGCCTGGAGATGGATTTTCGGGTCGAGGGGGACGATCGGTCCTTCCATGTTCTCAACGCCATCTCCCCCGCATTCACCTGCGCGCTCCCCTTCGCGGAGTTCGTCATGGATGAGGTGGAGCGGCTGCGGAGGTAGCCAAAGACATGACTCCAGAAATCCGGGATATGAGACGCAGCGATCGGAGCATGGACGAGGATTGGATTCGTCGCTCCCTCCGGGATGCCCCCTTCGGCGTCCTCACCATGGTGACGGAGGCAGGGCCGTATCCCCACCCCACCCTTTTCGCCTTCGACGAGGACAGAGACGCGCTCTACTTCCACACCGCCAGGACGGGAGCCACCAGGAGCAGCATCGAGGAAGACGACAGGGTGGCGTTCTGTGTGTCCCGGATGGGCCGCCTTCTTCCGGCGGACGAGGCCGGGGAGTTCAGCGTCGAGTACTCCAGCGTCGTCGTCTACGGGCGGGGGTTGGTGGTGAGCGAGGCGGAAGAGGCGGAACGGGGCCTGGAGTTGATCATGGAGAAGTACGCGCCTCACCTGGAGCCCGGTAGGGATTACCGGGCCGTCCAGCCGGAGGAAGTGAAGCGCACGGCCGTCTACCGGCTCGACATAGAGGCGTGGAGCGGGAAGGAGAAGGCGGAGGCCCCTGATTATGCTGGGGCGTACCTCTTCGAGGATGTGGCCGGCCTACCCTGAGTACTTCTCCTCGATGGCGGCGAGTCGCTCTTCGATCCACTCCCTGGGGAGCCACCGTCCCCGGACCATGACTCCGACCTGATCCCAGAGATGGTCCAAATCCTCCAGCGGATTCCCGTTGAGGAGGATCAGATCCGCCCGGTTACCCTCTCGCACGACCCCGAAGCTTCCGGGCTCGCTCATCTCCTCCGATGCGTACCGGCCCACATTCCGCGTGCCCGTCAGGAGCACCTCGTAGTTGAGCAGGCGGGCCTCCCGCATGATTGGGATCTCTCGTCGAAGAGAGAACCCGGGGACGTTGAACATCCGAGGTGACCCCGTCCCCATCACGATCCCGACCCCGGCGTTGTTGAGCGCCCGTACGAGGTCCTGCCTGAGGGTCGCCTGGAGCTGGGCGAGCTCCACGGTGAGGCTGGGGGATCTTCTCCTCTCCCGGACCCACTCCCTTCTCAGCCAGGGCGGGACATACCTCATCTCCGGGAGTGCCAGCATCGAGTCCACGTTCAGGGGCCGGTGGAGGATATCCCAATGGTAGAGGGTCGGTGTCACCCAGGTGTTGGCGGCTCGGGTGTGGGCGGCGACGGCCCGGAGCTGCCGGCCCGTAACGGAGCGGAGGATCTCATCCCAGGGAACATCCTCTCCCCTCTCCAAGATCGTCTCCACCCCCTCTTCATCCACCTCCACCACGGGTCTCATCCGCTCCTTGATCTCCTCCGAAGCGGCGGCCTCCATGTAGCCATCCAGATGGTCCACCGTGGAGATCCCGTGGGCCAGCGCCCGGCGGAGCCCGATCGCCTCGGGGATCAGGCCCCCGAAGGTGACTCCCGTTGTGTGGGCCAGCCGGGTCAGGTTGTTCCACACCTCGTCGGGAGTATCCGGATGGAGCCTCAGGAAGTCGTAGCCCATGGCGCGGGTCGCCCGCAAGCGCGACCGAATGGTGTCGGTGGTCATGGTCGTATCGACCAGGAAGGGCGGGCCGCTCACGAAGATCGTGGGTCCCAGAAGTGCTCCGGCGTCCACCCGCCTCTTCAGTGCCAGGTGGTGGGGCGACCCGGCTGCGGACCGGATCGCAGTGACGCCGTTCGCCAGGTAGAGGAAGAGAAGGTCCTCCATCTGACTGTCAGGAGTGGTGGAGCCGGGGAGGTAGGCGTTCATGTCGGAGAGGGCCGGCATCAAGAATCTGCCCTCTCCATTGATGCGGGAGGCGTCGGCTGGGATCGCCACTTCGTCCACGGGTCCCATGTCGGTGATCCGGCCATTCCGTACGATGACGGTGTAGTTCTCCAGCACCCGGTTCAGGTCCATGGGGACCACCGTGACATTAATGAATGCCACGGGCGATACGGATTGGGGAGCGCCCTCAGGGTCGCCGGATGGTGTGCTTCCCGGAGCGGCCCCAATGCGATACGGCGCCATCAGCACCGCGCCAATGACCATCGCGCAGACCACGGATCTCCGAATCATCGTCGTCACGCTCCACGGCATGAAGTGGGCTCCAATCTGATCGGTGATCTTCAAAATACGTCCAGGTCCTTCCCGTAGACGACTCTCCCCGTGAAACCCGTCCGGACCTCTGAGAGCAACTGGGCGGGCTCGGCGCCCCAGAGGAGCTGGTGGGTGAGCACCAGAAGGCCCGGGTTGGCCTCCTGTGCGATCCGTCCCAACTCCAGGCCCGAGGTATGGGAGCTGGAGTGATACCGCTGCCATACGGCGGGACGACTCTGGAAGGTCGCATGGCAATAGACCTCGTGGACCAGGATATCACACCCCATGCAACTCTCGGCGACGGAGGCGATGGGCATGGTGTCACCCGAGATCACGATGGACCTGTCCGGCGTGTCGAAGCGGTATCCGAACGCGTGGGACCAGGATCCATGCTGCACGCGGAAGGCCGTGACGGTGACGTTCTCGTCCCGGTAGACGATGCCGGCCTCGATCTCCCGAACCTCGGTCTTGTATCCGGCTTCGTTCGCCGGCTCGGAACCCTGAAGGCGGACCTGAATGTCCGCCTGAAATGCCTCCGAGATGTGATGCACCATCGCTTCGGTGCCCGCCGGGCCGAAGACCCGTAGCGGCGTCTCCCTCTCCAGCACCCAGGGAGTGAAGATCAGATCGGGCAACCCCAGGGTGTGGTCGGTATGGAGGTGGGTGAGGAAGACCGTGGCCAGGCGAGGCATCGCCAACCCTTCGATCCCCATCTGGTACGCGGCGTTGGCCCGCCGGACCACGCCGGGTCCCGCATCCACCAGGTAGGGCGTGCCGTTCACGATGATGGCCAGCGCCGAGCCGGATCGATCCGGTTCCGAATTCGGTGTTCCGGTCCCCAGTAGCACGAGTTGGGTGAGGGACTGCTGCCCTAGGAGCGGCTCCGGGGAGGGGTAGAGGCCGGTGGCCAAGCCTCCCAGGACCGTCACCAGGAGCCTCACTCTTCTGGAATGCAAGTCACTTTCCTCGAGCACAGAGACGAAGTGGACGTCGGCAACGCGACGTCGGAACCGACAACAATAGGCAATTGAGCCGGATTCGGTCCATGCCCTGTCACAAATCTCTCGCGCCTCTGTGGGCCTCTCGCTACATTCTGACCGGCTTTCTTCTTGTCCAACCCAGTGGAGACATGGCTTTGCCCTCCGAGGACGCTCCGCCCGTACCCAAAGGAATCGCCGGGTCCATCGTCGACCTCTTCGAAGGCCGAATCGTGCCAGGAGAGGGCGGTGCCGTGCCGTTGTCGGTTGCGGGGCTGCTGAGTTTGGAGATGGAGAGGGTGGTGGATCTCTTCCTGGTGGCCGACAGTCACGAGCTGGAGGAGGGGGCCGACGAGGTGCGTCGACTGGCTGCGGAGCTGCGCCAGGAGAGCTCGGTGGCCCCCGTGGCCAGGACGGTGGTGAGGCTCGCCGCGAGTGTGGCCCCCGAGGCGGCCAGGCGCGATGCGCTGGACCTCGCCAAGGAGCTGGTGGAGCCGGGTGTCGCCACGGAGATCGCCTTGGCCCTCGGCGTGGTCCGAGACGATGGGCGCCGGCGAAAGATGGTGGAGGTCGTCACTCAGCTCGGGGGCGGCATGGCCCCCGCCATCGCGGAAGCTCTCAGTGAGACCGAGGACAGATTCGCCCGGCGAGCCTACGTCGACGCCATGGTGGCCATGGGCGACTCCGGCACGAAGGCTGTTGGGAAGATGGTGGAAGACCCTCGCTGGTTCGTGGTCAGGAATGCCGTGAGGATCCTGGGGGAGATCGGCGGAGTGGAGGCCGTTGGCCACCTGACCACCACCCTCGCGAACGACGATGCCAGGGTCCGGAAGGAGACGGTCCTCGCGCTGGCTCGCATCGGTGGGGACGACCCATCGATGCTGGTGGTCGGCAAGCTGGAGGACAAAGATGCCGACGTGCGGGCGGCGGCCTGTCGCGCCATCGGAGTACTCAAGGTCGACAGAGCACTGAAGCCTCTGGTGGCATTGCTGAAGACCGAGAAGGACAACGAGGTCGTGGAGCAGGTCCTCTTGGCCCTGGGTCAGCTGGGGGATCCTGGAGCCGTGAAGTCCATCGAGAAGAAGGCCACCGGCGGGCGCTTTTCCCGCACGCCCATCGGCGTCAGGATCGCCGCCTACAAAGCTCTCTTTACCATCGGGACGCCCTACGCCAGGGCGTTACTGGAAAAGGCCAGCGAGGACAGCGATCCCGATGTGAAGGAAGCCGTCGGTCGGATTCTGGGTTTGAAGTAGTCTCGCCCTCCCTACAACTCCGCCATTACCCTCCGCAGCGCCATGAAGAAGCGCCCGCCCTCCAGCGCCTGGTGGGCGAGGGAGAGCGCCCGGTGGCGATATGAGTGGCCGAATAGACCGGTTACCGCCGTGTGCACCTGGGCGCCCGGGCCGAATCGCTCCGCCAGGCGAAGCGTCTCGGAGTAGGGAATGAGGTGATCCTCTCTGCCGTGGAAGAGGTGGACCGGGACCCTGACCCGAGGAAGGAAGGGCGTGAGCTCCGACAGCGGAGAAGAGTCGATGAATGCGGCAGTGAGGCCGCGTATCAGGGGCTCCACCCGGGCCGGGTCGAGCTTCACCTCGGAGGGAGGCGCGAAGAGTCTGAAGAGCTCCCTTCTCTCAGGTGCGATCTCGAGCTCCAGGGCATCCTTGACGGGGTCGTACTCGGGATCCCACGAGAGGAGTCTCCGCTCTCCCGCCTCCGCCGCAAGCTTCCAGAGTCCCTGGGCCACGTCGTGGGCGTCTTCGTGCCCCGGCACCTCAGTCAGGTAGTTCGCCCCCATAACCCAGCGTCCGTAGGGGTCGGGACGAAGGTAGTGCCTGTGCCCGTTCCACTCGTGCTCTCCGGTGAAGAAGAACCGGACCGTCGGCGCGGGATCGCAGTAACTTCCGTATCCCATAACAACGGAGAGGCGCCCCTCGAGGGCGGGATCGGTGGCGGCGAGAATCGCCTGGGGCGCCCCGAATGAGAATCCGATCACACCCATGTGTCCGGATCGGGTCTCCTCCCGGTCGTCCAGGTGGAGGATCGCCGCCTTGATGATGGGAGGCACCGTCTCGGGAGAGACGCGCAGCTCCTTCCACTCCGGGATCTCCGGGATCAGAACGGCCGAACCGGAGGCGGACAGGGCACCCGCGAAACGGAGGAGCACAGGGTGGAAACGGCCCGGACGAGTTATTCCGTGGAGGACAACCCATCCGGGGAGGTTCCGCCTCGAACCATTGGGGAGGAGAAGAGTCGCGGGCAGGGGACCGTCCCCGCCGGCCACCTCCACCTCCTGACTCTCTATCGGGGCGCTGGAAGATCTCCAGCTTCTGCCGAAGCGCAGTGTGCGCAATGAACTCCGAATCATCCCACAATGCTACGCCGGGAGGTGGAGATCACGCCAGACGTCTTGCCAGGTGGGTCTCGAATAAGGCATGATCTTGCTCTGTTCCGGGTGATCCCGAGCGATGAACCCATATCGGTGCAAGACAGATCAATCAGCAGGAGGGCTACCTCATGATACGACGCATCGGCATTCCGATTGTTCTTGTCCTGGCAGCATGTCAGGCACCCGCCGCCGAGGAGCCCATCGTTCGAAGGGCAATCAACAGTCAGCTTCCGGCCCGACCCTACAGCCAGGCCGTGCAGGTTGGAAATGCCTTCTTCTTCTCCGGGAAGGTCGGCAGCACGCAAGAGACCCAGGCGATGGAAACCGGCCGCATCGAGGCGGAGACCAGGAACATCATGGAGGGCTTTCGGGCTCTCTTTGAAGAGGTGGGGATCGGCTTCGAGGATGTGGTGCAGGGAACCGTCTTCCTGGCGGATATCGATGACTACGCCGGGATGAACGGCGTTTACGGAGAGTACTTCCCGACCGATCCTCCCGCCCGGGAGACGGTGGCTGTGAAGGACATCGTGGGAGGAGCTGCGGTGGAGATCAGCTTCATCGCGGTGAAGCGATAGTGGAATCGTACCGACCCGCATACAGGGAAGCCCTCGTGGCCTCCCTTGCGATCTTCGCCCTCTATGCGGTGACCCTGGCACCCTCCGCGGGGCTATGGGACGCCGGCGAGTACATCGCTACGGGCCATATCCTGGGGATTCCCCATCCTCCGGGGAATCCGCTCTTCGTAGTGATCGCGAAGGTGTGGAGCTTGCTGCTGGCGCCCCTCGGTCTCTCGGTCGCCGTGCGCATCAACCTGCTGGCGGCAGTCACCAGCTCCGTCGCGTCGGGATTCCTCTACCTGGTGGTCCACAGAGTGTTGTGGGGCGTGTCCAGGGATCGGTGGTTCTCCGTGATCGGGGCCGGCGCATCGGTGCTGATCGGGGGCACGGCGTACACGGTGTGGCATCAGTCCAATGTGAACGAGAAGGTCTACACCATCAGTGTGATGATCGTCGCCGCAGTGAGCTGGCTCGCGGTCCGCTGGCTCGACACGCGGGAGAAGGAGGGCAGCGAGCGCTACCTCCTGATCGCCCTCTACCTGATGGTCCTGGGCTCCACGAATCACCTGATGTCGGTTCTTCCCGGTGGAGCACTGGCGTTCCTGGTTCTCCTGGCAGGGCCCGCGGTCCTCGTGAGAGGGAGCTTCTGGGTCAGAGCGATTCCGCTTGCCGTGATCGGAATCTCCTTCAGCTTCTTCCTCCCGATTCGGGCGGCGCAGGATCCGGTGATCAACGAGGGCGACCCCGTCTGTGAGAGCGCAGTGGACGCTGCCGTCGCCGTGTACACCTTTGGCAAGCGGGGCTGTGAGCCTCTCGCCCATTCCCTCAGCCGACTTCAGTATCTCAAGCCGCCACTGACAGCTCGGCAAGCGCCCATCGCCCACCAGATGTCGAACTACCTGCAGTACTTCGACTGGCAGTGGTCCCGGGGAGCGGATCGGTCGGAGCTTCCGGGGAACATCCGGCTCTTGTTCACCGTCCTGTTCCTGGGTCTCGGAATGATGGGATTCTGGATCCTGTGGAAGGCGGACCGGATGCTCTTTGCCTACATGGCGGCGTTGATGGTGACGCTCTCCGTGGCACTGGTCTTCTACCTGAATTTCAAGTACGGGTACTCTCTGGGGGCTTCGGTCGGGGACCGAGCCCTGCAGGAAGTCAGGGAGCGGGACTACTTCTTCATCGCCGGATTCCTGGTCTGGGGCGCCATGGCGGGCTTGGGATTGGCAGGACTCTGGCAAGCGATATCGAACCAGATTCCAGACGCCCGCAGGCTGCTCCTGGCGGCGCCGGTACTTCTGGTGGCCTTCATTCCTCTTGCGTTCAATTGGTCGTGGTCCACACGATCGGGCGACTACGCCGCCCGGGACTGGGCCTACGACCTCCTGGCGAGCGTCGAGCCGTACGCAATCCTCTTCACCCATGGTGACAACGACACCTTCCCGCTCTGGTACGTGCAGGAAGTGGAGGAATTCCGGCGGGACGTCACGGTTATCGTCGTGCAATACCTCTACACTCCCTGGTACATAAGGCAGCTCCAGGATCTGACCCAGCCGGAGAATCAGCGTCTCTTCCTGCCCGAGCAGGGACACGGGCTCTTCGGGGCGCCGCCGCAACCGCCCACCCGGGCGATCGTTGGTGCCAGCCACGAAATCCTGGATTCCGTCGTGGGAGGGCGCATCGACAGCGACCTTACCGTGCCGCTGGGGCAGATTGCGGTGCGGTACCAGGCCGACACCTACCTGGATCGAGGTCTGAGACTGGCGCTGAACGTCATCCATGACAGCATCGAGGAGCGTCCCATTTACTTCTCCAGCGGTGCGGGGCTCATGAGCGATCTGGGTCTGCGCCCGTGGGCAGTCCGCCATGGGCTGCCCTCCAAGCTGGAGCTTCGCAACCTGGAGGAAGAAGGAGATTCGACTCTCTTCAAGATCCCGGATCGGCTTGGCGGCGATTGGTTCGACATGGAGCGCTCACTGGCGCTGGTACAGGAAGTGTACATGTACCGAGGTCTGAAGGATCGGGATGTCTGGGCGGACCACTCCACACTGAACATCCCCTGGCACTTCTACGCCCTTCACCTGCAGCTCGCCGAGTCCCTTCGAAGCCGGGACGGAGCTAGCGCGCTGGCCGACTCCCTGGCGGTGGACGCGGACCGGTTCCGGGTGACGGCCGACGGTGGAATACTCGGAAGACTCATGGAGCAGTAGGTGTCCATCCCACCCAAGCTCCCTTCCGACCTGGCACCTTTCAACCGAGAGGAGCTGATTCGGTACGCCCGGCATCTGGCCCTATCGGATGTGGGGCCCGCGGGGCAACGAAGGCTCAGGGATGCCAGGGTCGTCATTATCGGTGCCGGTGGCCTGGGCTCTCCGGTCTCCCTTTACCTGGCCGCAGCCGGGGTCGGAACCCTGGGCATCGTGGA
>SDBT01018904.1_pt1 | contig 10813 bp, 10 predicted proteins | sample 2277101 | NCBI WGS metagenome assembly SDBT01 (sample SAMN10404973, study PRJNA504765) | marine sediment metagenome | isolation source: marine sediment core GS10_PC15, 103 cmbsf | place: Arctic Ocean: Southern Knipovich Ridge | collected 2010 | reverse complement strand
CTCCAATAGAGGCAGAATCAAGCATTGTTCAGTTGGTCGCCCCGATAATCGGCCGGAGGCGGATATGCCAAATTTTTCGTTGGGTGGAGCAGATTTTGCTCGTCAAGCCGTGTCCCCGCCGAGGAGGATGAGTGTGTTGTTCTGTCCCCCGAATCCGAAACTGTTGGACATGCAGGTTCTGACGTTCGTCTTCCGAGGACAATTGGGAACGTAGTCCAGATCGCAGTCCGGATCGGGCGTGTTGTAGTTGGCGGTTGGCGGGACGATCTGGTCTCGTAAGGCCAGAATACAGGTGATCAGCTCCGTCGCCCCGGCGGCGGCAATCAGGTGCCCTAGCATGCTCTTAACCGACGAGACTGGCACCTTGTCGGCTCGGGGTCCGAAGACCGTCTTCATCGCTCGTGTCTCAACCTGATCGTTCTGCTTTGTCCCGGTCCCGTGGGCAGAGACGTAGTCGATGGCGTCCGGGGACAAGTCCGCATCGGCCAGGGCCGCTCGCATAGAGGCCGTAGCACCGTTACCTTCAGGGTCCTGGTCGGTAATGCGAAAGGCATCGGCGCTGGCGCCGTACCCGATGATTTCGGCGAGGATATTCGCACCTCGGGCCTTGGCCTGTTCGTAATACTCCAGTGTAAGAATACTTGCGCCTTCGCCGATTACGAACCCGTCGCGGGTAAGGTCGAAGGGGCGTGAGGCGGTGGTGATTTCGTCGTTGCGGGTCGACAAGGCCGTCAAACGGTTAAAACCCGTCAAACCGAAGGGATGTATCATGCTGTGCGCCCCGCCGGTAATGACGGTGTCCACGAAACCGTGGCGTATTTGCATGGCCGCTTCTCCGATGGCCTGGGTGCTGGCGGCACAGGCGGTCAGGACGTTGAACGCCGGTCCCCGCACGTCGAACTCGGCGGCCAGGTGGGCGAGCACCATGTTGGACTCCTGTTCGACCTCGCGATACAGCTCCATCCGCTGGAAGGCGAGGTCCGGCCATTTGTCCGTGTCGACGTGGTTGTCTTTCCACGCGTCAACGAGCAGCCCGACAAAATTCTCGAAGTCGATGCTCCCCTCGCCGCTCCCGAGGTAGATGCCCACTCTGTCACGGTCCAGTTCCTTCCAATCGTCCAGGCGAGATTGAACCCAGGCCTGGTTTGCGGCGGCGAGGGCAAACTGGCAGTGGCGTCCGGCGTGGCGGTGCTTTTCCGCGCCGGGTAGATGTTCCGCGAGGCGAAAGTCTTTTACCTGAGCGGCGAACGTCGAGGGAAAAGTGCTGGCGTCGAACAGTTCGATTGTCGAGGGCGCCGAGTTGCCTTCCAACATCGCCGCCCAGGTATCCTCGACGTTGTGCCCGAGCGGGTTGATTGTTCCCATGCCAGTAATGACAACTCGTCTTCGATTCATTTTATCCTTCATATCGCCTCAGCACGCACGCGCCGCTCTGTCCGCCTATCGTGTACGCCCCGGCGACGACGTATTCTAGTTCTCCGCTTCGGGATTCGCCGGAGAGGTTCATCCGGCAGTCCTCCGCCGGACGATCGAAGTTGACGGTCGGCGGGATGACCTGCTCGGCGAGGCACTTTGCGGCGACGGCCAATTGCACCCCGCCCATGCCCGCAAACATCAATCCGGTTGCGCCTGTCAGCGAGACGGCGGGGATTGTTTCGGCGGGCGGGCCCAATGCGCGGTTCCACTCAGCAACTTCGGTGGCGTCTTCTGCGGGCACGCCCGTTCCGTAGGCGACGATCAGGTTCACCTGTTCGGGTGTGATATCGGCCAAGGCAAGGGCGTTTCGGACGGCCAGGCCCATGTTCCCCGCCGTCGGACGCAGCACGTCGATGGCCCCGCCGTCGCACGCCGCGCCAAACCCGACCACTTCCGCATAGATTCTCGCGCCGCGATCCTCGGCCCTTTTCATCTCTTCAAGGATCAGCAGCCCGCCGCCTTCACCGATGACCGTACCATCGTGATCTGCGTCGAAGGGACGAACCGCATTTTCGCCCTGGTCGTTTCGGGTAACGCACAGCCGGCCGAGCAGTCCCTGTCGCAGCAGGCCCATCGGATTAAGTTTGCTTTCCGCCGCCCCGACGATGGCTGCGTCGGCGGCGCCTCGATGGATGGACAGCAACGATTCCCCGACGGCCAGGTGCCCCGATGCGTCCCCGCAGGTAATGCAGTTGCTGGGTCCTTCGGCGCCGTGGATGATCGTCACGTGGCAGGAGAGCATATTGGGGAGGTACTTCAGCAGCCACAGCGGGGTGAGGTTTTCCATTCCGGTTCGGCCCCAGGCCTGGAAGTCGAACTTCCCATCGACAACGGCGGTGTTGACGGCCGCCCCCAACTCGTTCAACTCGGTGCAGATCAGCCCCGCACCGATATTGCAACTGAGACGCTCCGAATCGATGGTAGGCTCGCCATCCAGCCCGCGAGTGACAATCCCGCTGTCGCGAATGGCCAGGTTCGCCGCCACTACGGCGATCTCGATGTCCCGGGCCATAACCTTGACGGCCTTTCGATAGTTCTTGGGCACAAACTTGCGGGCGGAAAAATCGTCGAGTTGACCGGCGATCTTGCAGGGAAAGTGTCCCGGCGCGAAGAGTTTGATTTGAGTGACGGCCTTTCGACCCTCCATAAAAGCGGCCCAGGTCTCTTCCATGCCGATGCCCATGGGACTGACCACCCCCAGCCCGGTAATTGCCACCCGACGTTCAGCCATCCCCGTTCTCCAGGAACGGCTCGATCATGCGCTGGAATGAACCGGTGAATACGAAATTCTCTTCCGGGAACTCGATGCCCGCGAGGTTTCGATCCGCGTGAGAGAACATGATATTGACCTCCCCGATCACCTCGCCGTTCCTGCGGACGGTTCCCTGGACGGAAGCTGCCTCAGGAGCGAAATTTTCCAGCACGACCTCATAGATAAGTTGATCGCCTGGGGTGACAATGTCGGTGAATTCAGCCTTGGTGATCTTTGCCAAAATAACTTTTTCGCTGAAGTTATTGATTTGCCCGACCAGGATCCCGCCGGTCTGTGCCACCCCCTCGATAATCAGCGACGCGGGCATAATCGGGTACGCCGCCCAGTGATCGTGCAGATGTTCTTCGGCCAGAGAGACGTTCTTGACCGCTACGGCACGTCTGGAAGGTTCGAATTCGAGAAACCGATCAATCCAAATCCAACGCATGAGAATCTTCAGTCTTCCACTGCCTCTCCCCGCCGATTGATCGCCACCCGAACGAAGGTATCGGGTGCGAAAACCAACGGGAGATCGGCAATTGGATTAGCTGTTTACCTTTGTAAGGATGTAATTGACGATGGTCTGGACCTTAAACAATTCAGCCATTTTGTTGATGTTCGGATCCTGCTCGAACTCGCTGAAATCGGCGTGCGGCATGCGGTCCTTAAGCTGCTGCAGGCCTGTCTCAGTCAACTTCCCGTCCTGCACGAATTCCGGGTTGTTCAGAATATTGTCCGGAAATAACTCCCCGCGGGGAATTTTGATGTCGAACGCCTTCTCCAGGCGGAAGACAATGTCCAGAAAGTCGATAGACTCAGCGCCCAGATCCCCTGTCAGCGTTGCCTGGGGTGTAATTTCCTCGTCGTCCACTCCGAGGGCCTCGATCAATGTTTCTTTCACTTTTTCCAAGACTTCCTGTTCGCTTGTTGGCATTGCTTGTTTTCTCCTTAGCAGAGCTACTCGGAATCCAAGATATTCCTGATTCCGGAATCTCCCCGCGAGATATTCTCGTATGTATCCATATTATGCGTCAAAAGTCAATGGCCCAGGCTTAGTCGCCCGCAGCTTGGCTGCATGCGGAAAGGGCGGCCGGTCCACCGACCAACTCAAACATCTCCTTAACCTGGGCAGTAATCCGCTCATCGATATCTTTGCCATGCCGGGCTTTATCGGCCATCTCCATACACTTCAACTCCAGACGGGCGGAGACCGCCAGTCGATCTGCGACATATCCGGAGCCCTTGAATTTCGCCGTATCCTCAGCGATGCTAATAACTTCCACTTCGCATCGCAACGTGTTGCCCGGCTTCAGGAAATAATTGTACCGCACGTTCCTGGCGCCGCTCAGCACGATAATACTCTTGCGGAAATCCTGCTGAATGCGTACCAGCCACGCCGCCGACTGGGTCATCGCCTCCAGCATCAGCACCCCGGGGAGGACCGGAAACGTCGGAAAATGGTCCGCCAGATACTCCTCAGCCAAGGAGAGACTCTTGGTGGTCACGATCCGCCGGCCGGGCTCAAGGCATTCGATTTTATCCACTAACAAAAACTTCATTGTCGCTCATTTATTATGCTGTCCCACAGCACGGGAATTGGAGACTTTTAGTCGCTTGAGGGGATTATTGCAAGAGTTTTTTGTCTAATACCTTTCCGCGGTTAAGATTATGTTTTTTTCGTCCGAGTTCAGGCCCATTTTCGGACAATTTCTTCAGCCGCGAAAGGCAGCACCCCGGCTAGATATCCCAGGTCCAGTATCGTAAACCGTGAGCGTATCTCATCGGCGTTTCGCAGTGCGCTGACCAGCCGCTCGCGCCCGCAGCCGATGTCCGTTGCTCCCGTCGCCGCCCCAGCCCGCTGGAGACAATTATGGATGATCTCAGGGGCCCGCGGGAAGACGCACAGTTCGGCTCGCAGCCGATCCCATGCGCCACCGGCGCCCAGGAGGCTGCGGGCCTTGTGCAGGCGGGGGAGCTTTTCGGCGTATTTTTCACCCACCACGCCGCTCAACGGTCCCCACGTCGCCAAATCGACCCGTGGTTTGGGTTCCGGGAGTGTGGGGGATTCCGTCGCAAGCACCCGGCGGTAAAGCTCTGCGGCCAAGATCGTCCCCACGCCGACCTGTCGGCCATGCAGGTCGTGCGGGCAGTGTTCGACCGATGCAAGCATGTCCAGCGCGTGGCTGATCAGGTGCTCGCCTCCGCTGGCGGGGGCAGAGGTTCCCGCCATGGTCATCGCTACCCCCGTCAACAGCAGGGCGTCGAAGAGTCCCGCGACGGGCTTAGAGTTCCCGGTTCGCAGGTCCTCGGGATGCTCCAGATAGAGCGGTTCGACATCTGCGATCAGTGTGACGGCTTGGGGGCAGTAGTAGTCATCGAACAGCAGGTGATTCAGATACCAGTCGGCGGAGCTGAGGCTCTTGGCCAGCACGTCGCCCAGCCCCGCGGCGGTAAGTTCCCACGGGGCCTCGGCGAGAATGGTCGGGCTGGTGATGATGGCGCAAGCGGGTCGTCCGAAAACCAGCGACTTGACGCCGTCTATCATGGGGGCGATGTTCGCCGAGGTGTAACCGTTCATGCTCGCCGCCGTGGCGAAAATGACCACGGGCAGATTCCGCTCCAGGGCTACCCATTTCGCCAGGTCGCTCATCACCCCGCCGCCGACCGCTACAAGCAGATTAACCTCGCCAATCTTGCCCAGTAGATCGTTGCGAGTGAGTTCGTCGCAAACGGGGCTTTTCCCTTCCTTCGGGTCCGGGATAACGATCGGGTGTACCTCCCAGCCGGTATTTTTTAAGGCTTGGCAGACGGTTTGCCCCGCAACGGTTTGCGTGCGAATGTCCATCAGGACGCAGACGTGGAGGGACTTTTCGCCGACGGCCCGGCGGGAAACGGCGGGAAGTTGATCCGCGGCGTCGGGGGCGTAGATAAGTTCCTTGGGGGCGATAACGTGCGTCTTACCGCAGGGGCAGTCGATTGTGGTTCCGAAGTATTTGTCGCTCTTCATCGGATGCTCGGCCGCGGTTAGCTATTGCGCCAGACAGATGTAGGGTGGGTGCTTTGCACCCACGCGGATGCACGCATGCGCCATGCTTATTCCGCCAGATTCTTTAGAATTTCCAAACCTTCCCGGAGTTTCTCGTCGCTGGTGGCGTAGGACAGGCGGAAGTGCGTGTCCTTTGTCGAGAAGACGCCACCCGGGATGATCAGGACGTTATTTTCGATGGCGCGTGTGACGAATGCGCTCGCATCGCCTCCGGGCGCCGGTACGAAGGCGTAAAACGCCCCGCCGGGCTTGATAAGCCCGAACCTCTCGCACAAGGCGTCGTAGACCATGTCGCGTTTTCGCCGGTAGGCTGCGATCTGCTCGGACATGTCAGTCCTTAGCGCCACCACCCCCCCCGCCTGCGCCATGCTCGGGGAGCAGACGAAGGTGTACTGCTGGAGCATGGTCATCTTTTCCAGGATCGCCGCCGGGCCAGTGCACCACCCGACCCTCCAGCCGGTCATCCCATAGCTCTTGGAAAATCCCCGCAGCAGCAACGTGTTTTCGTAGAAGGACGCCACGGAGACGAAAGGCTGATCGTAGCAGAAGAGGTTGTAGATTTCGTCGGAGACGATCAGCAGGTCGCGGCGGGCGGCGAGGTCGGCGATGTCACGCAGCTCCTGCTCGTTGTACACCACACCGGTCGGGTTACTCGGGGAGTTCAGGATCAGCATTCGGGTGTTGTCCGTGATCGCGTCTTCGATTTTCTGCACGTCAGGCCGAAAATTCGGATAGGTGTCAATGAGCACGGGCACCCCGCCGACGAGGTTCAGAAGATGCGAGTACGACACGAAATACGGGTCGGTAAAAATGACCTCCTGGGAGGGGTTGACGAGCGTCTGGATCACCAGCAGCAGTGCCCCGCTGACGCCGGACGTTACGAGATATGTCCGGTTGTGGGCATCGGCCCAACCGAACTCATTGCGACATTCTTCAGCTATCGCCGCTCGCAGGACGGCCGTGCCCTGCGCCTGCGTGTACTTGTTTTCACCGCGGCGGATAGCGTTGATGGCCTCATCCTTGGCGGGCTGTGGGACGTCGAAGTTCGGCTGGCCGATCGAGAGGTTGATCGGGTCGGTCATCTTCGCCGCCAGGTCGAATACCTTGCGTATCCCGGAGGCATCCAGCCGCTTCATACGCTCGGAGATTGCGTGGGGGTCTGGGGGCATGGCGTTTTTCTCCACATATCCGCGCACCACAACATAAAACGAACCCGGATGACCGCTCGCGGCTTAGCGGTCCGGTAAGTCTCAGGCAATCACAGGGCGGTCACCTTGCACCCACCCGAAGAACTATTTCTTCCCCTCTGCCGGTGCAGTCGGTGTATCGCCTTGGGCGGTGTCCTCGGCGGCGCCTTCGGCGCCCTCGGGAACCTCTTCGGCGGGGGCTTCTTCCTTCTTGGCCTTGGAGCCGGCCTTGGTGGTCCGGATTCGCAGTTTCGGGAGCCCGAACGGACTGTCCGACTCCTCGTCAAACTTGCCTTCTTCCTGCATCTTGGCAATTCGCTCTGCACGGGTAAGTACACTCCGGTTTCCCTTGAGTCTGCCGTGATGCTTTAACGATCTGTCCATACTCATTGCAACAACTCCATCATTCTGTGGTTAGAGACGCCCGCCATACGTTCGGATCTCCCGTTCGGGGGGGCAGGGACTAACCGGGTCTTATGAGATCTTCTCAATTATCAGCGTTCTCCGAACTGCCGCGATAGAAGAAGGGAGAAAACTCCCCATTCCTCCGCTGGAGAAATTGATACGTTTTGTGCTCTTTGAAATACTCCCGGCCGAGTTCTTCGATCTTTTTCGCATGTTCTATCGCCTCCGGGCTGCGGGCCGACTTGAACCCCAGGAGGCACCACACGGCCAGCCGATGGTTCGGTTCGCGCCCAATCAACACCATGTTGGCCGGGATATCCCGCGACTTGCAAAATTTGATAATTCGTTCCGCTTCGACCTTATCCGCATTCTCGTTTTTCTTCAACGTCTCAATGATGATGTAATATCGGTTCGGATCGCGTTTTCCCGATTCGGATCGGATCGGGTCGTCGCTCGTTTCCACTGGCGCCAATTTGACGCGTCTGGGTGGTGCATCGGGCAAACCCGTCTCAGCGGCGCCTGGGCTGTTCGCTCCGCCGCCCGTGACGCGCCCCAGCACGAACGACGCAACCAGCAGCACTCCCACGCCCCCGAGCACCACCATCGCCGTTACGAAGTTCAGCGAAAAACGGATCCGGTCGCCTTCGATTCGCAGCATTGGCCCACGGTCCGAGGTATAGTCCAAAAATGGTCGCGGGAAAGGCTTTTTGGGCCCCACCGCATCTTCGTTGACCTCGGGCTCGTATTCAGTTTCAATGTCGGGCGCCTCTTCGATGTCTTCCGGGCGTTCTACCTCGGTGACCTCGGGCTCGACTGGCGGTGACTGTTCGTCCGGTGCCTGCGGGTCCTCTGAGGTTTCGCCTTTATCCTCGGTCTTGGGCGGGGACAACTCAGGGGCCTTCTTATGCATCCATTTCGGAACTTCCACCGAGCCTTGCTTGGTCGAAAGCACCTCGAACAGCGATTCACTATTTTTTTTCTTAGCCACGGCTGAGTTCCTTGCCTTGCTGTTATTCCCAGCCCATTTGTATTTTTCGACACTGAATGGAGGAACAGAAATTCTACACTCAAACTCCCAGTAGCAAAAGGATATGGGTTATGCCCGCCTTTGTCAAGACCCACTTGAATGTTATCCCCTGGGCGATCGGGACGTCCCCAGCATCACCGCCGAGATTACCAGCCCCGCTACGCCCACAGGGAGGAACCGAAGACCGCCTTGCGTGGGCATCAAGTCAACCGCCAAGCCCAGCAGCGGGGCGAGCAGTCCCGCCAGGAGACTCTTGGCCTGTGATTCGACGCTCAGCACGGTCGCCATCTGGTCCAAACGGGTTTGGTTGGCGACGCGGCCGATCAGCAGCGGTCGCCAAAAATTCTGGAGGATCGAGAGCACCACGAAACCCGCGATGGCCAACATCAAAAACCCGCTCATCAGGGCGCCGGCCAGGACGGCGAAGAAGACCAGGTTCATTATCCAAATCCAGCGGGCGCCGCGCTCGTCGGAACCGGCTCGGTCGGCCAGGACGTGGGAATGACGCGAAGCGACGCTGCCCAGGGCGAACAGCACGAAGTAGACCGCCCCTACCAGCAGCCCCGTTCTCTGGCGTTCGCCGAGGGCGAGCAGGACCGGAAGCGACAGCACCGTCACTCGGAGAAGCGGTTGGAGGTAGTCCTTTGAGACCTTGTAGACACCTTCAAACCCCATGGATTCCGTCAGCAGCCTCCGAAGCGGACGGGATCGAACACAGTTACGAAGGCTCCCGCCCAGTGTTTGCAGTATGCTCGTTAGACCGCTCCCGCGGTGCCTTGCCCCGTCCAGGTAGGAGGGGTATCCCAGAAAATTGATGATGTTCAGCACGTATGGCGCGATGCTGAACAGGAAGACCCATCGGTATTGTTCCAGGAAGAAGACCATCGCCGCGGCCGCGATAACACTAACCGCCGAGCCGATCTTCGACCATGAGCGGGTGTAACCGTAGACTTTGATCTTTTCATTCTCTCGCCCGTGATGCTCCAGCCACGCGAAGATCATCGCCTTGTGCGTCCCGGTGCGGAACGCCTCGCCGAGACTGAAGAAAAACATCGCCACGAACAGCGAGACAAACCGTTGCGACATTGCGAAAATGGCGAACGCCCCAATGTAGGCTAGGAAAGAGCAAATCATCGACGCCCGCCGTCCGAGCACGTCGGCTATCGCGCCGGTTGGGATCTCCATGAAGTTGATGCAGACCTCGCGAAACCCGATCAGCAGCCCTATCATCGTAAAACTCAACTGCTTCTGGCGAAAGGCGAGAATCAGAAACGGCGCGAAGTATTGCTGGTTCTTCAGAAAACCGTATAGACAGAAACGGAACAGCATCGCTCTTCTCCGTGGACGCTAATGATATGCTCCGATGCGACGCCAGGGGTGTCAAGGGAGTAGGCTGGGTTGGGCCCTCGACGCGAGGATTCAGCCCACCTTTCTTATGGTCCGCGGTTCTTAGCGGATGCGATACACACGGTCCTCGGGGATGTTCAGGCGCCCCATCGCCGGTCGCATCTGGCGGTAGAAGCGTCGGCCGTCCACGTAATAACCAGCAGTGGGGGGGATTCCTTCGACCTGCCCGCCCCAGAACCGGTTGAACAACTCCATGAAAAGCTCCCGCAGGTACTTGCTGAGCATCGACGCCAGGGCGACCGGCAGCGACTTTTGCTCACCATGCACCAAAAAACGGACCTCCGCACACCTCGTCCCGTCGCGGATGCGGTAAACGCTGCGATCCTCGCTCTCGACGAGCACCTTCAATTCGCAGCGGGGAAATATCCGCTGCAACAATTTGCGATAGCGCATCCGCCCGCCCTGGCGATCGACGGTAATACGGATGTCCTGCCCCCAGCCAGACCGCCAGAGATACATCAGCAGCCGAGAGGTAATATCGAAGGTGGTCGTGGATTTGTTCCGCGTAGCCGCTATCAGGCGGTTGAACTCGCCGGCGAAGACGGGCTCGGAACGCATGCCCAGCAGCTCGACCCCGGCGGATCGCATCCCCACGCGCAGGGCGTTGCCCGTCAGCTCCACGTCGGTGGCCCCGGCGTGGTGAGGTAGTGGAAGATCGCACGGACCATACCAGGGATAGCTCCCGGCCTGCCCCAGTGCGTCCGGTGCGATGGCGTCCAGAAGAGCGGCGAGTGTGGGAGGGGTTTTGAGGCGTGGTTGGGCCTGGGTTGAATCTTCGGAAGCGGACCCGAAATTACCCGCCGCTGAAAACATCGTCAGCACCCCGCGTTCCAGGGGTTCCAGCCCGTTGCTTTTTCGGCGGGTGTAGAGTTTCTTGCTGTCGCCGATGACGACCCGGCCGCTCTTTTTGGCGCCCTTAGCCTCGCGCGCCACGCACTGCCCCAACCGTGACCACAAAGTCGCTTCGCCCGGGTCTTCGTCGACACGAAAGACCGCCGCCGAGACCACCAGCG
>SDBT01018903.1_pt1 | contig 10813 bp, 8 predicted proteins | sample 2277101 | NCBI WGS metagenome assembly SDBT01 (sample SAMN10404973, study PRJNA504765) | marine sediment metagenome | isolation source: marine sediment core GS10_PC15, 103 cmbsf | place: Arctic Ocean: Southern Knipovich Ridge | collected 2010 | reverse complement strand
CAGGTGGTCGGTCGCGGCTTGCGCCGCAGAAGTTACCATGCTGTACCCCAGACACTGGAACTGCCTGGAAGCGGCACCGCGGAGTTTGAGGCCTTTCCCATCGAGTATTCCGAAGTCTATGGCGTGCCATTCTCGTTCATCCCCTGTTCCGGAACTGCTGCAAGCCCCAAGCCCGGCCCAATACCAACACGCGTCCGTGCATTGGAAGATCGTATCGCTTGTGAGATCACCTTCCCGCGCATCGACGGCTATCGGTACGAATTGCCCGCTGAGAGGCTTACCGTCAGGTTCACGGATGATTCGAAACTGGCTCTTACTACCGCCAACGTCCCCACGAAGGTCGAGAACGCGCCTATCGTCGGCGAGGTCAGCATCCACACGCTGGACGACCTCAAGGCACGCCGCCTTCAGGAAGTCGCCTTCCAGATAGCCAGGCGGATCCTTGAGCACTATTTCAGAGACGATCAGCAGAACACCAGGCCGTGGCTATTCCCGGACCTGCTGGCCATTTCGCGCCGCTGGATAGACGAGTGCCTTACCCTCAAGGACAACACCTTTCCGCAGTTGCTCCTGCTGGTTGAGAACAACCACGATGCCGCAGACCGCGTTTACCGCGCTATCGTCGCAGCCGACTCCGGACACAAGAGGCTGCTTCCGATCCCCAAGCCCTATGACACGGTCGGCAGTACCCGGCATGTGGACTTCGATACGACCCGGGCGACCTACAGAACCGACTCCGACAGGTGCCATATCTCCCATGTCGTCGGCGACACCCAGTCATGGGAGCAGAAGATGGCCCAGACCCTTGAAGACATGGACGAGGAGGTAATATGCTACGTCAAGAATCATAATCTCGGCTTCCTGATCCCCTACACCATCAGCGGAGACCAGCGGAACTACATGCCTGACTTTATCGTCCGATACGACGACGGCCACGGGCGCGACGACCCGTTGAACCTGGTCGTCGAAGTTTCAGGCCGCAAGGACGGCAAGCAAGGCAAGGACAAGGCCGCCAAGGTCGCCACCGCCCGTAACCTCTGGGTCCCTGCTGTCAACAACGCCGGAATATGGGGCCGATGGGCATTCATAGAAATAACCGATCCGTGGGATGCGAAGAATACGGTCCGCAGTGCCATTCGCAGGAGGCAAGAAGGACAGGGGGAATCCGATGACAAGCGATGAACTACAACTGTTTGGCGGCACCTGGACCGACCAAAAGCTCGCCATTCTAGCCGAGTATCTGAAAAAGTATAATACGGCGCTCAAGAATCAGCCGTTCATTCGCGTCTATATCGATGCGTTCGCCGGAGCCGGATATCGTCGGAGGGCCAGGCTGAAAATGGGTGGATTTGACATCTTCCGAGACGTGGAGGAAGCCGAGGCTCAGGAGTTTCTGAAGGGCTCAGCAAGAATAGCATTGGAAGTCGATCCGCCATTCGACAAGTACGTGTTCGTTGAATCGGATGAGGGAAAAGTAGCCGAACTGGAATTGCTTAAGGAGGCGCATCCTGACAGGGCCGGTGCTGTTGAGATCGTGCAGGGGGATGCCAATGCGTACGTTCAGCGATTCTGCCAGACCATGCCAGCCAACATGCTGGCCGTGGTGTTCCTGGACCCATTTGCAACCCAAGTCGAATGGGCAACCATTGAGGCCATCGCCGCAAGCAAAGCTGTAGACGTGTGGACTCTGTTCCCGCTTATGGCCGTAAACCGCTCGCTTGCGAGTGACTCCGAGAAGGTGTGTCGCGGAGCGCTGAACCGTATCTTCGGCACGAGCGATTGGTTTGGAGAGTTCTACCGAACGCATACGGAAACTGATTTCTTCCGTCCATCGTTCGAGGCAATCCGGAAAGAGTGTGACTTTGACAGCATAGGCCGCTTCTACGTGAAACGGCTTAAACATGTGTTTGCTGGAGTCGCCCCACAGCCGCGCGTTTTCCGCAACAGCAAGAATAGCCCGCTATTCCAGTTGTTCTTTGCCGCTGGGAATAAGGCTGGAGCGCCGATCGCCGTGAGAATCGCCGAATATCTCCTGGAGAAGTGGTAGATGGGCGCCAACTCTACAATCGAATGGACGGAGGCCACCTGGAACCCTGTCACCGGCTGTACCAAGATCAGCCCGGGCTGCAGACACTGCTACGCCGAGCGCATGGCCAAGCGGCTCCGGGCCATGGGCCAACCGAATTATGCCGCCGGGTTCAAACCGGCCGTGCATGAACTCTCTCTTGACCTCCCATTGACCTGGAAGACGCCGCAGACCGTTTTTGTCAATTCCATGAGCGACCTGTTCCACCGCGAAGTCCCGACTGAGTTCATCTTGCGCGTCTTCAACGTCATGAACCGCGCTGACTGGCATCAGTTCCAGATCCTGACAAAGCGGTCCGGTCGGCTGCTCCGGCTTGACCCACAGTTGAAGTGGGCCGACCATGTCTGGATGGGCGTCAGCGTAGAGAATGCCGATTGTACCCCACGTATTGATGACCTCCGCCAGACGCGGGCTGCCGTGAAGTTCCTGTCCTTGGAGCCACTGCTTGGTCCGCTACGTCGCCTGGACCTGACCAGCATCGACTGGGTCATTGTTGGCGGCGAGTCCGGTCCGGGCGCTCGTCCAATGGACGAGGAATGGGTGCTCGACATTCGCGACCAGTGCGGTGATGTCGATGTGCCTTTCTTCTTCAAGCAGTGGGGCGGGATGAACAAGAAGAAGGCTGGGAGGTCGCTCGAAGGGCGCACATGGGACGAGATGCCAGCCACGGCGGCGGTCTGAGCGAGAACTGCAGGTAATCATGGCACGCAGGAAGGCAACCAGCAGCAAGGACAAGGCGGCGAAGGTCGCTACCGCTCGCAACCTCTGGGTCCCCGCCGTCAACAACGCCGGAACCTGGGGTAGATGGGGGTTCATCGAGATAACCGATCCGTGGGATGCGAAGAATATCATTCGTGCATATCTTGTCCGGGAAAAGGCATAGACCATGCGGATTACGAACTTTCGAATCGAAAACTTCCGAAATATCCGTCTCGCAGAATGCGAAAAACCTCCGGACTTTATGGTGATTTGTGGCGGCAATGGCTGCGGCAAGAGTGCTTTCCTTCAGGCTCTCATGACCGCTAAAGAGCATGCGGGCGGCTATGGCAGTTTCGTATTTGATCTCCAGGCCGTATCCGCTGATGCAGATAAAGCCACGATTTCCATGACATTGGAGTTCTCTGAGGCAGAACGTGAATTCGTCAAAGAACGCCAATGGGGTGGCGAATGCCCCGAACAGGATGAAGTTATCGTTGAGATTATTAAAGGCGGGCCGGGAAAGGTAATGAAACGATCTCGTCCCGTCAGCCAACTTCTAGGTTGGTATTCTCGTCAGTTCCACAACCCTCCAGGTTTTTTTGACTTCATTGACGCATATCGCCTTGCTCCCAAGAAGCAATTGTCCAGTTGGGATGCGAACCTTATCAGTGACAATATGGCGAAGCAGACGCTCGGAGCCAAGGGTTCCGAGAAATTCCAGTTCACAAAGGAGTATCTGGCTTCCCTTGTCATGCGGGACCTGCAGGACATCCAGAGTTGTCGCCGAGAGGGGAAGATAAGCATCACAGATTCACTCAAACCTATTCGGGATTTCTTCAATGAATTCTTCACGCCGATGACATTCAAAGAGGTCCGTATCGACACGTCGCCCTTTCAGTACGTCATCGGGACGCCCCGAGGAGATATTGATTTCGATGACCTAAGCGGCGGAGAGAAGGAAGTTCTGAACGTCTTCATCCGGTTTCACCAACTGAACCCTCAAGGCGCAGTGATCCTTTTTGATGAGGCCGATGCTCACCTCCATCCTGATTTAGAGCGTCGCTACCTAAATGTGCTTCGTGACATTGGTGAAGGCAACCAGATATGGATAACTACGCATTCTCCGGAAATGATGATCGCTGCTGGGGCGGATAGCCTCTACACGATACTCAAGGAGCCTCCTGTAAATGGTGGCAATCAGTTCTTGCGTGTTAGCGAAACAGACATGCTACATGAAGTTCTTTCTGAGGTAATGGGTTCCAGAGGGCTTGTTAGCTTCAACCAGAGAATCATTTTCATTGAAGGTGGCGAATCGTCCGCCGACCGGGAAGTCTATGAGCAACTGTATCCCCCTGGCACCTATAACGTCAGTTTTGTTCCAGCGGGCAATTCGGCGACCGTGCGCAAGACGGCTGAGCGAGTCAATGAACTGCTGGCTTCCTCTGTGAGTTTTCAGTATTACTATAGCATCGTCGATGGAGATATTGATCGATCAGTACCCCCACCCGCCTTAACATCCACTGGCAGGTTGTACCAACTTCCCGTTTATCATGTGGAGAACTTCCTTCTTGATCCTGACATAATCCTTCAAGTTGCCCGGACAATGCTTGCATCGAACTGTCCATACAATACCCCCACCGATGTTGAGGGAATCCTCCAGGAACTCGTACTCGAAAAGGCTCATCTGAAGCCACTTGCGAGGGCTTTGCTTGATGCGCGCATAGCGAAGCTGGCCAATGAGACGCGCGAAGCGGTCTTCAAGAAGGAGGACTTGCCGGACATCGAAGCAATGCGGCCGACATTCCAGCAGGTTGAAGATGATGCCAGAAACGATATGAAGGTGGCCTTGAAAGATGATACTTGGAAACAGAAGTGCAAGGGGCGGGAGGTCTTGAAGGCTTTTTGCTCAAAGCATGGGCTCAAGTATGAACATTTCCGGAACTGCGTAATCGCGAAGATGACAACTCCGCCACAGGGCCTTGCCGACATTATGAATAAGATTCTTTCTTCATAGCAGCAGACCAAAGGCGCAACTATGGCACGCAGGAAGGCAACCAGCGACAAGGACAAGGCGGCGAAGGTAGCTACCGCTCGCAATCTCTGGGTTCGCGCCGTCAACAACGCCGGGACCTGGGGCCGATGGGATTTCATCTAGATAACTGACCCGTGGGATGCGAAGAATATGATTCGGGCTCGCATCCGCAGCAGCGGTCAGGATAGGCGGAAAGGATAGATCGTGCTTCAACCGACGACTGAGCCACAGCAGTATGACCATCTCTTTACCCACATCGACACGGGCCGGATCAAGATTCCCAAGTTCCAGCGGGATTTCGTCTGGACGATGACGCAGACCGCCAAGCTCCTGGACAGCATCATCAAAGGTTTTCCGATCGGGAGCTTCATCTTCTGGAAGACTCGCGATGAAATGCGGTACGTCAAGGAGATTGGCAATGTGAAGCTTCCCGACCCGCCGAAGGGTGATGCCGTTATGTACGTTCTGGACGGCCAACAGAGGATCACTTCCCTCTATGCCGTGCGCAAGGGAGTCCGCTTCACTAAGGAAGGCCAGGAGATGGATTGTCGGCGAATCAGCATCAATCTGGCCTGTGACCCCGAAGGGGACGAGCAGGTCGTCTCAATAGACCCGCCAGAGAAGGCTCCCTACATCACCGTACACGCCCTCCTGAACGGCAATGTCACTGAGTTCGCTCGGGACTATCCCAACTTCCTGGAGAAGATCGACGCTTATCGCACGCGCCTCACCGGCTACAACTTCCCTACCATCATCATTGGCGAATGCCCAATCGACGTAGCGTGCGAGGTGTTCACTCGCATCAACACTGGCGGCACGGAACTGACGCTCTTCGAGATCATGGTTGCCAAGACTTATGACGAAGCCCTTAAGTTCGACCTGGCCAAGGAGTACGACGAACTTCTTGACAACAACGGGGAGGGTAAGGACCTGGAGGATGCCGGATACGAGACGGTCCCAGAATCAGCAGTCCTTCAATGCATGGCGGCTCACCTGTGCGGCCAGGTGCGAAGCAAGGACATCCTGCAACTCAACAAGAAAAAGTTCATTGAGGCATGGCCCGTCGTCAAGGACGGCATCTTCGCAGCAGTCGATTACCTGCGCACGCACCTGCGCGTCCCCGTATCGCGACTGCTTCCCTATAATGCTCTCTTGGTGCCGTTCACATACTTCTTCCTTCGCAACGGAGACAAGGCTCCGTCGGCAGTACAGAATAAGCTCCTCGTCCAGTATTTCTGGTGGGCGTCGTTGTCGAGTCGCTTCACGTCTGGCGTGGAAGGGAAGCTGGCCCAAGACCTGAAGCGCATGGATCGAATTCTCGTCGGCGAGCGTCCCGATTACACAGGGGAGGAAGTTCGCCTGACTATGGATGAACTGTCCCGGCGATGGTTCAGCGCAGGCGATGCCTTCTGCAAAGCGATCATCTGTCTTTACGCATATAAACAGCCCAAGTCCTTCGCTACCAACAGCATCGTAAAGCTGGACAACTCGTGGCTCAAGGTCGCCAGCAGCCGGAACTACCACCATTTCTTCCCAAAGCGTTTTCTGAAAACATCAGGCGTTGATGAACAATTGGCCAACTCGGTTCTCAACATCACGCTCGTGGACGACTACCTCAACAAGCGCGTGGTGAAGGCCAAGCCGCCGAGCGTCTACATGAAGGCTTTCAAGGCCAAGAATGATGAACTCGACCAGACGATGAGAAGCCACTACATCGACGACATGGACAAGTTCGGCGTCTGGACCGACGACTACCATGCCTTCATCGATTGCCGCGGGCAACGGGTTCTGAAAGAGATCAAGAGGCGCCTTGAGCCCGATTTGGGCTGAAGCCGCGCGAGGAATTATCATGACCCGCAAGAAGCCAACAAGAAGCAAGGCCTCGAAGAAGATCGACACCGTCCGGCATAAGAATAAGCGGAAGAACATTCCTACCGAGGAATTGCGGGACTTCGTGCGGGAGGAGGAGAACCAGCCGAAGAAGATCCTCTATCCGCGCGATCCGGACCTGGATCCGCAACTGGTCTGGAAGGGTAAGGATGAGCAGGACGCCCAGCCGCTGGAAGTCCCGGCTGTGCCGATCTATATCCAAGAGAAAATCCACCCGCAGGTCATTGTCGAGGACATCAGACGCACCGCCGCGGCCGCACAGCCCAAAGAGCCGCAACTGGACTTTTTCAGCGACTTCAACGACCTGCCGGAAGAGTTCTCCGACCGCATCGACTTTTACCACCACGAGGGCAACTGGTCCAACCGCCTCATCCTCGGCGACTCGCTGCTGGTGATGACCTCCCTGGCCGAGAAGGAGGCCCTCAAGGGTAAAGTCCAGATGATTTACATGGACCCGCCCTACGGCATCAAATTCGGCTCCAATTGGCAGGTATCCACGCGAAAGCGCGACGTAAAGGACGGCAAGGCTGGCGACGTTACTCGCCAGCCCGAACAGATTAAGGCCTTCCGCGACACATGGAACCTCGGTATCCACTCGTATCTCGCATACTTCCGTGACCGCCTCGTCGTTGCGCGTGAACTGCTAACAGAAACCGGTTCCGTCTTCGTCCAGATCGGCGACGAGAATGTGCACCTAGTCCGATGTCTCCTCGACGAGGTGTTCGGAGGTGAAAACTTCGTGTCTTTGATATCCTTTCGCACGAAGATTCCGCTCAACCCACTGCACATTGCGAATATCGCTGATTTCATAATTTGGTATGGAAAAGACAAGAAGAATCTGAAATTCAGACGCGTCTTCAAAGACAGGGCAACCGATCATGATTCAATATATGCTCCTGTCGAAGGACCTGCTGGAGAGGAGAAGCTGGGGACGCTGGTCGACCTTATGGCATCAGGATATACCGAATCCTGCCACTATGAGTTCTTTCATGAAGGTAGACGTGCGTTTCCACCCGGCAGGAACAGCTGGAAAACGACTCCGTTTGGGATGCGGCGTCTCATTGCTGCCGGGCGGGTCCGATGGATGAAGACGGTTCCGCGGTTCCTCGGGTTTGCCGAGGACTACCCGGTTATGGAGTACTCAAACCAATGGACGGATACACAGGGCGCTGCCGGGAAATCGTACGTCGTGCAAACTGCAAACAAGGTGATTGCGCGCTGCCTCCTGATGACGACCGATCCAGGTGATCTGGTAGTCGACCCGACGTGTGGCAGCGGCACGACAGCCTACGTAGCAGAGCAATGGGGCCGGCGTTGGATCACGATTGACTCCAGCCGGGTATCGTTGACGTTGGCGCGAACTCGCCTGATGGCTGGACGGTTCTCGTATTACATCCTGGCCGATTCTCAGGACGGGATTGAGAAGGAAGCGGACATTCTCGGCAAGCTGCCTCCTTGCCCAATGCCGAAGACCGAGACCGACATCCGTCGGGGCTTTGTCTATCAACACGTGCCGCACGTGACTATTGGTGCCATCGCCAACAACGAGGAGATGGACGAAATCCACGCCAGGTGGCAGGACAAACTCGAACCCATCCGGGCGAAACTGAATAAACTCCTCAAGACCAAATGGGAGGAATGGGAAGTCCCACGCGTTCCCGACGACGCCCAGGGATGGCAAGCCCTGGGTATCAAGCCCACTGACGAAGCGGCGAAGTTGCTGAAAGAATGGTGGGAGCACCGCCAGGCGAGACAGAAAGAAATCGACGCCTCCATCGCCCGTCATTCGGATGTCGAGATTCTGTATGACCGGCCTTACGAAGACAGGAAAACGGTCCGCGTAACCGGGCCGTTCACAGTGGAGAGCCTCTCGCCGCACCGGACCATCAGCGTGGATGAGAAGAAGCAGCTCGCCGAGCGCGGCAAGGAAGGCTGGAGGGTCGAGTTCCGCGGCCCGGATGACTTCGGCAACATGATCCTGGAAAACCTTCGCCGGGCCGGCGTGCAGAACACCTTCAAGGGCGAGCGGCTGAAGTTCGACACTCTCCAGCCTTACCCGGGTCAGTGGCTCAATGGTGAAGGCCAGTACACCGAGTCCGACGGCACGACCAGGCGAGCGGCCATCTGCATCGGCCCGGAGCACGGCACGGTCGGGCCAGAGTTGGTTAAGCAGGCCGCCAAAGAGGCCGTCCAGGGCGTGGGATTCGACGTGCTGATTGTCTGCGGCTTCGCCTTCGACCCGCACGTCTCGGAGGAGGCCAAGCGTTACGGCAAGCTGGTCGTCCTGCCGACCAAGATGAACCCCGACCTGAACATGGGCGATCTGCTCAAGAAGACCGGCTCGGGCAACCCGTTCATGGTTTTCGGTGAGCCGGACGTGGACGTGAAGAAGGCCAAGGACGGCACGTTGAGCGTCGAGATTCGCGGCCTGGACGTGTACGATCCGACCACGGGCGAGATTCGCTCATCCAGCACAGACGACATCGCCTGCTGGTTCATCGACACGAACTACGACGGCGAGAGCTTCTTCGTCCGTCACGCCTACTTTACCGGTGCCGACGAGCCCTATGACAAACTGAAGCGCGCCCTGCGGGCCGAGATCGACGAAGCCGCTTGGTCGGAGTTGTATTCCACCACCAGCCGCCCATTCGCCAAGCCCGAAACCGGCAAGATTGCCGTGAAGGTCATCAATCACTACGGCGACGAAGTGCTGAAGGTCTACGAGGTGTAACGCGCCGCTTTCTGCCGATCGGAATTGCACCGATGCTGAGACTCTTTTGGCACAGTCTTGATCTGGACGAGCAGGAGCGGTCGCTGGTCGCCGCCGCCATCGCAGAGCTTCGGGACCTCTTGGCAAAGCCGCCCGTCGAGGTTGACCTGGTCGCACAGCCTCTGTGCGAAAGTGCGGCGCAGGAGCTCGAAGAGGAGTTCCGCCGCCCGCCTGCAGGCACGTGCAATCCTTTCCGGAAGTGCTGGGATGCCTTTGCAGAAGGGCGGAAAGTCAGCGAGTTCGCGCCGTTAGTTGTCTGTTGCAGAAGAGATTCCTCACTTGCTCAGGCCGCACGTGCCGAGAGACCGATGGCTCGATGGGGATATTCGACCCCGCCTGTCATCTCCGCGGTGTACAAACCGGGAAACAAGTACATCCTATGGCACGAAGCGCTGCACCTCTGGGGTGCCGACGATTGCTATCTCCTGGCAAACCCGAATGCTGGCCCGCAGTGCAGCTTGCCGAGATGCATCATGCAGTATGCACCGACCAAGGAAACCGTACGACCGTGGCCTTTTCTTTGCCAAGAGAACGTAGAATTGATTCGCTGTCACTCAGCACACCCTCCGTTCTGAGACCCCGCATGCTGTCCCTGCGTTCGATGTCGCCGAACTTGCGGACAACGGGCCGTCGCTCAAGCCTCCGTTGCGGAATCCCTTAGATGTGCTATGTCCCCTGAGATTGAGGACTTCTGGTTTTCCTAAGGTGAACACTCTAGAGAATCTACTTCAACGTGAGCAAGGAAAGATGCTTGACGCTTTCCTGTTCCGTGGTAGGATTAGTAACGCATTTCAGGCGGTGTCGGGGTTGCTGTGCGGCGTTGTCCCCCGAGTCCTGGGCAAAGTATGTCATCGAACACCACGCCTCTCTGCGCAAGGGAGAAACAGCTATGGCCGAGGAAACGTTGGGTGAAAGTGCCTTGTGTCCTCTCTTCGAGCAGCTTGAGACGAGACTGCTGCTGGATGGGGTTCTAGACGAAGTTTCTTTGATCGAATCTGCCTCTCCAGTGTCCACCCAGGCAGGTCTGAACGCGGATGCCGCGCCGGTGGGATCTGGCGAGAGCAGCGAGGAGGTGCTCAGCCAAGCCTTAGGCAACACTCAAAGTGCCTCAACCTACATCACCGACCCAATCACGGAGGATACCGTATGGGATGTCACTGGATCGCCTTACGAGATCACGTCCGACCTGAGAATCTACAACAACGCCACCTTAACCATTGAGCCTGGCGTTGTTGTTCGGGTGGGCGCAACCAGACGCATTTACGTAGGTTCTTCGGGCACTGGTCATTTGGTGGCCAGCGGGGTGACGTTTGAGCGGTCGGACGCTGGCATTCCT
>SDBT01018902.1_pt1 | contig 10813 bp, 7 predicted proteins | sample 2277101 | NCBI WGS metagenome assembly SDBT01 (sample SAMN10404973, study PRJNA504765) | marine sediment metagenome | isolation source: marine sediment core GS10_PC15, 103 cmbsf | place: Arctic Ocean: Southern Knipovich Ridge | collected 2010 | reverse complement strand
GGATTGGTTTCCTACAGCCGACAAATTCAGCGCCCTATCTGCAAGGTGCGTACTGGCAATGGAGACGTAAGAGCCGTCATCCAGTTGAAACCTTATGTCGATTTTGTAATAATCGAAGCCGCTATCCTTCAGGGTGACATTCTTCGAGGCTATGCCCCCACGGTTCTTGGGTCCAAAGTTCTTGCCCTGTGGGTGCCCGCCAGCCCACTCAATGCGAGCTTCGTTGTCGATGTAGACCCCAGGGTTGCCCTCGATTGAGTTTACCAAGCGAAGGCCGCTGACAGCGTGAGGCCGGAATAGATCGGGGCCTATGGTCACTTCCTCGGTTTCGATGGCTAATGGCGATTGAACGCCAAAGGCGTTAATGCTCTTCAGCCTGAACTTGATGGCTGAGTTGACCTGTAGGTTTATGGACTCTCCCGTTTCCTGCAACCTTAAGTCGCTGGTCTTTATCACTGCGTAGTTCCTGCCCTGACTCCGGGGAAGCGCTCGCCAAGGATCATCCTCAGTGTCGTTGACAGTAGGCGTCCTGATCTTGAAGGCCATAACGCAACCCGTCATGTTCGCCGAGTACGCGGGATCAGGCCAGGTCAGCCTGAATATCAAGCTACTGGGATCGACTGCGAGGGAGTCGAAGGCCACCGACACATTAACGCTGGGCGGTTCACTTATCCTTGAGAATTGCTGCCTATCAGCTTGCACGGGAACCTCCGTATATCTACGCGGGTTGGGTAGGAAGACGTTATCATTATGGGCCTCCCAGACCGTCAGGAATCGATTATCGAAGTACTGGACCTTCCTTCTGAGCCTTGCCTTGAATCCATCTGTTGCACTGCCCAGCCTGTAACTCTTGACGCCATCGGCATTGAAATAGGCATGTTGAATCTCGTAGACCTTGCCGACTTCCCAGGCCCTTGCATCGCGGGTAGCCTCGAACTCAATCTTAAAGGGAGCAACGCGCTGGGCGAGTAGCGATGACTCAACGTAGCGATCCGCCTGCTGCCTGCGCACATGCCCATCCATGTACTGCCGGGGACCATGAATAATGACATTCGTATTTGTTCCCTCTGAATTACGGCGCCGCAGGTTCTGGTCCTCGACATCATTGATAATCAAAGGGTGACTGATAAAGGCATCGTGAACATCGAAGTACGATATCAGTACTTGATTGAATAGCATATCAGAACTGATGTCCTCGATGTTGAATGTATTGGGGATAATGCTTTCATCCGTTACCAGCCCATCGGGGTCCTCTGCCTTGTAGACCCCAACAGCCATCTTCCCGTCAATCTGATAGTCGAACATGGCGTATGCCTGATTCAGCATCGAATGAATCTCTTTACGTTGCAGCGACTTATTGATCGTCACATCACATCGAGCATATCGAGCCGGGAATCCCTGCATGATCCTGATCTTGCTGGCAACCCACAAGTCAGTGAAGAATCCGCCACGGACAACAACGTCAGGGATAAGAGAGCCTTTGATGATATCCTTTGAAAACTCCCTCAACGCTTCAGCATCTTCAGGATCGACAACGAACTCAGAGAATCTAATCCACCGCGCAGTCACAGGAGCATCAAGGTGTTCCTTCAACCCCGTGCCGCCCTCTTGGTCGTCGTAACCCCCGGAACCATCAGTGAAATCTTTGAGTACAGTCCAAGGTCCGATTATACCATCATCGGTCGCGTACTCCACTTTGAGGCAGTAATTGAAATTCTGAGTGATCTCCACACCAATAATGGACCGCTCAGACTTCATATCCACGGTCATGTAAGTACCAGCCCAGCCGGCTAGTATCCCGTAGGTATTTGCGCGTCCGTCGAAGGCCAAGCCGATAGCGTTCTTCTTCAAAGCAACAAGGATGGGGCCTTGGTTGCTTGGTACCGATGAGTGATATTCTGCATGTCCAGCTTGCTCACCCTCTATGACCGGGAACTCCAGCGTAATCTCTTGGGACTGCAATTCTACGGCGTCGTAAAAGTTCTCGACAATGCGGGACTGCTTTCGCTCGGCCAACACAAATGAGGCGTTGTCCACGGTCTTGTTGAAGATAAAAGTCTCGAAGAAATACTTGGCTCTGACAGGGTTGTCCGAGAAGGTTCTATTGAACTTGAACTGTGCTACATACGAGTAACCACCATCGAACTCGAACTCGACAAAGGGGAAATTATCGCTACTCTGCGGCACAAGCGTATGCTGGAAGTTTGTGGGGTTTTCTTTTACCCCGGTAAGGAAGAAGGGTACGTTGTATCCAAACGGAGCAGTCCAGGGATTTGTCGAGCTGCTGTGTTCGCCAAAGTCCCAGACCCCTTCATCCCTGTGCGTGTAGAATCCAAGGTCTTCAAAGATCGAATCCCCATAGTGGCCGCCAGTCTTCGTCGTGAGAATAAACGGTTCGTCGGATTCAATCCTGACCGGCCTTTTGACGTTATAGGTAGTGGGGCTTGCCTCGCCTGCGAACACGTTGAATTGAGCATGAGGCAGGTCGGATAGCGACACAGCCGTCATCACAGCTGCTATCGCCACACACAACACCTCCAGCGTCACCGATACCTCTATTGCATTGTTTGAATCATCTCGGGTCAGTACCATATCCTCTTGTGTTCCTCCAATCGCAAATTCTACATAATCCAGAATATCTGCGGAGTAGTATACATCAAGGGTGGTTTCTTTCCAAGTGATCCATTTATTGTGGGCGGACACGAAGGTCATTATCGTGTTGGTCGCATCTGGAATCTTGGGCAGGAGCAGCCCCTCCACCATCACCCTGAACTGGGGAATTCCCCCAGACGTTGGCGATCCCCACATGAAGATGCCAAAGTAGGAAGTCCCCGGAAACTCCTGAACACTATGGCCAGGGCGAGTCATTAGCCCGCCCGCCAGTTGTTTATCATTCTCATTTAGAGCGCCAAGATTATCTCTCGGCTCGGAGTTACCGTCTATGTCGCCATTCCAGAATTCAAAGGGATGGCGCTGCGTTTCGAGTTGCAGGCCGTCCTCATCTTGACGCCCGAGACCCAACTCTCCAACATTCAAGTTGTTGACAAGCATATCATAGATAGTACAGAGTGGACCCTCTCCGAGAGCGACCCAGAATGCGGCTTTCTTTCCCTCTAGATTAGCATCCGTCTGCTCGAAGATAATCCCACCCACGGCCTGTCTGCCTATGATCCAAGGGAGCGGTTCGTCCGGACGGAGTGAGGTTTGTGTAGCATCAAGCCTGTTCTTTGATCCATTGTTGCGATTCAACAGAAACGATACGCCCGTCGAGAACGCAGTAATCCCGAGCGAGATAAAGAAAGCTGTAGCTGCTCCTGGCGCACCCATTATGCTGGCCTCACAAAAAGAAATCGTGTATCTGATGGAAACTCATCCAAGGAGTGCAGTGCAACCCTCCTGGAGTCAAGGGAACTGTCGATGAATATATCCTTGGTAAGCATCAAACCACAATGCCTGGAATTTACAATAACAATATCATGCTTCTTCCTGCCGGCCATCAAAGCCTTCTTCCACCTACCGGACGCCATCTCTTTCCTGAAAAACGTAGGCGCCTCCATAGGGGCGCACGAATAATCATCAGGCAACGTGATATCCAGGCCGCACATGGCATAGAACTTCTTAAGCAGTTGGACGCAATCGATGCCTTCCTTTGTGTCGCCATGCAGCCTGAACTTGACCCCAAGCCACGCGGCCATGAACCTGATGCTCTTGGCATCCTTACCATCAATGACACTCTGTGCAAGACTACGCATTATACCATCTCGCTAGGGGCCTTGGTTGAAAGACCCCAGATTAAGTACGGAATCAGTGATGTCCTTAAACCCACCGAACCTGAATTTACCATCCACCTGGTTGTCATGCCTCTCCGTGCAATGATTCCATGTCCTGTTGCAGTCCCGCCTGAGTTCAATCTGCCAGTCTGATCTATCTGTGCTGTTTGGCACCTCATTGGTTCGCAGTGGCATCCTGAGCGTCAACTCACCTGCTGAAGCCCCCGTCTTCTCCCAGTCCACGCCATGCAACACTCTCACAAGAGTGCCCGCGTCGTCTAGTAGCATCACTTCGGAGAAATCCCAGTAGTCAGTATCCTTGACCGTTGCATCCACGCCATTTGTCACGGTGTTGTTGATAATGAGCACACCGGCTCGCTGTTCAACAGTTGGATTCTCGATCAGGTCATAGGTTGCGTGGTTGATATTATCCCGGTGCTCATCAGCAGTCGTATCCGTGTTCCCGTTATCGTCCGTTGCCGGGCGGCTGTTCTTGAAGTCTGGATTCACATCACATCTGGTATCCCACCAGAAGCCAAACTGACATTCCTGCCCGCATGTTCTGACTTGAATCTTCAGGGCGTCATCAACCTCTGAGAGCAGGAACTTAACCTCGTCGTCGTCGGGCTTCGCGGAGTTGATCTGCCCCTTGAACAAGATAGAGTTGAAGTCCGTATCGCTCCAGTTCGATATTCCCTGGATGACGATCAGCGCCCTCCGGAATGCCTGGACAGTGAACAGGTCGTAGACCACGTTATCCAGGCTCTCAACAACGATCTCCACACTGGTCGTCTCCGAAGATGTGCTCCTGGTGACGCTATTGAATGTTACACCCCTGGGCAGGTAGAACTCGCCGGAGCCTACCGGATACTCCCAGCCGGCAGCTGAATTGCTTGGCCTGTCCGTGAATCTCAAGATAGTCCGGGCCGGGTCATTGCAGTAGATCGTGTAGAGCCAGTCGAAAGCCGAAGCGTGTTTTACGTAATTGAAGTTCTTCTTGATAGAAGCATTGTCGTCGATGATATAGAAAGAGGGGATAGTCTTCGCTGTAACAGCGCCGGTCATTACAGCGGCATCAGCGGCGGCAGCGTCAGCCGATAATGTATACTGTGTCGATTCGTCATCCAGCCACATGAACTTTTGACCAGCCAGAACACGGCCAGTCCACAGGGTATTCACCCCCGTAACCGTCGTCGAACCATCTGCCGTAGCCCTGCCTTGATAGTACATATCAGAGCGTCACCGCCCCATACTCCCCGAGAAGTTCAAGTATCTCGAAGGGATCAGAATCCCAGAACTCCAACTGCCCTGTTCTTCGCCCCCAACTGTTCTGGAGGAAGCGGCCAAGGATGACGATCTCGACATAAGAGCCTACCGGGAAGTCGATGGATGTGGCTGATGCAAGATTCAGCACCCCACTGCCGATTGTGTTTATTCGCCGGACCTCACCAACCTCAGTATCAGTCCTCCAGAGCAACACCCAGTTCCCGTAAGCGTCCAAGACATCAGTGAAGGGGACTGTGCTGTTAACCTCTATCGTAGTCGTCGGCTGAGACGCCAGCGTCTTCACCGTCGTGTCGATAACATAGGAGGGCATGAAAAACCTCTCCAGAGACCCTTGACGCGCCTCGAAGAACGCTTTGAGTATATCTGACTCCGAAGCGTCCCCACGCGCATTGAGCGCACCCCTGAGCGTCCTCCTGTTAGAATCTATGTCATCTGACGGGCCTAATCCCTTGGTTCTGCGCTCCACGCCCGTAGCCGCCATCCTGACGTTCGTTTTGAACTCAGGAGTCTCAGAGAGTGAGATTGATACCAGTTGCCTGGGCCAGACAGGAGTAGCCATTATAGTGAATCCGGGGGCATTGTTACGCCCTTGATATAGCTTGTCTGCCAACCACCAACGCTCTGATCCTTGGCCGACAGGTTTCTATTTGTTGCTTCCTGCGCTGGTGATGCAGGAGTCGAGGGAGCGAAGCCCGCCTGGAAGCCCCCATCCTGGATGAGCGCCTGCTGGATTTTAGCCTGGAATTCTGCTTGAACGGAGTTCATCCCCAGCATGGGGTTGCCGCCCTGGATGATAGGTCCACCGCCAAACACGGTGTCATTGGGGACGATTCTGCCAGCAGTGCTCGGAATGAAAAGCTCCGGACCTTCCTCTCCCACGATGAAAGGCTGATTGGCCCTGGGTGTGGCCCCATGAGCCGCAAGCGGAGTATTCAATGCAAAGGTCTGACCACCACCTCCGCCTCCGCCAACAGCGCCGACACTAAGACCAGCACCAATGGCTGAGAACAGCGACTTGAATATCCCCTCCACCCCAAAGCCTATTCCCCTCGCTGCCAGTCCAGCAAGCGCCCTGCGCATGGTATCGCCAAAGTTCTCTCCGGCGATCCCCGCCTGGATCAGCGTCTGCGTTATGTTCGTCAACTCCTGCTGGAGTGGAGCGAAGGCATCTCGGGATTCATCCTTGACGCGCTGGATAGACTCAAGAAGGCGATCAACAGCTTCCGGCGGGGCGTCTGCACCGCCTATGATCTGCCCCTCTGGGCCAATCGTTCCGCCAAACTGCCCAAACACATTAACAGCCTCCTGCTGCTGCTGGATGAGAATCTTCAAGCGCTCGGGAGTCTTCAGGAGAGACAAGTTGTATTCGTCGATAGCCATGGTTGTTGCCTTGGTCTGCAATGCAAGTCCCTTGAGTATCTCCGTAGCCTGAGATTCCAGGTTGATAATAGCAACCCTTCTCTTGACCCTTTCGCCTAAATCATCTTCCCCCTGCAAGCCCTCCAGCTCCCCTTCCAGTCTGCTTATGTCCCCACCAATCAAGCCAACCCTCTGGGCTGGAGTTGCGGCCCTAAATGCAGCCGCTCTCCTGGCGGCGCGAACCGGGGCTAAGGCTTTCTCCGGAGCTGCGCGTAGGTCGAATACTCGCTGAAGCATTTTCTCTAACTCACCTTCTACTTGCAATTCTTTGAGTCTGGATATTAAAATCAAGTCTTGGGTTGCCAATATATCCTGAGATATCTTCAGGGTTACTCCTTGCTCTGTTTCAAACTGAAGCGCCACAACATCTTCCTGCAAGGCGAGTAGTTTCTCTAAGCCCTTAACCCTCTTCGCCGCTTCACCCTGTATTTCAATGAATTTCCCTGCTGATGCGGTGGAGTTTTTATCGCGCTCCTGCTCTAAAGATAACTCAGTGCGGATAAGCTTCACGACTCCAGCCCTAAGTTCCAGGCTCTCCCTTAACTGTCCAATCTCCTTATCTATTAGCTCAATCCTGAGTTTAGTCAGCTTCCCTGCGTCGCCCTTCTCGCCAGCGCCAGCAGCAATTTTAGCGGTGAGATCGGCTATGTCCTTTTGAATGGCAGCTGATTGCCGACCAAGAAGGGCATCCTTACCCTCCTCAGTTAGCGGCTTGAAAAGATCGTTAAAGTCGAAATCAACAAATGGTGTTGCAGCTCCCAGTACTTGTCCCTTTAGGAAGTTGAGCGCACCAGCAATAGACGCATTCAGTGCATCCCCTGCCGTCCTGGACAAGTCGTCAATTATATCTTGATTCTCCAGGAGTACAGTATTGACTCGGATGACAATAGCCTCCAGTGACTGGAAGAAAGGGAATGTTGCTTTCCTTTGGAAGAGTTCAACCTGAGTTTTAAGGATATTCGTCTGCGCATCATAGGTTCCAAGAAGTTCCTTCGAGGCTTCTGTTAAAGCCTCAATGCCTCCCAGTATTTCAGAAAAACGACCCTCCTCGAGAAGCCTTGTATTGCGCTGAAAGAATTCTTTATTCTCTATCTCCCTACCAGCCTGCTTAGAGGCGGCTCCCCTGGCAATCTTCAACAACAGTGCGCCCTGAACTGATCCCAACCCAAACAACGCTCTGATCTCCGAGAATATCTGGCGCTCGAATGGCTGCCCCGCTGTGAGCGTTTTAATGACAGCGCCAAGTTGCCCGAAGTTGGCAACCGCATCCTCAATGGTTGCCCCCATCGTACTCATGGCAAGGATGGTTAGCTTCGCTTCTTCTCGTGTTAATGCAAAAGCGGGTCCAAGAATGTTCAGTGCATCAGCAAGGTCTTTCGACAGGCTGATTGAATCCTCTAGTGGTATATCATTGAACTGGGCAACAACGCCAGCGAGAGATATCCAGGACCTCTCGTACTCGGAGTTCAATGATATTCCCTTGCTTATCTGTTGGCCTAGCTCCCTGACGACGGCTATTGTTGTTGTTATGCCTATTGTTGCAGGTATGGCAATAGCAGCCCCCGCAGCCGTAGCTCCACCAGCAGATAAGGCCCCAGCGCCAGCGGCAATACCGAACGGGCTGATTGCCGAACCGGCGAAGACTCCAGCGCCGACGCCTGTGGCGAACTGCTGCCTCCGCCTCGCTGTTTGCGCCTGCGAGCGCCGGGCAAGCGAGGATTGCAATTTGGCATTCTTCTTAATTGAAGCAACCTGATCTCGCTCTAGTTTTACCTGATCGACGCGGCGCTGATTGGTGGTTAGCTTGATCGCAGCTCGAACTTTATTTTGCGTGGCTAGTTGTGTCTTCTCCGCCCGGACAAGCTGCGCCTGAAGACTCTTTCCTTCTTTGACTTTCTGAGCCTCAATCTTCTTCCGCCCAATTACTTCATCTTTCTGCCTGCTTAACTGAGACTTCGCATCCTCATCGTTCAGCTTACTTATCTGCCCACTGATCCTGCTTCTGTGTGCTGTCTCCTGCTTCTGCTTCGCATCAGTTCGCTTTTTATCCATTTCGTCCGCATCAACCCTCTTGCGAACCATCTTGCGGGAGTGGTCTTCACCCTTGCCCCGCTCTTCCTCCTTGATACGCTCCTGTGTCTTCCCACCCTTCCCACGCGCACCGGAGCCAGTCCCGCTCACGCCGGTCTTCAGCTTCTTAAGTTGCTCTGCGCCTTTTACGTTCACGGCGACATTGAATGATAGATCAGGCATAGTTAACCCTTCGGCTTGGGCATGGAATCAATCTGCATCTGGGTGTACTGCTCTCCCAGAATATCCATAGCCCGGACGTACAAGTATGTCTGCTCACTCATCGGCAATCCCTTGTAGGTCAATCCGTGGTTCTTGAGGTCAAAGTAGAGCCGTATCAGATAATTATGGCGGGAGGTGATCTTCCCCTGCCTGAACGGACAACCCTTGACCTCGATCCACTTCCTGCGCCCATCCTTGTCATACTCTGACAACTCGATGCGAATGAGCCTCTTGCAATCGTCGCGGTGACACTTCTTCATCCTACGGCACTCAGACTCGCAGGTAAGCCTTAACTGGTCGTATCTGAAGGTGCAGTGTCCCGCGACTCGGAGTTTTTTACCTCTTCCTCTTCCCAATCCGAACCGTTCAGAATCTTCAGGTACATGTAGAGCAAAAAGTTCAGGGGCATAACCTTGATCGGGATGTTGATGTCATGCCCTATCTGCCCTGCTGTGAACGACAAATCCTTGCTCCCTACCTTCAGGTTCGTGGCCGATACCCAGTACTTCCGGATGGTATCAACAGTTACTTCGTTCCGCTTGCTGGTGACAACCGTGTTCCCCGTATCGGCCATGACCTCTGAAACGCTTTCTTTGTCCGACAGCAGCAGCCGGTCATCGCCAGTGATCCTCTTGATTCCAAATACAGGCAACTCACTCTTCTTCAGCGTCCCCGCCTTTACCATCTTCAGGTGCTCGGGAAGGGAAAACTCCTCAATCTTGTCAGGGTCCAAAAACCCCAGGTTAGTATCACTCATCGGGTGATATCCTTTCGTTTATATTGTCCATCATTACAGCACAATGTTGCCCAGGCGTATGGAGAGTTCATCGTCCCCGGCTGCGGCGTTACCCCTGGCGTTGAAGGCCAGAGCATACTGGTTCAATCCCTCAGACTCCTGGTAGTCGGGCATGACCTGCACAACCGGCATGGTCAGTATGATGCCGTCGTCGCCACTGTGGGTCTGGCTGATGACAACCGCTCGCTCCGTACCGGCAAGGCCATCCGTGAACCAACCCACAGCATCAGAAGCGTGTGACTCCTCATGTTCTGCTTCTGTGTTGATTGTTCCACCAATGTCTCTGTCTGAAATCCGGTACGACTTCAGGCCGCCACTCGCAGACTGGATATCGTTGCGCTCGATCACCTGATTGTTGAAGTTGATCGTCAGGTCGGGATAAGTTCCGGCAGTGTACGTTCCCCACGTAAAGGATGTACTTTGCACGATAGCCGGAGAAATTGTATCGAATGTCCCGGCAGGCACAGCAGAAGAACCGCCCGGAGGCTCTACAAGCAACCCGAACAACTCCACATCGAGGACCATGAACTCTCCGGCAGTAATGTTGATCGAAGCATTACCTCTGGCTCCCCTGACCTTGGTAATAGTCCCACCCATGTTCCAGTAAATAGACAGGGAACCGGGAAGATCCGGGGTCCTGGTGGGAAGGGCGGGCCAAACCGTCTCGGGCGTCAAGATTACGTAGCCATCTGCGCTTGTATCTGGAGTAACTTCCTTTGTGAAGGCAGCAGTGAAGCCCAGCGCCCGGAAAAGTTCGACTATCTTCGTTGGACCCCCAGATGGAGGTGTATCTGATGGGTCATTAAGCCCGTCAGACGCATCGTTAGTTAGGATAGCGGCATAATGCTTCAACTCTACCTTGAACGTGCAGCTCACAATCTGGCGACTCACCACATGTGGTACCTTGGAAAACGTGGGCTGAAGGATAAGCCTCTGCCGTGTCTCAGTAGCGTTCCGGGGAACAAAATCATAGACCTCAAGTGCGTCCGTAACAGCAGGCACAGCATCCGTCCCCTCCGTTGTTTCTGCTTGAATATACACTAGTGAATTCTGGAATAATGTTGGCATTTTACAACTCCTTTTCTAATCTGAGAATTACACCATCAGTGAGCCAGTCATTGACGGCTGTTGTCAGTTTGTCTACTACTGCCGGGTTCCTTATATCAATCAACGGCCAGCGCGTTATGCGCTCTCCGGTCGTCCAGGTTCTGGTGATGCCCGTTACACCGTGAACGTAGGCCAGCGGGTC
>SDBT01018901.1_pt1 | contig 10814 bp, 10 predicted proteins | sample 2277101 | NCBI WGS metagenome assembly SDBT01 (sample SAMN10404973, study PRJNA504765) | marine sediment metagenome | isolation source: marine sediment core GS10_PC15, 103 cmbsf | place: Arctic Ocean: Southern Knipovich Ridge | collected 2010 | reverse complement strand
TTTGGATCGTAGAAACGATATTTTTTACCCATCTCTCCACCGAGAGATGTAATGCATTTTCATCTGATATAGATAGCGGTATTTTTCTGCTATTTATTCAAATATTACTCGGACAGACTCTTATATAAACTTTATAGACCAAAAGTTGTAAGTTACTACAAAAATAGTCGTACTATTACGTAGAGAGAAAAGAAACTTGTCTTGTTATAAACTATTCATTCCTGCTCGTAATACTCCAAAATTTTTTCTTCGAATGGATCGAAAAACTTGAGAGACAACATATCGTGGTCTTAGATAGAACTGTGTAAACGCCTTGGTACAGATCCGCTCAAGTTCTTCTTCAGTAAACTGTCCTAGCCCAGAGCGTTTATTGGCACAAATAGAAAAGAGTCCATTATCCTGTATTTTTCCATCAGTTACTGCTTCATTCCAGAGCTCAGATCCGTAGGTATACATCAAGGGATAAAATAAGACAATATCTAAGGGAAGTGACGAGGCAAATTTAATGGTCTGATCGATATGCTCTTGTGTTTCCATTGGAGCTCCGAAGATAAAATTTCCTGTGGTGATAAAGTTCATTTCTCGACTTAATTCTACAGCTGTACGAATTTGTTGTAATGAAATGTTTTTATGGTAAAAATCAAGGACATCTTGATTTCCTGATTCTAGTCCAAACTCGACATAGGTTACCCCTGCTTTTTTCATTTTTTTATAGAGTTCTCTTGAGGCAGAATCTACTCGTGCACCCATAACTAATAAATTGATGGTTGTTCCTGTTGAGATGAGTTTATCCATAATTTGATGAACTCGTTTGACATCGGCGAGAAAATTATCATCAACGACAAAGACAGATTTATATTTTGTATCAAGCTCACAGAGTTCCTGTACGACATTTTCAGCAGATCGCTGTCTATAAGTTTTATAGGCAAGAGCAAGTCGTGAGCAGAATCGACATCGATAGGGACATCCGCGACTCGTGATCATTGAAGTTAATGGAGGTTTTGAGATATAGGCGTTGTTAATTTTTCCATAATCATATTTATCAACAAGATGACGAGCAGGAAAGGGAATTGCATCTAAATCCTTTATGATTTGGCAGGGTTTTCCTTTTTTTATTTTATTGTTCTGCCGGTAGTATATACCATGGATTTCTGAGAGTTTTTTTGAACCTTGAAGAGCTTTGGCTATTTCTTGTATTGCATAATCTCCTTCACCTTCAAGACTGATATCTGCTGTTGGGATATCTTTTAGTGTTTGTTGTGGGTGAAATGTACAATGAGGTCCTCCAACAATGATTTTTATTGAAGAATCCAGCTCTTTCACTTTATTTGAGATATCAAGTGCATCTTTGTGAAACTGAGAGGAGATTCCGATTCCGACGATATCTGTTGATTTCAGCGATGTTTGTAACTGGCGTTCTGGGTTTTTTTCATTAAAAAACTGGAGAATCTCAACAGAATGCCCTTCATCTTCTAATGCTCTACCAAGATACAGAAGCCCTAATGGCGGGGAAATTGATGCTCCTGCACTTGAGACGTTTTTTGAGGACATGAAACGATAATGTCCCAGGCCATCGATGAGAAGAAATTTCATATCTTTCACTCATTGTATAAAATATTTTTTTTGCTAATATATATCATATCAGTCATTTTATTTAAGTGTTATAGGCCAATATTCGTAAGTTAGTAGTTTTTTTATAAAAAATAAGTTGTAAAAAATTGTATATGAGAAACGTTACACATGATACGGATGAGGGAATATTTCATAAATAGCATCAATGATTTCATCGATATCTTTTTTCTTACGACGACGATAACTTGGTGGAATTCCATCGGGAAGCACGTATTTCACATATTTTAAAAAAGGGCCAAGTATGTCCTCTGAAAAGCTGTTTTCGTAGGTAATAAGCACGTGATACATTTCTTTTTGATTCTTTATTCTATATGCATAACTATGACTTACCCTTCTCTTCTCAATAATACCTAAAGCTAGGAGTTTTTTTAGATGAAATGATATCGTTGTATATGGCTTTTCTAAATCTTCGCTAATATCTTTTCGAGAGTGTTCGGGGTAGAGAAATAAAAACAGGATGATTTGATGGGGAAGATCTTGTCTCATCAGTCCAAGTATTTCTTTATCGTTATTTCCTACTTTTTTTGTCGCATAATATCTTGTATACCTATTTTCAGATTTGCCTAGTAAAAAATTCTCTTTTTCAAGATACTTGAGATGGTAGTTAAGCGTAGTCTTTGGAATATCTAATTTTCTAGACATTTCCCGGAGGTGTACACCAGGATATTTTGATATAAAATTAAATATCTGTCTGCGAATTTCTAGCCCCAATAGTGCATTTTTTTCCATTAGTATTAAATATTATATATGACTGATTATATTTAAATATTTGCAGTAGATACATGGTTTTCAACAGATAAAAATAACAGTTGACTGTATCTGCCTCAAAGTATTTTACAAAACACATAAATATTTATTTTGTTAAATATTAATTATTTTTTGTTACAATCAGCTTAAACTTACCTGTTTTAGAATCAATAGGAATATTGTCTACAACCTTTACTTGATACCGCGCATCAGTAAACTTTTTCTCCAAAAGAATTTTATCAATCTCATCTTTAATTCTAGAAACTACGTGCTCTTTGTCATTCCCAATTATCACAGCTAAAAACTCAAATGATTTTTTATCTTTAACAACAATTTGAAGCTTATCAAGACCTTTGACATAAAACTCGGCAATAACAATTGGATGAATAAAATCCATTTTCCCTTCACTGTTTTCAAGCCAAAGCATCGCTTCACAACGCCCGACGATATTATTAACAAGAGTAAACGGCATCGTCCCATAAGTATCAATCTTTTCCTCAAAAAAATCATTTATCCTATATCGAATTAAAGGCTGTGTCTTATTATAAAGATTAGTGAGAAGCACATGATCCTGTTTAATTTCTACAAGAACAAGATCATCCATAAGATAAATACCACCATACATATTTTTTCCCACACCCATCACCGGACATTCAGCAAGTCCATAAAGATTTGTCATGGAGACTCCAAAGATTTCTTCAATGTATCCCTTGTCTTTTGGAATGATGCCTTCTCCACAGTTAACAATAACATCTGGACGAATCTGTAGTCGCCCGTTCTCTTGTTCTTCTGCAAGAATTTTAAGTCCAGTAAAATAGCCCCCTAAGATATTTGGCTGAAACGCATTCAACTTCTTAATATGAAGCGTTAAAGGTTTAGTGATATCAAGTATGAGTGAATCAACAAAAAACCTTGAAAGACCGATAGTTAACCAAGCATTAAAACCAACTCCAAGAAAATGCCCATCTGCAGCACCAAAAAAAGCAGATTTGTTTTTTTTAAATCTAAAATTAAACACTCTTAGAATATATGGAAAAAAACTATCCCAATCATGTTTATTGTAGACAAAAACTCCGATTTTCCCAGAAGAACCAGATGTATGTACCACATGATATTTATTTAGATATAATTTGCTTGGGTCTTTGTTTTTCTCAAGAAAACTCAGGAGTTGTTGCTTTGAGATATCTTTTGTTGTAACAACATCATCAAAATTATCCATAATAACGCTTTTATCAACAATGGGCAAATCATCTATTTTAATAACATCCAGATCCTTTTCAGAGATTCCTTTAGAATTATAGAGATCTTGATAAAATGAAGAGTTATTATAGGTAAATTTTATCATTTTACGGAATTTTTTCTCCTGTAGTCGCAAAATTTTCTCTCGTGATTTTCTTTCATTAACTCGGCATTGAATAAAACTCTTCATTAATGTAAAACCACTCATACTACCAATTCTTTACCAGATAAGAAACCTATAATTTCTTTAACGAGGCTTTCTTGTTTAGAAACAAAAAGACAGATTTATATATTGCGAGATAATCAATTATTGAAAATAAATCAAAAGGAACTCCAATGACAATACATCCTTTCACAAACCCTGTGTTTCTCCTACGCATCGCAAAAAGTTATCTTTCTGATGTAGACAGAATATGGCGTATCGACAATAAACAACTGAAACAATATCAAGATAAAGCACTCAGAAGAGTGGTGAACTATGCCTATACGGTACCTCTTTATCATGAGAAATATAAAGAAGCGGGGGTTCATCCAAACGATATAAAAGGAATAGATGACATTGGAAAACTTCCATTTATTACAAAAGATGATCTACGAGAAAACTACCCTGATAGAATCATACCAAAAAGATTTGATAAAGAACGTAATTTTCTTTTATCAACTTCCGGATCTACAGGAAAACCAGTGTTTGTCTATGTTGATGTGTTCTCTGCAATAAAAAGCCTCATTGCATTTGTACGAAGCCTCAAAGCATATGGAGGAAGTTGGCAGAAAACAAAAATCTTAATGGTTATCGATACTGCCCCAGGTAGTATTGAGCATACTGTTTTTGGTGAGAGCACACTTCCGTTTCTAAAAAAGTTTATGGCACTCAAAAACATAAAATATATTGATATTGCAAAAAAACCTGAAGTAATAATAAAAGAAATTGATGAGTTTCAACCTGAATTTCTTACCTCTGATCCGAGTATGTTACGAAAACTAGCGTTTTTGAAAAACAATGGATATGGTAAAAACATATCGCTAACCTGTATTTCTTCTGGAGGCGCAATGCTCGACAGCTACACAAGAACATATGTAGAAAACAGCTTTAACACAAAAATTATGGATACCTATGGAACGACAGAAGCAGGGCCTCTTGCGTTTCAATGCAGTAAAGAAAACTATTATCATGTACATTCTGATTTTGTCTTTCTTGAATTTTTAGATGACAAAAACAAGCCAGTTCCTTCAGATACCTCAGGTCGTCTTGTTGTAACAAAACTCTACGGGGAAGGCACACCAATAATCAGATACAGAGGAATAGAAGACTTTGTCACGCCAACAACAAAGAAAACATGCTGCGAGCTATCTTCTCAGACCATAATGCAGATTGAAGGAAGATCAACAGATCTTATAATTTTACCAAAAGGGAAACTGCTATCGCCCCTTTCAATTACCGGCATCCCTGCTAAAGTTATGGATGAATTTAAAACATATAAAATAAAACAGTTTCAAATCATTCAACAAAAGGTTAATGAAATTGAGATACTCATTGTTGTAGATGAGAAACTGAGAAGCAAAGGACCATCTGTTAAAACGATACTTGTAGAATTGAAGAAGCGGTTTTCCGAAAAAATTGGTCACGGCGTCAACATTGTGGTACATGAAGTTGATGAAATTCAAAAAAACGAACGATCAGATTATGTAAAAGTTGTTATTTCAAAGATGAAACACAAAATAGATTAGAAACATGATTAGTCTTTCACCGCTTTTTTTGATAAAAGCAAAGAATCAACAGCGCCAAGACATTCAGATCTTACGCTGCCTTCTACTGAGAAAAAACGCGATAGATCAAGGGAGTTATTTGATAATTTACCATTCTCATCACAGACGGTTCGAAAGATAATTTTTGTTTTATCCTGCATGTTTTCCGCCAGATATTTCAGGATTTTGTCCTGTTGTTGTACACCATGTAATACAAATATGATGTCAAATCTATCAACAGGATAGTGTAGACCATCAGCATGCTCTACTGTGATTTGACTCTCTACATTAAGATTTTTAAAATATAACGATGCGTCTTGTGCTGATTTTTGATTTATATCTATCGCTGTAACGTTGGCTTTTGTTTTTATTGCAAGAAGTGCAGATGTTGCAGGAAGTGATCCACATCCCATGACAAGAATTTTGTCTGTTGATGATATCTTTGCCATGTTGATTTCTTTTTCAACAATATCATCATATAATTTGATATAATTACTTGATATGATCTTAAATTTTAAACCTGCTTTTTCAACAACAATAAAAAAAAAATCGAAAAAAAATTTTAACGCGTCTGTTCGAATTTTTGTTCCAATCTGTTTATAGGTAATTGTGACAAATAATGAAAAAAAAATTTCAGTTATTCTTTTTCCCATAATTTCTAATCCTGCGTTAAATAAAGTTTGTATCTTTAAATTTTGGCATTTTTCATATAAGGTTTTCTTCTTGCAACCATCTTTTTATCTGTTTCATTGCTTCTGAATAGTTGACTTTTGGTTGATATCCTAAGATTTGTTTTGCCTTCTCTACTGAAATCTTCTTATTATTGGTGAGAATATTAACAGTAGTGGATGTTATTATTGGTTTAATCCGAAAGAGTATATGCATCACCATCAGGAGTTTTGCATAAAATAATGCCGTATTTTTTGAATAGTTCTTTGTAATCGGTTGTTTTCCAATTAATTTGGCAAGGTCATTAAAGTATGTTCCATAAGTAATTGAATGATCATCATCAGTTACATCAAATGATTCACCAATAGCATTATGATTTTGCATTGCAATAAGTAGGACGTCAAGAAGGTTATCAATATATGTATGATGAAATATTCCCGTTCCTCCATTAATGAGTGTAATACGATTTGATTTGATTTCCTGTACTGGTCTTAACACCCAGATGGTTGCTCCTGGTCCATAGACATTTCCTGGGCGAATAATTACAGAAGGAAATTTTTCATCCTTGTATTTGTTCAAAAGATAGTTTTCTGCCTGTATTTTAGACCAAGTATAATAGCTTGAAGGTTTTTCAGATTCATATTGGATGTGGCTTAAAAAAACAAATCGTTTTATATTATTTTTACAGAGGTTTGCAAGAATTTTTGTTCCTTTGACATTAATTTTGAAAAAGTCTCTTTTTGGTCCATACTCCTTGACTAATGCTGCACAATGAAACACAACATCAATATCGTCAATGAGAGATTTCAAACTTGTTGGATTGGTTAAATCTGCAGAAATGTAATGAACAGCATCATCCATATATTTTGGTTTTCTATTATGAATCATTGCCTTGACTGAATGCCCTTCTCGTATCAATCTTTTAGTTAAAGCACTTCCAATAAATCCAGTCGTTCCTGTTACTAAACACTTCATGTTTTCTCCATAAATTCATATCTTTTTCTTAATGAACGCTGTGTGAATAGAGAAATACTTAATGATACAATAAATAGTAAGATGGAAAGCATAAGTGAATGGATCATTCCTGCAATAAATGCCGATGCAAGCGTTATTCGTTCTGCAATAAAAAATTCATGAGCAACAAGTGCTTTTTTTCTGTCTATCTCTTTTTTTGATGTAAAAATTAAGAGATACATACTACATAAAACAAGAATTGCAAACGAAAAGAAAACATAGAATCGAAAAGGATATTGTAAAAAATTGAAGTAATTTATGAGAACTAGTATCATTGATAGATAAATAATGCTGAGAATAAGTGAGATATACATTGATTTTTTAATGCCGTATTTTACTGGTATTGTTTTGTATCCTCCTTTTTTATCCCCCCACATGTCACGTATTGCTCCTACTAGATTACTGTTTGTGTCATGAACAAAAAATATTACTGATATCAACCAGATATAAACGGGAATGGATTCTATTGATTGCCCGGTTGAGAAAACTCCGAAAAAATAGGCGGCAACAATCACTGTTCCTCTATTGATATTCCCAATTATTCCTTGTGATTTTGTAAATTTTGCATAAGTAAATACAAGTACTGCAACGGGAAAAACTATTAGAACATTGTAAAATCCTAGGAGAAATGATAATAAAAAACCTAGGGTTGCAAATACACCACCAATTGCTAATGCCTCGTTTTTATGAATTCTCCCCGAAGGGATTGGTCGATGAGGTTTCTGGATTAAATCAAGTTTTCTGTCAAAATAATCAGTTAAATAAAGCCCTGCTATCCATCCCATCATAGGTATACATGTGACAAGAACTGCAGTAGTTAATGGTGGAAAATCGTTAAAAGCAATACATGCCCCTGCAAGGCTCACTAGCCCACACCAAATCACCGTATATGGTCGTGATGCTTCTATATGGGCATATATCTTGTCTTTATATTTTGTGTTGGTTTTTGGATTTGTTGTCAATAAAACAACCTCATTGCAGCAGATGATAATAACAACTCTCTGATTTAAATCTTTAATTTATTAAATACGACATTTTTCTTAGACGTATTTTTTCAGTAAATATTTAATTAATGCTTTGGGATATCATCAGTTAAATATGGAAGATATAAAACAGCCAGTATGCCCATGGACACCAGAGGATGAACGAGAACATTTTCCAAGTGTTATTGAGTGGTGGTGTACAGAGGGATTTTTTAAAACATTAGAAAACAATAAAAGATGGAATTTTAAAACAACATTTAGCGAATGGTTCCAAAAAAAACCAAAAAAAATCGGATCACTTTACAATTTAAGTCTCTTTAACCGAGAAACAGGAGAACATTTTTTAGATTATACTCGAAGTGATGTAAAACAACTTGAATCAAAAAAAGATTGTTTTGAGGTAAGATTCAAAGATTGTTTTCTGAAAGGATTGTACCCAGATTATGAGATGAAGATTAAAAATAAAGAAAAAGATATTGAATTGCATCTAAAGTATCATGCCAAATCTTTACCGTATTGGGTAACACAGCAGATAACCGGTGGATATATTCCAATGGGATTGGGTTCGTATAGATATGGATTCATCCCAAATGGAAAACTTACTGGAACAATGAAAATTGGTGAGAAGGATCTTTCTGTGGACGGTAAAGGATATTATGAACATGTTTGGGGTAATTTTTCTTATACAAACCCATTAAGAAATTTTTCAGAATTAAAAAATACTGTTTCAACTTATATAAAACTTTTTAGATGGCGATTTCATAATTCGAAAATAAAGATTCCAAATTCTATAACGTTTAGTACTGAAAATAATGCCATGGGTTATGATTGGGCATGGGCATTATTTGATAATGGGTGGAGTCTTTTTTATGGAAATGCTCTGTTTTGGATAATGGAAGGCCCTGCATTAGGAACCATTATTTTGACAAAAGATGGAAAAAATTTCAAGGAGTTTGGAAATATTCAATTTCGATACAATAAAATTAAATATTCAAAAAATTACGATTTTTATTATCCAATCGAACTTAATTTAAAAGCAGAATTAGGAAATGAAAAATTACAATTAAACTTCAAGATGGAAACAGATGCTGGAGAATACACACATAGATTTACTGGAGGAGATTTTTTTCTTGGATTTGTTATTTGTGAAGCACCAGGTGTTGTTGATGGTTTTTATTTTGATGGAGAAACAAATATTCCACTATCAGGAATTTGTAAAATTGAACCCCAAAGACAAGTATCAAGAGTAGGTCATAACTCATTAAAAATAGATTTTCTTAAACCTCCAAAGGGAGTTGGTATCACAATGGATTTTGATTCGCATTATTTCAAAAAGAAAATTAAAACAAAAATCCAACTCGCACCAGTTCCTAAGATAAAATGTAACTGTAAAAGAATTGATCCATCAAAGATACATAAAAATAAGAAGTAAACCGAACATAATAAAATATGCGAATAAAGTTTTTCAATAACAATTCTATGTATGTCCAACTTTCTGGGCCCGTAGGGTAGCTTGGCATCCTTGTACCTTGGGGTGGTATAGACTTGAGTTCAAATCTCAGCGGGCCCACTGCAATTTCTCGGAGAAAAATTGTTAGATTGAATTTATTCATTAATTTTATGTAAAAGAGCGGGGTGCTGCATTAATTTTGTTTCATCAATATCAATTAAATCAGGGATTATCTTCTTTTCTTTATAAAAAACCTCAATGAATCTTTGTTGGTTTTTATTGAAGTTTACAATTTTTTCTAAAAATATCGATGCCTCTTCTCTAATTTTATTTGAGTCTAGTTTTTCACTATTTCTAACGAATTGTTGTATTTCTTGCTGAATTTTCTCTAGATCAAAATCTTTTATTTTTGAAACATCTGGTTTATTGTTGTTTGATGACATGCATAAATAAATAGTTGCAAATGTTTGAATTTGTTCTATTGATATTTTTTGTTTTGATAAAATATACAGGTCATACAGGTCTCTTGGTTCTGATCTATTTAGGCATGCTATTGATTTTTGCGCTGTCAGTTCTTCAAGTGAATATGTTGTTATTGAAAATGGTTTGATATCTGGAAATATTGATGGAAAAAACTTATGTTCTTTATCTCCAAGAGGGATTCTATCTAAATAATTTATTTCTATTTTGATATGATCTTTTGTGTTCCTAATAGTTTTGTATTGAAGATTTTGTCTTGAGATGATATATGATGATCCTCTATCTCTTAATGTGTAATCTAGTTGCGATGAAATTTCTTTTATTTCTTTTTCTATATCTGGTCTCTGTTTTACCATTTTTTCTTTGGATACTGCTCCAGTATAATCAAAATCAAGATCTATTGAAAGTCGAGAAATTGGAAAAAATATAAAGTTTAACGCTGTACCGCCTTTGAGTATTAGATTTTCTTTAATTATCGAATGTTCTTGTATTTTATTTAATTATCGAATGTTCTTGTATTTTATTTAGTGTTCTTGTGAGATGGTATACTTTTTCTAAAAGATCAAGATTGAATCCTGTTGTTTTTTGGAGTTGTTCAAATTTCTTTCTAGTAAGCATGGAGTATCTCCGCTATATTTTTAGGGATAATTAGATTCCATGCTGACTTATATATTCCTTTTTTTGTTGTGTCAAAATATAGCTCGTTTGAACCTGATAGGTCTTTAATTTGTTTTAAGAGTCTGTCTGAGAAACTAAAATTGTAGACCATATTCTTTCAATATAGCCCATTCCAAGTCATTTTTTCAAATGCATTCGAGATCCTGCTTGGAATACCGCCTATTTTCACTTTGTAC
>SDBT01018900.1_pt1 | contig 10814 bp, 9 predicted proteins | sample 2277101 | NCBI WGS metagenome assembly SDBT01 (sample SAMN10404973, study PRJNA504765) | marine sediment metagenome | isolation source: marine sediment core GS10_PC15, 103 cmbsf | place: Arctic Ocean: Southern Knipovich Ridge | collected 2010 | reverse complement strand
CCAAAAACTCTGATGAAAACGGAACTGAAAAATCTCACACGGCAATGAAGATGGTCTCGTAAAAAGTCTCCAACCCCCTGCTAACCGCCTCCGGGCGGTTTTTCTTTGACAGTTCGCCTTCCCTGTATACCCTATCCCTAGAACCCCCACCTCCCTTTGAGAGAAATAGATGGCATATCTCAACTAGGGCTCATCTTCCTCAATTTCTTTTGTTATTCTTATCTTATTACGACTACAGTAGCTCCTATATACAGAGTTCAACCACCTATTGGCTTTCGAGATTGTCTCAGCATATTCCTTGATTTTTGCCCACATCAGTTCTTGATTTATGTCAGGTACCGGCAGAGTTGAAATAAACTTTATTGACTCTTCTAAGGAACATGATCTGGATAGCAATTTATCCTCATCTTTAAAGTGCGCCAACCGATTACGTAAATCGAAAACAGACCTTAATCGTGGCACATAATTCAAATACTTATCTTTTTGAGTCCGGCTTGCCAGGGTTGCAATGATTTCAAGCTTATCAAAGAAGTTACTTCTCTTAAGTTTCGTCCAGATCGATGTTCCGAATCCACTGATTTTAGATTCCAATTCCAAAATGTCTCGGAACTGTTGATTACAGTGAGCCTCTAACCAAAAACAGCCAAAAATAATGACTTTGATACCATGTTCAACATCGACGGGGTTTCTACGGGAAGCTCTACGAGCATTTTGGAAAAGCGTCTTATAAATCGAATCCAACTGGGCATTCAACGAAATGCCTGTAATGTTTCCTTTCACAAAATCAACTTTTATCGATCTCACTTCCATGAGGCAAATACAAAAAAATGATTAAGGTCTAATATCCCATATTAACCAGCCGCCGGCTTTTGGTCCCCATTCTTTGGAAACGTCAGACTTCAAGACTATACTAGAAAAGCCCTATCAATTCAACAAATCGGAATAAAAAGCCTCGGGGTTGAAGGGCCAGGAGGGGGTTAGGAGGTAGGGGGTATGGCACCCATGGACGGCAAGCGGACCGCTCCAAAGCCAAAATAAAAGCAAGGTGGTACGAAGAGAAAAAAATTCCCAAAACCACGAACTTCTCCGATGAAAAACCCATCTGTCCCCTTAGCGAAACCAGGACGTGCCAGCGGGAGGCCTGCCTCAAGAATGGATTGATCAGGTTTTGGATGCTGCAGACGGATCACCACAATGGACGCATTTTTCTTGGTATGACAAAGGAGCCTGACCTATCCGCCGTGAAACGGCTTGGCTTGGTCATGGGGGTGTCCCCTTGGTAACGCCCCACGCCCCTTTTAAGGTCAAGCCCCCTTGCCAATTACATTGTACCATAGCCTTTTTGACTTTTGAAATGTTTTTTAGAGGCGGGGATCTGGGGGGAGTTTGGGGAATGTTCTCAGCCATTAGGAAAAACCTTATCCTTGTCAGCAACTTTGTACCCCAGGGCCAGTATGATCTTTCTCATGGTTTCTATGCGACAGGTCATACCTCTTTCAACCCTGTCAATGGTCAGAGGCGAAATCTCGGCTTTCCTGGCAAGCGCTGCCTTGCTTAACCGGAGCTTTTCCCTAATTTCCTTTACGAAATTATGTCCCATGATGTTCTTGTTCTAATTGATTTCGAGACAAATCAGGAAAGAAAACTGAATCCTTAATCTTCCTAAAGGCAATCAGGACCGTGTGCAACCAAGATCAACAGGACCACTACCGTGGCCTCCTGCAGTTATATTTGTGAGCTTCTGGTGACGGGTCAGCAAAGGCTTTTTATAGTGCTTTTTTGCTTTCTTTGTTTGATTCCTTTCCTTTTTGTCCATGATTTTCTCCTCTTTAAGCTGGGGAGTTATTCCTTGGCTTTCTTTCCATATTTCTTAAGGAGGTCCCGAATGGCCTCTTCAAGGAGTTTGGATAAGGCTAATTCAGTGTCCACACCGAGATGTTTTAAATCTTTCAAAAGATCATTATCAATTGTCGTTGCAAACATCTTTTTCTCGCCCATGGTGTCTCTTTACCAAAAAAAGATAAGCAACGCAAAGAAAAAGATTGACAACCGGGATATTAGAGTAATAGAATATTAGATATCAAGAACCACTGATTATTATAATCCAATTTCCAAACCATAGACAATGAAAAACAGAATACCAACAATTTGCGCTCAAGACACCCTGCATGGTGACGTGCAGGGCCGGTAGTCTATGCCGGGGAGAGTCTTGGGCGTTTTTTCTGGCCCAGGGCCAGAAAAGTAACTATCCAAAAAGGAGCACAAGAAAGGGGGTTTTATGGGAGTAAGAATCCGAGAACGGCCCGAAGGGTCAGGAGTATGGTGGGTCTTTATTGACCATCACGGAAAGCGCAAGGCCAAGAAGATCGGCAAGGACAAGCGACTTGCGAGAGAGATCGCCAGGAAGATTGAAGCGAAGTTGACCCTGGGGGATCTGAATTTAGAAAAACCGGAATCAAAACGCCCAACTTTTGAAGATTATGCAGGAAAGTGGATTATACTGCCTCACGACTGGAAAGAGTCAACCAGGGAATCATACAGGCACAACCTCAACCTTCATATCTACCCTGAATTTGGTAAATGGCAGATTGACAAAATAAAGCGGAAAGACCTGAAGAACTTCTTTGATAAACTATTGGTAAAAGGTCTTAATCCTTCGACCGTATGCCTGATTAGGAGTTCAATCAACGGGGTCTTGGCAGATGCCGTTGACGCTGAGCTGATCGAAAGCAACCCGCTTAATGACCTGAAACTGAAACGCAAGAAAATGGCACTCGATATTGACCCTTTGACAGAAGAAGAAACCCTGCTCTTACTGGAAAAAGCCAAGGAATATCTGAAAGGGATCTATTACCCTTCTATCCTTTGCGCCCTAAGAACTGGTTTGAGAATAGGCGAAATTCAGGCCTTACAGTGGGGAGATTTGGACTTAAAGGGGCGATTTATTGCAGTCAGGCGAAGTTGGAGGAAAGGCAGGATCACGGACACCAAGAACAAAAAACGCAGGCGCGTGGATATGACTCCTAAACTTGCCGAAACCCTAAGGGCATTGAGGCTCACACAAAAGAAGAGGGCTTTGAAGCATGGGCGACCTGTACCGGATTGGGTCTTTGCAAACGAAAAGGGATTGATGTTAAACAGGCAGGCCTTCAAGTATGGCTTAGCGAAATGCCTGGAAAAAGCCGAATTGCGAAAAATCCGGGTGCATGACCTAAGACATTGCTACGCAACCATCAGGCTTTTGAAGGGCCACAACATCGGTGACGTGAGCTATCAATTGGGTCATAGCAGCATTTCAATTACCTATGACGTCTATGGACATTGGGTCCCTGGCAAGTTCAAAAGTGAGGTTGACGAGCTTGATGGAGCGCAACCAAACGCAACCTATACGCAACCAAAAAACACCACCTCAAGAATTATCTAGTCTTTTCAATAGCCTACGGTGGATGTTATCAAACCCACCGTTTGACATGATAAGGACCACATCCCCCGACTGGACCTCTTCCGCCAATTCATCCAACAGAAGATCTGTATTTGGAAAATAGGAGGCATTGAGCCCCTTTTCTTTGAGTTCATTAACAAGCCGCTCAGAAGAAAATCGTTCTCCGGGGGGGATATTTTGCATCAAGGGAGGTTTCGGAATCATGACCAGATCTGCCCCATCAAATGAAGCAGCATAGCGGTCCTGGAAGATGTTTCTCCTGCTGGAATTGGATCGAGGTTCGAAAACAGCGATGAGACGCCGCCCCTTATATTTCTCACGGACAGCCCCGGTGGTCTCACACACCGCGGTAGGATGATGGGCAAAATCGTCCATCACGATAACGCCCCGTTTTTCACCAATGATCTCCTGTCTTCTTTTAACCCCCTTAAAACCTCTTACCGCCTCGACGAGGTTTGAGAGAGGCACACCCAGAAAATCCGCCAAGGCCACGGCTGACAGCAGATTGGATACGTTATGTCTACCATATAAAGGAGTTGCGATTCTAACGTGTTTCTTGCCTTCCTTGAGGACTGTAAAGGAGGTGAAATCCTCTCCCACCGAAATATCGACGGCCTTCCACGCCCGGTTTCCCGAGAGACCGTAGATGCGGACGGGGCACATTGCTCGTTTGAGCTCCTGCATGATTGTTTGGCTGTCCCCATTTGCAATAAGAAGACCCTCGGGAGGAATGATATCCATCAACCCCCTAAAACTCTCTACAACATGATCCAGATCCCGATAGATATCTGCATGATCAAATTCAATGCTCGTAAGAATGGTTGCCCAAGGATTGTAATGCAAAAACTTGGGGACTTTATCAAAAAAAGCCGCGTCGTACTCATCACCTTCTATAACAAAATGAGGGCCTTTTCCCAGTTTGAAATTACAATCAAAATTCTGCGGAATTCCTCCGATCATAAACCCCGGATCAAGGCCGGCCTCTTCCAGTATCCAGGCGACGATGGCCGATGTGGTCGTTTTACCATGGGTACCGCTCACCACAATCGATCGTTTGCCCTTTAACGCAAAATGACTCAACGCCTGCGGAAATGATAGATATGGCAGCCTCAAACAAGAAAGCCTCATGGCTTCAGGATTATCCCTTGTTATAACATTCCCTACGATAACCAGGTGTGGCCTGTGGGAAAGGTTCTCGCGGCTATAACCTTCTAGCAGGGGAATGGACATGGCTTCCAGAAAAGTACTCATGGGGGGATAAACATTCTGGTCTGAGCCCGTCACCAAATACCCTTTCTCTTTCAGAATGCCTGCCAGGGATGCCATCCCCGTCCCGCAAATGCCCATGAGGTGAATGCGTCGGGGATCTTTCGGGATCAAATTGAGTTCAGGGGAAAGTCCCGTTTTTTCTCTGTGCTGGTGGGTTCGCATTGAGTCTACTCTTTTCTTATCATAAGATGATCCGGGAATCGGATATTAAATGCTTTCAACAAAAAATATCGTAACTACTCAGGTTGTCGGGTTCACGGTTCAGGGGTTCAAGGTTCCATTCTCGTCCTCGGGCTGCATTTTAGATGTGTATTTACGAGAACAGTGTCCGCTTTGTAAGGCCTAATCCAAAATTTGGAGCCAAATTGACAATTATTTGGGGCAATGAGCATTTTTAACGAGGACTTCGGGTTTTCTATGCCTCCTTGCCCTTAACCCTGAACGTTGAACTCTGAACCCCTGAACCTGAGTAGTTACAAAATATCTTCAGAATGGTCCCAAGTTTTTGAGTTTATCCGGATTTTGTTTTCCCTTGAGGGTGCCGGGATAAAAAAATGCTTGATATATTTCACCATGCAGGATATATTTTTATGTTCAAAAACTTTTGAGAAGGAGACATCCCAATGGCGAAGGTCTGTGATATATGCGGCAAGAAACCTATAGTTGGGTACAATGTGAGCCACGCCCATAACAAAACAAAGAAACGATGGCACCCCAACTTGCAAACGGTAAGATCTGTTCAGAATGGCCGGGCAAGGAGGATAAAGGCCTGCACAAGCTGTATCAAAACCGGACGAGTTACAAAACCCATGGCTTAACCGTTTGTTTTTTCAAAGCCTTTCGACAACCAAAACGTTTCTCACCTTTTTAATGGCACCCATAATCTCCTGAAGTTGTTTATAGTCCGTCACTTCAATGGTAAAAAGGGCAATACCTTTCTGGTCCACCGTTGTTTTTATCTCAGCGTGGATGATATTGGCGTCCTTTTGAGTCAAGACAGTGCTTACGTCCGCAAGAACACCCTTCCTTTCTACACTGGTCACCCGAAGCTTTGCAAGAGATGTATCATCCGACGAAGGATCCCAGGAGACCTCCACCAGTCTTTCGGAATCCGCGTTCACGATATGTCTGCATCCCTCATGGTGGATCGTGATACCCCGACCGCGGGTCATAAACCCGATGACCCTTTCCCCAGGGACAGGATGGCAGCAATTTGCAAAACGGATCAACATTTCGCTTATCCCTTTAACCTTTATGCCGTGATCCGTTTTTCTGCGAGTAATGCGGTCCACCATCTTACCTACAATCCCGCTCGGCCTATCCTCCTTTATACCCAACTTGGGTTTAAGACGTCCAGCCACATGCCTTGACGAAACCCTGCCAAGACCTATCTGGGCAAGCAGATCCTCTACCGAGTGAAAGGACAGCTCTTTTGCGATGGCAGTAATCTGGTCGCTTTTCATTATATTGGGAACATTCAGGTTTTCCTTCTCAAAGATCTTCTCAAGAATCTCTCTACCCAGGGCAATACTTCCATCTCTTTCCTGTACGTTTATCCAGTGTCTGATCTTGGTCTTGGCCCGGGGGGTCTTTACAAATTTGAGCCAGTCATTGCTGGGGTGCTGTTTTGAGGATGTGACGATTTCAATGATATCTCCATTTCTTAATTCATATCGCAGGGGGACCATTTTCCCGTTTGCCCGCGCCCCCATGCATTTTCCCCCTACCTCTGAATGAATGCTGTAGGCAAAATCAACCGTGGTTGCGCCTTTGGGGAATGCTTTCACTTCTCCCTTAGGTGTAAACACATATACTTCGTCGGGAAATAGATCCATCCTTACGCTATCCAAAAATTCAGTGGGGTCTTTTAGGCTTTTTTGCCATTCCAGCAGCTGTCGAAGCCACGAAAATTGCGCTTCATCCGTTTTACTCGCAATGGCACCTTCCTTGTATTTCCAGTGGGCGGCGATCCCCTCTTCGGCAACCCTGTCCATTTCCCATGTCCTGATTTGCACCTCCATTCTTTGTCCCAAGGGGCCAATCACTGTGGTGTGAAGCGACTGGTACATGTTAGCCTTTGGAACAGAGATGTAATCTTTGAAGCGACCCTGGACCGGTTTCCACATGGAATGTACGTGCCCGAGGGCTTCATAACATTCCTTTATGTTCTTTACGATCACCCTAAAGGCTACGATATCGTAGACTTGTCTGACCGCGAGGTTCTGGTCCAACATTTTTTGGTAAATGCTATAGAAATGCTTATGTCTGCCCTTGATAGTCGCCACAATATTGAATTCAGATAATTTATTAAAGACCAATTTTTTCACATTTTTGCTAAATTCTTCCCTCTCTTCCTTTCTTTGGGCTATTTCGGTCTTGATTTTCTCATAGATCTCGGGTTCAAGATAATACAAACAAAGGTCTTCAAGGCTGGATTTCATCCAGAAAATTCCCATCCTACCCGCAAGGGGGGCATAGATCTCCAGGGTCTCTTCAGCTATCCGTCTCTGTTTTTCTTCAGGCTGAAAACCCAAAGTTCTCATATTGTGGAGGCGATCCGCCAGCTTAACAAGGATGACACGGATATCGGAAGACATGGCGAGAATCATCTTCCTGACATTCTCGGCCTGGCGCTCTTTGTGACTCTCAAACCGCATTTTGCTGATCTTGGTGACACCGTTTACAATACTTGCGGTTTCTTGGCCAAAGAGACGGGTTATCTCACCGGAGTCCGCATCCGTATCCTCCAGTGTATCATGAAGGATCCCTGCGACAATACACACCACATCCATTTTCATTTGAGTCAGGATATAGGCTACTTCCAGGGGATGAGAGAGGTAGGGTTCTCCTGAGAGACGGATTTGTCCCTGATGGGCCTTTGCTGAATAGACATATGCCTTTTCCACCAACCCCACGTTGGCCTTTGGATGATAGCTCAAAAGCTGTGAAGTGATGTCATTTAATCGAATCATAGAGTTCTTTTACTTTTTCTTTTACAATGGCCGCCGCCTCGGTGATCGGCACCATCCTGCTTTCGGATTCAGATCTCAGCTTTATCTCCATCTGCCCCTCCTTGACTCCCCTTGATCCAACGGTCACCCTTATGGGAGTTCCAATGAGGTCGGCATCCTTGAATTTTACACCCGCCCTTTCATCCCTGTCATCCAGGAGGACATCAATATGGTGGTCTTTGAGTTTCTTGTAGGTCTTTTCCGCTATATCAACCACCGCCGCATCATGCATCTGGAGGGGGAGTATGGACACTTCAAAGGGCGATATGGGAATCGGAAAAACAATGCCGTCTTTGTCGTTATTTTGTTCAATGGCCGCTGCCACAGTTCTTCCAACACCTATGCCGTAGCATCCCATTATAATAGGTCTTTCTTTTCCCTCTTCATCAAGAAAAATCGCCTTCAGGGCCCGACTATATTTTGTACCTAGTTTAAAAACATGACCCACTTCGATTCCCCGGCCAAACCTTATCTCTTCACCGCACCTTGCACACGAGTCTTCCGGCGTTATCATGCGTATGTCCCCGAACCGTTCTATGGTAAAATCTCTGCCAAGGTTCACGTTTTTGAGATGCAAATCATTCCTGTTTCCCCCTGTCACAAAATTCTTCATGCCCTGAATAGCAAAATCTGCAATAATTGGGATTTTGAGGCCCACGGGCCCGGCAAATCCGATGGGAGCACCCGTGGCCTCGGCCACTTGTTCGGGACCGGCCAATTCAACCATCTGGGCATCAAACACCTTCTTTAGTTTTGCCTCGTTTAACTCGTGATCACCTCTGACCAAAGCAGCAACCATTTCATTGTCAGCCGTCAGGATAAGGGTTTTGATGAGCTGATCTTCTGAGATCTCCAGGAAAGACGTCACATCCTCGACCGTCTTTATGTCAGGAGTATCCACTTCCTCCAAGGGCTTCATTTGGGTGTCGTCGACATCAGGGAGATCGTCCCCTTTATTGATTTCAGCCCTTTCCAGATTGGCAGCATAATGACATTTTGTGCAGTTGATCATTTGGTCTTCGCCCGTCTCGGCCAACACCATAAACTCATGGGAGTAGCTCCCGCCAATGGTCCCCGTGTCCGCTTCAACCGCCCTGAATTTGAGACCGCAACGCTCAAAAATCCTGCTGTAGGCCTCATACATGGCTTCATAGCTTTTATTTGCACCCTCCTCATCCACATCAAAACTGTAGGCGTCTTTCATGATAAACTCACGCCCCCGCATAAGACCGAATCTGGGCCTGATCTCATCCCTGAACTTGGTCTGAATCTGATAAAGGTTTATGGGCATCTGTTTGTACGATTGGATCTCTTTTCTGACTAGATCGGTGATGACCTCTTCATGGGTCGGTCCCAAACAGGCATCACGGTTATGCCGGTCCTTGAACCGCAAGAGTTCTCGTCCGTAATACTCCCATCTGCCGCTTTCTTGCCAAAGCTCTCCGGGCTGAACCGCCGGCATCAGGAGTTCTATGGCACCGGCCCGATTCATCTCTTCCCTGATAATATTCTCCACTTTCTTTACGGACCTCAGACCCGTTGGGAGATATGTGTAAATGCCCGATGTCAATTTTCTGATCATCCCGGCCCTGAGCATCAACTGGTGGCTGACCACCTCAGCGTCAGAAGGGACTTCCTTGTGCGTTGGAATAAAATAGCTGGAATATCGCATATAAACTAATGACTCCTTTCTCTTTCCCATGGAAAATATCCACAGGTTGGCAAACTAGGAGGCTGTCCGAAAATGAGAACTTTTTTGCAAGGTCAAGCCTCCGGCCCATAGGGCCTACGGAACGGAGGGGAAGGCGAAGATTTTAACCGCAAGAATACATTGAAGTATTTGGAGGATTGAAATCTGAGCTTGACGCGGAGATTGCGGAAAATAGCCATTCTCGGACAGCCTCCTAGCAAATTTTCGAATTTATAAACGTATTTTAATTGGTCCGTTTCACCGGCTCAGTTTTTTGACTTCCTTTATCAGAACCTCGGCCAGTTTGTCCTCTGATATTTTTCCTATAAGTTCACCTTGTTTAAAAAGAACCCCTTGACCGCGGCCGCCCGCAATCCCGATATCGGCCTCCTTCGCTTCCCCGGGGCCGTTTACCACACATCCCATTATAGCGATTTTTGGTGAAGCCTTCATATCTCCCAAGGCCTTTTCCACCTCTTCAACGAGCCCAAACAGATCTATTTCACATCGCCCACACGTTGGGCAGGAAATAATCTCAGGTCCACGTTTTCTAAGTTCCAACGCTCTCAGGATTTCGTACGCAACCTTCATCTCCTCAATCGGGTCCCTGGTAAGTGAGACTCTAAAGGTATCGCCGATTCCATTGGCCAGGAGATATCCAATGCCCAATGTACTCTTTACGGTGCCCGATATGAGCGTTCCGGCCTCTGTCACACCCAGATGTAGCGGGTAATCGACCCTGTCACTCAGGAGTTCGTATGCCCTTATGGTATTGATCACGTTTGAGGATTTCAACGAAATCTTTATGTTGTCAAACCCCAGGTCTTCAAAAAGTCCAACATGCGCCATGGCACTCTCAACCATTGCCTCTGGTGACGGACTCCCATATTTCTTAAGGATCTCCCTTTGCAAAGACCCTGCATTGACCCCTATCCGGATAGGGACACCCAGCTCCCCCGCACGCCCGACCACCTTCTCAATCGCCTTTTTGCTGCCGATATTCCCCGGATTTATCCTGAGTCCATCGGCGCCGGCGTTCAGGGCGCCGATAGCAAGACGGTGATCAAAGTGAATGTCTGCAATGAGGGGGACCTCGACCTCTGACTTGATCTTTTTAAAGGCATCAACAGCGGTCTTATCAAGAATTGCCAAACGAACGATTTCGCAACCTGCCTCGCACAGCCCGTTAATTTGATCAACCGTTGAGGGGATATCCCTGGTGTCGGTGTTGGTCATTGATTGAACCGCCACAGGAGCCCCGTCTCCGATCGGGATCCGCCCCACATATATCCGACGTGTCTTTTTTCGCTTTGGCTCCATATTTTCCACGTTTATACGTTAATCATCCCAAAAAGGTATATCGGCTATTTACAAAACAGTGTTCCTGCAAAGATAGGGCCGG
>SDBT01018899.1_pt1 | contig 10815 bp, 10 predicted proteins | sample 2277101 | NCBI WGS metagenome assembly SDBT01 (sample SAMN10404973, study PRJNA504765) | marine sediment metagenome | isolation source: marine sediment core GS10_PC15, 103 cmbsf | place: Arctic Ocean: Southern Knipovich Ridge | collected 2010 | reverse complement strand
CGTATCGGATAGAATCGCTCATCGGCGGATCACTCCCTTCTGACCCTTGGCCTTGACCTGCCAGCCAAGAGACTCTATCGCCGCGTCGAGTAGCGTCCGGTGTTTCGCGTGGAATTCGACCGACAGGGTGCTAGTTTGATAGCATGGCATTGGGCACGCTCCATTTCTGCTCAGATGGTCGTGGGAATGCGGTAGAGTTCGCCGTTCTTGGAAACGACGGCGCCGGGGGAGGCGTGTAGGTGGGGCAGCACATTGACCAAGGCCGTTTCGCGATACTCGGCGAGAGGCGTCGGACATGAGCGCGTCAATGTCGCGCCGTATCCCGTCCATTTCCTGGGAAACGTAACCGGCAAGCCGGTCGTCATCCTTCAAGATGCCGGTTTTGTTGGCGCCGGCGAATAGTTGGCCGTTGCCTACGCCGGACAATACCTCGCGGGCCTTGCCGACAAGGGCCTTTAGTTCGCGATCGTCGAGCACGTTCCGCCGGTCGAATAGGCTCAAACACGGTTCATCCGACTAAAGCGTAGGCGTCAGGCAATTTGAGGAAGTATGGGGTCCTCTTCTCTGTGGCTTGCCGTGTGAATTGTCGGAGAATATCGGCCTTCATGCACTTGCCCCCACAGAGAAGAGAAACCCGTAACGGCTGCTTGTCACGGTCGCCGTGAACCCGTAAGCTGAACCCTGTACTATGTTCCAAAACCCGCTAACAATCGATCCCACGGCTAACAGCCACTCGGCACCGCCGTCGCAAGAACGGGTTAACGCCGACGAAACGGCGATCAAGGAAGAAAACAAGAAGGTTTGGCTGTGGACGTTTTCGGCCCCGAGGTTCTCGGTGTTCGAGCACCTCACCTCCGCCACTCGTTCCCACCTCGCCAACCAGCCCGCCCCGTCACTGCTTCCCAGAGTGTGAACAGTTACCTGCCAGCCTTACAAGGGGCCAACGGGGCCCGCTTCTGTGCCTTCACGCCAATTTGACAGCCGAGTCGTGGCATCCTAGAATTCGATTAGTTTAACTGCGTCACACGTGAGCCATCATGAAACGGAAGAACCCATCGAGACCCAAGTCGCGGGCTGCACCCCGCACGAAATCGGCCGCCGAGAAGCCGAAGCCGGCTGACAGGAAGCGGAAGCTGTCGAGAAAGAAGAAGATCGTCTTCTCCCTGATTACTGTTCCCCTGATGCTCGTGTTGCTGGAGTGCGCACTGGCTCTGCTGGGTGTCGAGCCGGCCCTCTACGAGACGGACCCCTATGTCGGTTTCTCGAAGCATGTGCCGTTGTTTGTTGAGGAAGAGCGGCCGGACGGGTCGACTCACTACGTCACCGCCGAGAACAAGATCCGGCTCTTCAATCGTCAGTCATTTCCACGGAAGAAACCCGTGGGAACCTTTCGGATCTTCACGGTGGGGGGGTCGACGACTCATGGACGACCCTATGACGACGCAACATCCTTCTCGGGCTGGCTACGCGAATACCTCGAGGCGACCGCCTCGGAACGCCCCTACGAGGTGATCAATGCCGGTGGGGTCAGCTATGCCAGTTACCGCGTGGCTTTGTTGATGGAAGAACTCATCCAATACGAGCCCGATCTGTTCATCATCTATACCGGCCACAATGAATTTCTGGAGGATCGCACGTACGGCAAGATCAAGGAGACCCCCGCAACGGTGCAGCGTCTGTCCACGTTGGCTGCCCGTTCTCGAGCTGCCACGCTGGTGGCCAACGCGATCCAGAGCCTTGTCTCTTGGTCGTCGGAGCCATCGCCGGAGAAGAACGAACTCGAGGACGAAGTCGTCACGATGCTCGACGCGTCGGTCGGGCCTTCCGCCTATACGCGAGACGATGCGAGGCGAGACAAGGTACTCAAGCACTACCGCTACAGCCTGCTGCGGATGATCGATATCGCGAACTCCGTCGGAGCCAAGGTTCTGCTTATCCAACCGGCCGCCAACCTTCAGGGAGCAGCCCCTTTCAAGAGCGAGAACCGAAAGGACTTGACGAAGAGCGATTTGGACCGCTGGAAGAAACAATATGAGGTCGCCCGAGAAAAACTCAGCGCCGGAGCGCCGGCCGAGGCGTTGGCGGCACTCGACGATGCCGCAAAGATCGACGATCGCCACGCCAACCTGCAATTCCTCCGGGGCCACGCCCTGAAACAATTGGAACGACATTCAGAGGCCAAGGCCGCATTCATCCGCGCCGTCGACGAGGATATCTGCCCGTTGCGAGCCCTGAGCCCGACGGGCGGAATCGTCGCGCGAATCGCCGAGGATCGCGATATCCCGCTGGTCGATTTCGCGGCCATTCAAGAGGAACATTCGCCACACGGGATCCCCGGCGAGACGGTCTTCTTCGATCACGTGCATCCGACGATCGAATCGCACCGGCTGCTGGCCCTCGAAATCCTCAATGTCATGGCCCGCGAAGGGATCGCCGATTGCTCGATCGATGACGATACGCTACTGCAGGTGAAAAACGACGTGCTGGGCCGAATCGATTCAGGCGCTCACGCTCTGGCACTAATGAACCTGTCGAAAGTCCTGGGCTGGGCAGGCAAACTGGATGAGGCGTATCGCCTGGCCTTCAAGGCCGTCCAATTGAGCCCCGAGGATGCGACCATACAGTATCAGGCCGGACTGACGGCGCAGTTGCTCGGAAAAGCGGATGAAGCCGTCATTCACTACCGCTGGACGATCGATATCGAGCCGACCGCCGCACTGGCCCACGGCAACCTGGGCGTCGGGCTCGAAGCCCGTGGCGATCTCGAAGAGGCCATCGAGCACTACCGCCTCGCGCTGCAATACGGCGAGCCGAAAGACACCGCCCGAAACCGGCGCAATCTGCTCCGCGCCCAGACGAAACTCCGCGAACGCTAGTGGTCTGCCACGATCGCGTGACAGGTTGAGGGGGCGATGGCGTCTCGCCAGGGCAAAGCCGGCAACATGGGCAAGATACCCGTGGCTACCATCGAACATGCCATCCCAGGCGATAATGGCCAATCTGGCGGCCCGATCCGTAGAATCTCGCCGTAGCGGCGGTTCTCGACGGGTCGGAACCTTCTCGCAATTCGACGCAACCCCCGTGCCGACAAGACATTTACAGAAACTCTCGCGTTTTGTTTGACACAAACGGAGAATTCATAGATAATGGGAGAGTTAATTAGTATGCGACAATCAGGTGGGTGGTCTGCAATGTGACGAAAAGGAGGGTTGCTCTCGGCAACGCAGGCATCGGACAGCGGACATAGAAGCCCCGTCAACGCGGGGGATCTGGCAAATTCGTTGGGGGCGTTATCGTTTTGTCTTCCATAGCGAAGAAGTTATTGACTTTACTCTGATGGAGTTTACACATGAAAAGAAGCAGAATGAACCTTGTCTTGGCGGGTGCGGCAATCGCTTGCACCCTGCTCTTGGCGACTAGCACCCAGGCATCACTCGTTGGCGTCCTGGAGCAGATCTCGCCGACTGCAATCACCTACACCCAGGGGACCACCGGGGAGGATCCGCCGCCAGCCGGCATCGACTTTACAACCTTCCAGGATTTCGGCGGTGCGGCGAGCAACACGGCGTTCGGCGACATAACCGGGAATCTGCAGTATGTGCCCGGCTTGGGCGATGATCCGCAGGACTTTATCGACGCCGGATTCATCGCCGGTAACATCGCGATCATCGATCGTGGAGCCGTCAATTTCACGACCAAGATCATCAATGCGGCCGGTGCCGGGGCTATCGGCGCGATTATTGCCAACACGTCGCCCAGCGGTGGCGGTCTTTTCGAGGGTGGTATGCCCGATTTGACTACCATTCCTGCGGTGATGGTGACATATGCATTGGGGCAGGACTTCATTACCGGTTTGGGTGGCGGCTCGATCGAGGTCCACATGAGCGTCAGCGAGCCTCCGCGGGATTCCGTTTTGCCGGTGGGACCCGGAATGTGGGACACTCGAATCATTGCCATTGATGACCAGAATGGTGCCACGGACCATGACATCAACAGCACCGAAGAGGCAATGGGGATCCTCGCCTTCGCCGACGGAGGCCCTAACTCGGGTGGCTGGAACATCCGTTACGATGTGAGCGAAAGTCGCAATTTGGTCGATATGGCGGGCGGAGGCGGTACATTCGCCAATAACCATCCGTACCCCAACGGCGAGACCGAGCCGGCCAACAGTCCCGGCAATGGCGAAGACTTCCTGGTCACTGCCGAAGCGACCGTGAACATTCCCGAAGGCGACTGGACGATTGCATTCGGTAGGGATGACGGTGGTGCCCTGCGAATGCCCGGGACGACGTTCACCGCAGAATTCGGCACCGACGCCGGAGACACTGGACTTGACGACACCATCGTGTTCAACGGCACGGGCGGTCACAACTGGACGGCCGGTGAATTCACTGTCGGTCCGGGTGGTATGGTGGCAGAGATCGAGGCCATCATGTTCGAACGTGGCGGTGGCGATTCGTTCGAGATCGCTATCGCGCAAGGGCATATGGGCAACGGCGTATCCAATACCGGCGAATGGGTAACGCTTAGGGACGGAGCTCTTGGCTGGAGCGTGGTTCCCGAGCCGTCCACTTGGATGCTCGCAATGATCGGCCTGTTCACGATCGGCCTGTTGCGACGGAAGTTCGCCTGAACCACGACTGCAACGCGATAACCCCCACGGCCGTCGGGTAACTCCCGGCGGCCGTTTTTCATGCGCGGATCACGACAATCAGGCCGAAATGTCGTCTTTCAGAAATCGCGGATGCTTATATAAGAGGATAAATCCACGGCCCCAGGCCCGAGCCAGCCAGCACCAGTAGGGCCCCAAACGCCAGCAGCACGAGAACGATCGGCGTGAGCCACCATTTCTTGTTGTGCAGGAAGAAGTCGACAAACTCGCTTAATATGGAGCCTTGCGGCTCGCTCGCCCGGCGATCCAGGTCCGCCTCGCGCCGCTCCTCGTCACTGCAAGTCGATTTGTCGTCCATCACATCGGACTCCCGTTCTTCAGAACTGCCGGAAGTATCGTTCGAGGCCGTCGTCCGCCTCGCGAGCAACCCAGTACGTGTCGACATCGGCGTCGAAACCGCGGCCCATCGGGTTATGCCCGAGCAGCCGCATCAGCAAACCGATGGGCGTCACTACTAAGTAGTATACCACCAGAAGGATAACATGCGAAACGATTAGCCCGATCGGAAATGTCGCATAGGCCATGCCCAGATAGGCGATCCGCATCACGGCCGGCCGGATCCATCCGACCGCGGGAACGACGACCGCGACGCTCCCCATGACCGCGGTCGCTATCGAGCTATCGGTCCGGCCCGACACGATGGCGGCAATGATGCCAAAAAACACGAGCCAGCAGGCGCCGAAGAGGCCCAACTGCCGCCGCGATGGATGGTGGTCGATTTGTATGAGACTCACGCGGGAACTCCACTTCAGGGACAGGTCAATCCAACTCGAATTGTGCCAGATGTTCGTCGGTTCGATACGCCATACCCCCCGGTTGATCTTCCTTCAACAGGACGAAATCCTCGATCACCAGGACATCCATATTGGTGGCCATGAAGCAGCGGTAGGCATCTTCCGGCGAGCAAACGATCGGCTCGCCCCGGACATTGAAACTGGTGTTGATCATCACGGGACAGCCCGTCCGCGACTCGAACGCCTTAAGCAACTTGTAGAATCGCCCGTGCCGGAGTTCGTCGACCGTTTGGACCCGTGCCGAGCCGTCGACGTGCGTCACGGCGGGCACCCGCGAGCGGATGGCCTCGAGTCGTTCGAAGCCGACGGCCGAATCGTTATCGTCGGCCAGCCGTTGACTCTCGGCGATCGGGGCGACCAAGAGCATATAGGGGCTTTCTTCGGCCCGGCCCATCTGGAAGTAGTCGTTGGCTCTCTCTCGCAAAATAGCCGGCGCGAAAGGGCGAAACGACTCGCGAAACTTGATCTTCGTGTTCATCACCGACTGCATCTTTGGGCTGCGGGCATCGCCCAAGATGCTTCGGCTCCCCAATGCTCTGGGACCGAACTCGGCCCGACCATGCATCCAGCCGACGACTTTCTCCGAGGCGATTAGCCCGGCCACATGGTGGCAGAGGTCCGCTTCGTCGGTGAACCGGCGATATTTGGCATTGTGGTCGTCGAGGAACTGCCGGACTTGCTCGTTGTCGTAGCGTGGCCCCAGCAGGGAGCCCTGTTGTCCGTCCGGCAAGGTGACTTTGCGGTCTTTTCCGAGAAGCTGATGGTGGATGAACAGCGCGGCGCCCAAGGCTCCCCCGGCATCACCCGCTGCGGGCTGAATCCAGAGGTTCTCGAACGGCCCCTCCCGGGCGATCCGCCCGTTGGCGACGCAATTCAGTGCCACTCCCCCCGCCAGACAGAGGTTCTTCATGCCCGTCCGGTCGTGGACGTGGCGTGCCGCCCGTAGCATGACCTCCTCGGTCACCGATTGAATGGAGGCGGCCAAGTCCATTTCGCGACGGGTCAACGGTGATTCGGGCTTACGCGGCCGACCGCCGAAAAGCCGGTCGAACCGCCGGGAGGTCATCGTCAGTCCTTGACAGTAATTGAAGTAGGACAGATCGAGGCGAAACGACCCGTCCTCCTTCAAATCCATCAACTTTTCGAGGATCGTGTCTCGATAGGTCGGCTCGCCATAGGGGGCCAATCCCATCAGTTTGTATTCACCCGAGTTGACCCGAAACCCGCAGAAGTAGGTAAAAGCCGAATAGAGCAATCCCAACGAATGGGGAAAACGGAGTTCGCTGGTCAATACGATTCGATTGCCGCGTCCATAACCGCAACAGGCGGTGGCCCATTCTCCGACGCCGTCGAAGGTGAGAATCGCGGCCTCGTCAAAGGGAGAGGGAAAGAACGCGGCGGCGGCGTGCGATTCGTGGTGTTCGAGGAAGATGCATCTCCGCTTGTATCGGCCTTCGAGTCCTCGGCGTATCTCTCTGGGTGTGTGGAGCTTCTGCCGCAGCCACACAGGCATGGCCCTTAGAAACGAGCCGAATCCCATCGGCGCGAAGGCCAAGTAGGTCTCCAGTAGCCGCTCGAACTTCAACAGCGGCTTGTCGTAGAAACCGACGTAGTCCAGATCCTCCGGCGTCAGCCCACCCTGCTCGAGACAATAGCCGACGGCATGGGCGGGAAATTCAGGGTCATGCTTCTTGCGCGTAAACCGCTCTTCCTGTGCGGCAGCAACGATCCGGCCATCGACGACCAATGCCGCGGCCGAATCGTGATAGAAAGCCGATATTCCCAGTATCGCGGTCATTTTCAGCCAGAGAAAGAAAGGAGGCGAGCCGAGGAAGAGAAGGCTGTGGCCGAGCGAAGGAAGTTGCGGCGTTTCATGAGTCATCTCCCAGAGAGAGGTCATTTCGTGTGGAGTATTGGATACTACCGATTTGCCATGAGTGTGGGCTCAACCGATACGTCTTCCCGTCGACCCCGGGCGACTCGAAAGCGGGCGCTTCGGCCCCGATCTCCAAAGTCTTCAGCTCCTTCGGCGCCGACCAACCGGCAGCCACCGACCCAAAGACAATCGCCAGGACGCAAACAGCACGGGTACCAAATCGCGACATGGCTCAAACCCTCTCAAAAGGCAGTTGTTAGCCGACATTTCCCATGGATGTTGAGTTTGGAGCCAATCCAGGCTCGCCTTGCCACGATTATAGCACGTTGCGTCTCCCCTTTCCAACGTGGCGACATGGCTTGTCCTTGTCGGGCCTCCTTCGTATGTTGGGTATTGTTCGGCCAGAGTTCATAATGGCGGATTGCGAAACAGCTCGCCATACTCGACGGGAGATCTGCCATGCGCGAACCCACTTCACGACATTCATTCCTGAATATCGCCCTGGTTCTCGGACTGGCATGTGCCCTGGCCGAATCGGCCGTCGCGATTGAGGAAGACGAAATCGAACTCGGGATCGGTGGCACGGGTGGGGTCTATTTCCTGGCCGAACCGGGGCTGTTGACGATCAATTTGGAGAAACGCGACTTGAATCGCCGGGGGCGACGGACCGAGTTGCGGGCCATTTTGGTCGGGCCCGACCGCTGCGTGCTCGAGCAAGTAACCATTCCCGACGACGGACAACCGCGAGGCAGCGGCACCGGGCCACCACAGCGGGCACAACTCTCGACGCAAGTGGAGCGAAAGGGAATCTACGCACTGAACGTCACCGTGTCGCAGGACCGCTACGGCGAGGAAATTATCTGGGGATTCAAGTCGAGCTGCCCTCATTACTTGATCGAGACGGCTCGAGGCCACAAGGACGAACGTCGACAGGAGCCGATTGTCTTGCTGGGGGCCGGCCGACCCGGCGACGTCTGTTTCCTGCCTCGCAAGGGCCCATTCGACATGGAGATCGGCAACCTGCCCGACGGTGTTCGCGAGCTTTCCGTGTACGACGCGAAAGGTGAGTTGATCCATGCGTTGCCGGTCGATGAGCAGCACCGGGCCTCGCATACATTTGCAGCCGATGTGCATCGCCGGGAAACTCCCTGGCGGCTCCACTTTCCGGCACAACCGGCGACAGTCCAGATCGACGGGGTCACCCGCTGGGACCGAGAAGATCTCTACCCTAACTTACCCCTTTGGACGCCCGATCCGGCGTCATTCTTTCCCTTTCACCAGTATCGCTGGATCCTCACGCCGTACGGCCGCAGCGTGTATGGAAAGCCCGGCGATCAAGGAGACATCCGTTTTCAGGTCCACAATAACTCGGATGGCAAACGAACGATCCGTTTGAACCTTGAACTGCCGGGGAAACAGTGGCCGGTGGAACTATCCGATGATCGGGTCGTGCTTGATGCGAAACAGACCGCCGAGGTAACGCTCCACTACACGGTCCCTGCTGATGGGACGACACACGTGTGCCATCTGCGGGCCACGCCGGTGGAGGACCCGGACTTCTCCACCTACTCGACACTCACCGTCAAGACAGGCGTGGCACCGGCCGCACGGCCGATGGAGATGCCGATTATCCTTCGGCCTTACCGCCACGAGAACGAGCTGTTCGGATACCTACCGGACTATCCCCTGGAGAATCAGGTCTACTTCGATCTGCAGAACCGGCCTCTGGTGAGGACGGCCAGCGGCGTCGAAACTTGGCGCGACGGGCAGTGGGTCAGATCCGAACTGCGGACCGCCGTGAAATCGCCGACGGCATCGCTGCAAGGGGCATCTTTCGGCGTGCCGTCGACCAAGCTTGCGGTGGACGACGACAACGACCTCTACCTGGTGGCCACTGCCGGTCGACAGGCTGCCGTGTTACACTCGACCGACGGCGGAACGACGTTCTCCGCCCACTTGATTCCCGGTCGGGAAGATCGGCCCCGGTCCTTCGACATCGAGCAGTTCTCCGGCCACAACGTGCCGGACGGTCCACCGCCGATCCTGCGGTACACTCGAACGGCCACGGATCCGCGCCTGATATGGCGAAGGATTAACGACCTGGAACTGCTGCTGCCGGAGAAGGTGGATGGAAGGCTGTCGATGGGCGAGCCGATCTTGATTAGCCGGAAGTGTATCGGACTGGCCGCCCACTCTGGCATTCCCGCCACGGTCGTCTCACGGGGCTCGAAAGTACACGTGGCCTGGGCTGAAGCGACCGACCCGGATGAAAAGGTTCCCGGCGTGCCCACCTACGTAGTGACCTACGATCGCCGGACAGAGAAGCTGGGCGAACCGGCGCTGGTCGGCTACGGAGCGCCGCCTAACGATATCCACAACTCGCCGAGCATCACGATTGACAGCCGGGGTTACTTGCACGTCCTGGCAGGCACGCATGGCCAGCCGTTTCAGTACGCCCGATCACGCAAGCCCAACGACGCCAACTCGGGCTGGACCGAAGCGACGGCTGTTGGAGAAGGGTTGCGACAGACCTATATCGGATTGGTGTGCGGCCCGGACGACACATTGCACCTGGTCTTCCGGCTCTGGCGGTACGGAACCGACCCATTTCCCGAGAGCCACCACGCCACACTCGCCTACCAGCGAAAACCGCCCGGCAAGCCTTGGGAGTCGCCAAAAGTCCTGATCGTGCCGCCTTTCTCCGAGTACAGCATCTTCTATCACCGGCTAACGATCGATCGCGTCGGCCGGTTGTTCCTCTCCTACGACTACTGGTCCACCTACTGGTTCTATCGCACCGACCACCGCGGCAGCCGTCGAGCACTGCTGACGTCGACCGACGGTGGCGAGACCTGGAGTCTGGCCCATCGCGGCTCGTTCTTCTCACCATCAAGCGAGTGTGATGGCCCCTTGGCGTGGGACTTTCGGCTACATTGAACTTGCCTACGAGTATCCACGCCAGCCTTGATGGCCACGACCGGCGGCATAACTGCTGCCTGCTCGGCCACCTTCGCCGTGTTCCTGCCCGCCGCGGCCTTCGAGTGATGAGCCGGACATCGCGAGGTGGCCGGCTCGAAGCAACTTTGGCTTTTCAATCCGGACAACTTCAGCGAATCGCAAGCCTGGGCCATCAAGGAGTACTTCCGCTGGTTCTGGGATTACACGTACGCGAAGAATGCCGAGAAGCATTTTCGCAAATGGTACGGCTGGGCGACGCACAGCCGCTTGAAGCCGATCGTCTCGGTAGCCAAGATCTTGAATCGTCACCTGGACAATCTCCTGACCTACTTTCGCCATCGGATCACCAACGCCAAGAGTGAAGGCTTCAACAGTCGCCTCCAATCCATAGAATCCGCCGCCCGCGGTTTCCGCAGCTTCGACAACTATCGAACACGAATCCTCTTCTACTGCGGACAACTAGATGTCATCCCTGAACGAATTACCCATTAACTTCCGTGAAGAACCCATTATTG
>SDBT01018898.1_pt1 | contig 10815 bp, 6 predicted proteins | sample 2277101 | NCBI WGS metagenome assembly SDBT01 (sample SAMN10404973, study PRJNA504765) | marine sediment metagenome | isolation source: marine sediment core GS10_PC15, 103 cmbsf | place: Arctic Ocean: Southern Knipovich Ridge | collected 2010 | reverse complement strand
TTTTAGCATACTCACCAACAATATGAATTTGCTGAATTTTATTGTCATAAAACTGATCAAGATGTACGTAATCATCATTCTTATATTGAATCTTATTGTTTTGTTCAATTCTATCGATCGTCAGTCTGTTATAAACCACTAAAAAGCCGCCTTCTATTGTAATTGCACCAATTCTGGACAAATAAAACAGAGTATCTTCAATATCTTCAATTGAAATATCAAGTTTAAAGAGCATTGACTCCTTATTATAACTCTCTTTTAGCTCATGAACAGAGAACTCAACCAGCATCTCATTTTTATTGACGCCAGCATCGTCTTGCACCTCAGGTGTTTTGTTATACAGGAAACTGACGATGAATTTTGACAGTTCATGCCTCTTTCTTTGTTTCTGTTTTAATACATCCTTTTGTTGCGTAAATACTATGGTGATATAATCTCTTGAATTGTTATTATTGCTCCATTTAATCCAATTTTTTATTGCCCAGTAATTCAGGATTGTCTTAATCCTGTTCGGATTAATATCTTTACAACCATTCTCAAATCCTTCTTCATTTAATTCCTTCAGATTCAAGGCTTTTTCTTGTTCTTCTACAACAGGTAAAAGATAGTTTTCTATATGAGCATAGGATTCAACAATACTTAATGAATGGTTTATATTGTCATTTTGCTTTATAAATGCAGTTAAATCTTTTGTATCTGCCAGAATATTTTCTTCTCTTAGAAGAGTAATCATTCTTATTACTTCCCCTTTAACAATTCCCAGGTGGTCTGAAATGTAATCAATTCTGGATTCTGCAACTTCATCATTTGTGTGCTTCCGGTTTTTCGCTGCAAGTATTTTTTTAATGATACGAATTGCATTAACTTTTTGTTTTTCATCAAATCTCGAAGAACTGTTGATCTTATCAATTGCCTGCTGAACATTTTTCACCAGAATGCTATTTGCAAAGATCCTGGGTATGTTTTGACCGCGTTTTAAATACCCTGCATTCTCAATCGCTGCAATGGCGGTTGTTACACGAGTTTCTATTTCGGCAACATTATCATCCCATCCGGCCTTCCGTGCAATCTCAAGGGCAGAGTTTGAAACAGTTGACCGGAATTTTGTTATATCCTTAATAGCCCGCCATATCTGTTGAATTTCCTTCAGAGATAACTTTGTCTGATTGAGTAATATGAAATGCTTATTAAGGTCTTCTTCGTTATACAGCACATAACAATCGGCCAGGATATTTTCGTCACGGCCGGCTCTGCCTGCCTCTTGTACATAGTTTTCCAGAGAATCTGAGATTTCATAATGAATAACCATTCCAACATCTTTTTTATCCACACCCATTCCAAATGCAGATGTTGCAACCATTATTTGAACTTTACCTGCAATAAATGCGTTTTGATTCTCTGTTTTCTCTTTGACGTCCATTTTCCCGTGATAGGGCCTGGCATCGAAACCATCCCTGCTCAACCGTTCTGCCAATGAATAGGCTTTTCTTGTTCTTGAAACATATATTATTGCAGGACAGTCATTCAATTCAATAAGAGTTCTGACCGTATCATACTTCTCTGCCTCATCGGCACTGGCGAAAACTCTGTATCGAAGATTTGTTCTGGAGGCGTTTGACCTGTAAACATCAAGGTTAACCGATAGTTTTTCTTTGAAGTATTGGCAGATATCTTCAACAACTTTTTGCTTTGCAGTAGCAGTAAAACAGGATACCGGAATTTTATCAGAAAGATTCTTTTTTTCCTGTAACGATTTAATAAAATCCCCTATATACAAATAATCAACCCTGAAATCCTGTCCCCATGATGAAAAGCAATGTGCTTCATCAATTACAAATCTTGTAATTCTTCTCCCAAGCAATAGTCGCTCAATAGTTCTGGAGCGCAAAGATTCAGGTGAAATATAAAGTATTGAAGCAGATCCATCTTCTACCCTTTCAAAAGATTTTCCACGTTCTATCGGATCCAGCAATCCATTAATCGTAACCGCTTCCGTAATGTTGTTTTTCTCAAGATTATCTACCTGGTCTTTCATCAGCGATTGCAAAGGAGAGATTACCACTGTTAATCCTTTTGCGTTTTCTCCTTCCATGAGGGCGGGTAATTGAAAAGTAATGGATTTACCTCCACCAGTAGGGAATACGGCTAAAAGAGATCTGTTTTCAATAGCAGCTTTTACTGCATTTTCCTGCAATGCCTCTCCTTCAAAGGTGCGGAATGAATGATAACCGAAAATTCTTTTAAGTGCTTTCCCTGCATCCAACGCTATATTGCAATAATCACAACCACTTAAACAAGGATTGCTCCGAAGCAGGAACATGATACGCTCTACATCGGGATAATTCGCGGTAACCCAACGAGGAGTGATGGAATAACGGTCGGAGCAGTTTATTAATGATAAGCAATAAGCAAGTTCAACCGGGTATTTTAAAATAATATTATCAATTGGCGAATTTTCACAAATTCGTGTTTGAAAATACTCTTGTATTAACGATTTTAATTCTACTTTTTTATCAGATTCAAATGATATGTATTCAAAGAAGGATTCAAACTCTTTTTGGTTTCTCAAAAGAGAATAGTAAAGTAGCTTCAGAGAAGGGTTCAGTTTGTTAAAGGCGGTTACTTCATCATAGAACAGGTCTTTGGCCTTTTTGGAATCATTAACCGGATTATTTAACTCTTCGGGTTGCAATTTGTCATCTTTCAACAGGCGATGATACGGTTTCTCAGGAAACAATAACGGAGATAAAAACAAAGTATCTATAACCCGTAATTGACCAATTCCCTGTGCTGAGAGAGATTTCCGGATATATATTAAATCATGTCTGATAATATTATGACCGCAAATAAATCTGGTATTCTTCAGGAATCCGGCAAAATCTTTTACTGAACCTGAATGAAATATACTGCCATCACTCTTAACACCACCTATATCAAGAATTTTCCTGCCTTCAGGTTCAGTTTCAGTGTCAAAGAATGTAATTGGCTTCATCATTCAAATATACTTTTTCAAGTATTCGTATCCTTTGAATCTAAGACAAAATTAATTGACCATTATGTAAAAACACTTGGGGCAAATCATTTCGGCGGACACTTAATGGTTATTGATACGATCTAATTGGAATCTGTTTAAGCTCAACATAAGCTCACTCATGTCATCATAATATCAATTATAACAAATTCCATGCTGAAATGGATTAATTCGCTATTGGGCCTAATGCCTCGCTAAACGAAGTTCCGCACTGAGGGCGAGGGCTGCTGAGCTTGCTCAATGCCGACCATCGGTCGAGTTATCGTATGTAAGTTAAGCAATTTGGTTTAGCATCATACACTGCAAAGTCAATGGGTACATTGTCATAAAGTGTTTGGTAATGGTCGTGTGTTATTTCAAGGTTTTTGATTACTCCTTCACGGATGGCAATACTTGTTCTTCGGTAAGTGCGATGCGGTTACCCACTCCGTTTTCGGAAAATTGTAGGCTGCCTTCGGTGATGGCAAAATCCAAATCGCCACTACTCAAAGGTTGGCCTTCAAATAAGTCAGCGATGGCATTGATTGCCTGTTTCTGATAGTCTTGGTTTGGGTCGAATTGGAGTTTCATCAATCCTTTTGAGGTCTTGGAATTCTTACAATAAACTGTTCTCCTTCTTCATCATTAATCAATTCAATATTTGGTTCCTCTTCCAATGCACGTTTTATGCCCGAACCAAATCCGCTATATGGCAAGGTTTTCATACCGAAAGCAACTAATTGGTTATTTCTAACCACAGGGTTAACCAATTTGATAGCCTCAACCGTTAGGTTATTTGGCAATTTCCCAGGACTTACAATTTCAATCCGGTTATCAAAAATCATTAAACGAATGGGGGCATTTTTGAAATAATCACGATGAACCAAGGCATTAGTAAGAAGTTCTTCTAATGCAATTTTGGAAATCTCTAATTCTCCTTGCGTATTAAAGCTTTCACTTATTTGAACTAAGTCGAGATTGCCCATTAGAAAATCCATTGCTTCATCGAAAAGTTCCGGAATTGTTCCAGTCAAGTCTTTGGGTTTACTGCGATATTGGTTTCCTTCAATGCTATTTCCAAAAAAGGAAACAGCTTTGATGGTGAATGTTGGTTTTACAGATTGTGGGTCATTCCCGAAGTATAATAAACCTGCTAAAGTGAGATGATTGTTTCTTAAAATCCTTTTACCTAAAACCACTTGTTCAAAGGTTAGTCCTTTTTGTTCGAAAGTCACACCCCATTCATTTTTAAAGTATTCTGAAAACCTCTTTTCATCAAAATCTTCAATTGATGTTCCATATACTTCCATCTCGTCTGCCAGCAGATTACCACTACTTTGAAAAAGCCTCATGATTTCTGCATTATCGGTCAAAAGTCTTTTATTGGAACCCTGTTTTACATATATTTCTCCGCTTGCGGTTTTGTATGGTTTGTTAGCTCCTTCCTTTATGTGGACCAATAGAATATTCTTACTGGGATTGTTATCCTCAACTTTTACCACTTCAGTGGATACATAAACAGGTGGTTTGAGGTTATCTGCAAATTCTGAGACTTTTCTATCAGCATATTCTATTTGCTCCTGAGTCAGGCCAATTACTTCTCCCGTTACGTCTTTAACACCAAGTAGAATGACTCCCCCCAAAGAATTAGACATAGCCACCATCTCTCTGGACATACTTTCAGAATGAGGCAGGGTTTCTTTAAACTGTACTTTACTGGTTTCCCCAGTACTAATGATATCCAGTAATTCTATTGCGTTCATTGGTTTTATTTAGTGTTCAATTTTCCAAATACCGTAAATGGTTTTTCTCTGTCTGAAAGCTTCCAGCCCTCCCTCCATAATGTTGACGATATACTCATGAATTTTGTGGTTGTCAATAGTGCCGGAATTAATTTCAATTTTCTTTTCATCGTAGCCACAAGCAATTACTTTTTCGCTATCACCCAGAACGGGAATATTCGCATTATGTGTCGCAAAAATGAATTGCATATTTCCTTTCAACTTCTTTAACTCCTTAATTACTTCCTCATAGATGGTTTGATTGTCTAAATCGTCTTCGGGCTGGTCAATGATAAGTACGTTGTTTTCTTTTTGAGCTAGTAAAAACAAGATTAATGCAGAAGCTCGCTGGCCAAGCGAATGGTCTTGTAACGGTTTGCCATTGTACTTAATGACGAACTCATTTTGAACTTTAAAGGTTAGGAGTTCATCCATGTGCTCTTTGAATTTCCTTTTGAAATCAACCAATTGATTTTCATTCAGGATTTTCCCCAGTTTTGATGAATCCCGATATATTTCGATAAAATCGTTGTACGTTTCAGAAATTTCCTGATATGATGTTTCACGAATGTTTGTCCCTTTAAATGTCTGTTTCAGTTTATTAACAAGTTTGTCTTTCCGGTTTTTGAATAGAACTTCTATTTCCAACTTGTTCTCAGCCGTGTTAATTCGGTCAACCTCAGTTTTCAATAACCTGTATTCTTCCAACCACAGAGTATTTAGTTCTGTTAATTTTTCAAGCAGCAAGTTCTTAAGTTCCTGACGTTTCTTCTCGGATTTTTCAATTTCCTTAAGTTTTAACTTTGCTGTTTCTGATTGCCTGTTTAATTTCAGAAATTTATCAGGGTTGAGCGTGTCTGTATTAATATCACGCTTAATTTTGGCAAATTCTTCTTTAAGGCTTTCTTTCTTTTCATTGATTTTAGCCAATACATCCTTTATTTTCTTGTGTGTGGAGGAAGATGCATTTTGAACCTTTCTAAGTTTTTCAAACTCAACCTTTAGTGCAGACATTAATTGTTGAACCTCATTAAAAATTTCTTTATTCAGTTCAGAACCTGTGATTTCCTGTTGAAAGAAATATTCATGATTGCCGATTACGGTACGCAACTCATTCAGAAAAGCGGAAATCCCTCTTTCCGTTTGTGAAATTTTAGAAACATCTGAATCAAATAAAGTTTGTTGCTTTAACTTTTGCTCAACGCCTTTCTTCTTATACAGTTCGAGTTGATGCTTTGAGTCATTAATGAGCGTTTCCGTTTCTTTTTTAAGTTCTTTAAGATTTTGCAGTTTTCTGGTTTCGGTTATTACATTTTGCACCTCTCTTGTCTTGGTGGAAAGATTTGATTGAACCGGTTTTAATCGGGTTCCGATCAACCGTTGAATCAAATCTGCTTCAAAGTCAGCGTCTTTATTTGATAAGTCCTTTTGACCGAAGTAAACGGGATGATCAAAAACTGCATCTATTGAAATGCCTGATTGCAGGGTTCCGTCCTTATATATATCCTCTTTTTGGCCATATATCTTTTCAATCCTGTATTCTTCCTTGTGCTCAGTAATGATTTCAACAATGGATTTACCACCGCTTTTCAATACGTGTTCAATAAGCCCATCTTTATATCGGGGGTCAACAGCTATATCAGACAACGGAATACCCAATGTGTATCTTAAAATTTCAAGTACTGAGGATTTACCGCTACCCCTAATTCCAATAAGGTTGTTCAATTCGGGTGAGAAATCAATCTTTGTTCCGTCTAATAGTCCACTTTCAAATTCAATTGATTTTATATAGGGATTTTTTATTTCGGGTTTATCCTTTGGGGAAATTCGAAAATCCGAATCTGTAAGGGCATATTTCAGGGCCTCAAAGCTAAAGTCTCCAACCTTTATATAAGTAACGCGCCCGTTACCGATTGCTTCAATTCCACCATGTGCATTGTCTGACCCTTCAATATACGCTATCTTGCGTTTTGCCAATTGGCATATCCCTTCATAGTTTTCAGCATTTCCGCTTTTTTGAACAGCGAGAACCTGGCTAAATGCCTCTTGTTTGATAAATGCATCTATAGTTCTGCCTTTTAATACATCAAACAAGCCGTTCCTGTCGTCAATATGAGCAAGGATAATGAAGTAATCAAGGCCAACTGCATCCAATGCTTCAACGACTTCACTTAAATTAAATTTTGAATTGGGATATGGTGGTGCGTGATAATTTGTTTCAGGATAAAACGCCTGGTTAAGAAATTGAGTAACGTTGTCTGTATCGCCCTGAAACCATTTGTCATCAAATACTATTAGGATATGAATACCTTCCTTTAGAGAAAACTCAACACCTGCAAATAAGCCAATTCCAGCTTTCTTTGCTTTTTTACGTAAGGCTGTGAATTCACCTTTATCAAATTTGTTGTGATTTGTGATTACAGCTATTCCCACCTCTTTATTTTTTAACTGCTTCATGTATGCAGTTATAAACTCACCGTCTGTTCCCGAAAAAGGTGCAAATTCTTTATCTGCTTTCGTGTGCAGGTGAAAGTCCGCACGTAACCATGCGCTGCCGTTTTGGAATATGGTATATTGTTGTTCCATTGTCGTTAGATTGTTTTAAACTCTATTCCCGCATCCTTCATTTGCAATACTGTGTTTGTTTTTAGTTGGTCATTATCGGCAAACAGTTTGTCAAGTGCAATGCACTTTTCAGGTTTAATGGCAATGATTTCCTTGACAATAGCCTCACTCATTATTTTTAACAGCCTTCCCAACTCTATCTTTATCCCGCCACCATTGTCTTTTGGGCCAAATTTCACTACCGTCTGGTGCTGTGATTTGGACTTATAGTATCTTATAATAGATTCTTCATCCAACGGAATATATATATTCTCAATAGATTCAATGTTTTTGGCATAGAATAAAACATACTCATGTAAAGTTACCAAGTGCTTTTCCTTGGCTCCTCCTCCATAACGCTTTTCCCAAATTATACAGTCAACGAAATTTTCTTCCCCATAAACTTCATTCATTAACATTCTTAGGTTTTGCACCTCATTATCAGCAATGGAAACGAAGATGACTCCATCATCCTTTAGCAAATTTCTTGCAAGGAACAACCGGGGGTACATCATATTCATCCAGTTGGAGTGGTAGTGTCCGCTGTCTTTGCTGTTTGCCCGAAATAAACCTTCACGGGTCAAATAGCCTTCTTCGTCTTTTTCGCCCACCCGTTTCAGGTATTCTTCCTTGCTTTCAGAAAAGCGGTCGGGGTAGATGAAATGGTCGTTTCCGGTGTTGTAAGGCGGATCAATGTGGTTTTGTTTTATATCGAGTGATTGTCCGTCCATAATGCTAATCGTTCTCTAATTTCAGATGCCCACAGACTTCCTTAAAAACTTCACAGGGTTCAACATCAATTGCCAAAGCAATCATGTAAAGCTCGTCTGCCCTTAACTTGGTAGAGGGGTTTAATGTGAGCTCGCTAAGCCTTGAAGTGCTTATGCCTGTTCTTCTGGACACTTCTGCTTTGTTTACTGTTTTTTTTGCTAAATATGAGCCAAGTTCGGTCATTGTTCGTCAAATTTGAATCAGGACATAAATATAGGAATAATTATAAATTATTAAGAAAATCTTGATTTATTTCCTGATTTTCTTAATTAGCAGTAAGTCTGCAGGTGGAGAGGTTTAGCTCTTTTGCAAAGCTTTGGCTGTGGGTTGGCTTTTTTTCTTTTTAGTCCACCGAGACTGATACGGGTACTTGGTTTGTCTGTCTGCTTGTCACTGTCTTCTAGCGATAGACTCCGCTCTTATTTTTCCTTTTTGCGCCCTATTAAACACAACATATTTAAATGTGCCAGTTGTGTATATATTTCCACTATCTTTTGCTTATGGTGTATTTATTCCGTTATAAGGGTGAATAAGCGCACTTTCAATACTAAAACTAACGAAAGGGTGCTATGCTTTTATAAATTTCAGAACAATTCTTTCCTTATGATTTATAAGTCTTAAACAATACACTCCTTTTGAAAGATTAGATACATCTATTTGATTTCCATTAATCATTGAATTGGATTGTATTACTTGTCCGGTTACATCGAATATTTCATAACTTTCAATTGGTTCTCTTTCGTAATTAATTGTTATTACATCTTTTACCGGATTAGGGAATATCGTGATTTTACTATTACCGATCTTTGTTATTCCATGCACTGTACCACTATCTCTCGGACCGTAATGAGGTAATTCTTTACCATATTCAAAAGCTCCTAAGTCCGGAGCATTTCCAATGTATCCGTCATTAATATTAGCCAGTGCAATTCCTGCATCAACTGCATTACAATTTGATTTTAAAGTCATATATTGAAATGGTACCGAAGCTGGAGGCAGATCAGGAATATCAAAATTTTCAAAGCAAGTATTATGATCTATATGTATAGCATTCATTTCCTGACCGGTGAGATTTTGAAATTCTGTAATATCAACTAATCTTACATTGTTGCCCCATTTAAAGGCGTATGGATAACTTCCCCAATCAAAGCCGTCATAATCTAAATTAGTTTTCCAATTCATGGTTCCGTCAATGCCATTTTCCCAAACATATCTATCTTCTATTGAAATCCATAAATTGTTATTTGATTGCATATTCTTTATAAATTGAGATCCTGAACTGACAGGCCCACTCCAGGCAACTAATGTATTGTGAGCCAGTAAAACCCGGTCTACTCTGTCTCGTAGCTTGAGCGCATCTTCTCCCGGTGCAGCTACCTGATTGTATAATACATACCAGGGCGCCCCATTCATTGGCTGGAAACTTATTCCGTTATTAAACACATTTGAAATACGATTCCCCCAAATACGAATATTATTATGTCCGTAATCTCCTTCAATGCCGTCATCGGTAGTATCAAATATATCATTACCGTAGATATCTACATTTATATGCGGATATGAAATACCATCGGCTACCATTGATATACTGTTATACGCTATTGTATGTCCTGAAGTGTGCCAGAGTTCGATACCTTCTCCCGAAAAATTGGAGCCGTTGTCCGGGTCGTTGGCGCCTACAATTGTGTTATCAGTTACATACCAATTTTCACCTCCATCATTGAGATAAATACATGTTTCACAATTATTAAAATAGTTGTATGTAAGAACAACGCCTACTGGCCCGGGAGGCGAAGTCCTGATTCCATAAGTATTATTGCCGGACTCATAAATAAAATTCATTTCATGCAACCAAATATAATCTGCTTCTATCCTGACCTGGTTGAAAATAACATCACCATCACCGGCAGATTTCCATACAATATGGTTGTTTAAGGCCCCTGAACGGGTGAAATATACCTGACCACCGGTGCCATAATCTCCTGCGTGAAGCAGAAATATGTCTCCGGCTTGTGCAATGTTTTGCGCTGCTGTAATACCCTGAAAAGGATTGCTTTGGGAACCGTCACCGCCACCGTCACCCGGAATAACATAATAGGTGTTGCCGCCATCAGGAAATAACGGAACCGGTTTTGTCGAGACAATTTCAATCCTGGTTTCGGCTCCGCCATCCGGATCAGACAACTCCAGGTTCACCTCATATTCCGTATTATCATCAAGAAAAAAAATGCTCCCGGCAAGCATATTATAGCCTTCAAAGTCTACTCTATAAAGTGGTTGCGCATCTATCCAGGTTGTAGAACCGTAAACCCGATACTGTACCAAACATTGTGTATTATGATTATCATCTCCGGCAATGTTCCATTCAATACCTATGGATCTTATGGTAGAATAACTCTCTAATGCACCGGGGATTGAATGGACTGCGGCTTTGGCTGTAGTTGAAAAAGGCAGCACTAATATGGCTAATAAGCTCAAAAGTGTGAATTGCTTTTTCATTTTAATAGGTGTTCGACTTGAATGGGAGATTGCACAAAAACCAATTCTCAGAATAAAACTAATGCATATTTTCGGAAAATGAGTAAATCAATTCAAATTATAATTTAACGATCTTTGACACAGCAAAAGCTCATCAACGTATTGGATGCA
>SDBT01018897.1_pt1 | contig 10815 bp, 11 predicted proteins | sample 2277101 | NCBI WGS metagenome assembly SDBT01 (sample SAMN10404973, study PRJNA504765) | marine sediment metagenome | isolation source: marine sediment core GS10_PC15, 103 cmbsf | place: Arctic Ocean: Southern Knipovich Ridge | collected 2010 | reverse complement strand
ATTGGATGCCCCTGTAGCTATAAGAACAGGTTTACCTTTTTTTGCGATATATTCAATAATTTCAAGCCAGGTAATATCACCAGAACCAATTTTATACATATCAACATAAGGATTAACGCTATCGACAGATTCAAAATCATATGCACTTGTAAAGTAATCGATACCTGTTTTATCACAAGTATCTTTTAAAACTGGAGTCCAATCTAGACTAACGCTAGCATCTTTATAAACATCATATACAGATTTTTCCCACATTGATTGATGCCCAAATTTTCCTTTTAAATTTTCAAAACCATACTTACTAACAATCTTATCTGCTTTAAAATTTTGAAATTTAACAGCATCGGCCCCGGCCTCCTCACATTTGTAAATTAAATCCTTTGCCCTTTCAAGGTCTCCATCATGGTTTGCTCCTATATCAGAAATAAAATAAGTTGGCTCATTTAACCCAATTTTCCTTTTGCCTAATTTAAAACTTTTCATAAGTGCCTCCAAAATATTTTATTAATATTTTTATATTATCTTCAAAATTAGGAAGTTTGCGTTTTGATATGGAAACATAATAAGAAGAATCTAATGTTTGATCTTTAGCTCGTTTTGCCCTAAATTGAATATCATCCATACTTCCTACTTTTATCATCGAAGTATCCAATTTCATTTCATGACATAATCTATAACCAAATTCATATTTTGTCGTAATTTCACCACCTGAAACATGTAATATCTTTGGTACATCATTATTTATGATCCATTCTAACTCATCAGCAAGACGCCAAATGGAAATCGGAGTAAAAAAAACATCATTAAAAAGTTTGATGTGATTGCCTCTTTTTATTGAGCTTATTATCCACTCTACAAATCCTTGTTTATAGGTATTTATGTTTTTACCAATAATAGTAGTTCGCACAATACAGCTACTTTTTAAAGAATTTTTTATAAAGTTTTCACCATATTCTTTAGATCTTCCATAAATATTTTCAGGTCCCGTCGGTGAATTTTCAGTTGCTAAATGAGTTCGGCAAGGGAAAACAGCATCTGTTGATATAAAAATAAGCTTTGCATTTGGTGCAAATTCTAATATTTTTTTAACTGATCCACCATTAACAACCATAACTTCATCTGCATTATCTTCACAATAATCAACATTTGTGATAGCCGCGCAATGAACAATAATATCTGGCTTTGCCCATTCAATAAGTTCTCCATAATTTTTACTTTTTAGATCGAAAATTTTACAATTTTTAGCAGTATTACCAGAAAAACTACTACGGCTAGTTGCAAAAATATTATATTTTTTTGACCATAATTTTACTAAAGTAGCACCCAACATTCCAGATGCACCTGTAATTAACACTCTTTTCATAAATATCTCTTTTCAATTCGGTTAAATATTTCATAGCTCTTATTCTTTTAATAAACCAATATTCATACTTCTATCTACAATAAACTCTAGCCCTATTTTTTCTTCAAAAGCCTGATAAAGAGAAAGACATCTGTTTATATGACCAAAACCAATATTTTTACCACCCTCAGTTATTATAAAAACTTTCATCTTGATAAATTCTCTTTTAAAAAATCTCTTGCTTTATTTAAACCCCTGCAAATTTAATATTTTCTTTGCTTCTTTAAGCTCTTCTTCTAAAGTATTAAATATCTTTTTTTGAACTATTTTTTTATTTATCAGTTTTAACCAGGGTTTTTCATTAAATAAATTTACTATATCATAGGCATTAAGATATTTATTTTTAGAATATAGATAATCATATACTGCACAAAGTAAAGCATAGTCTTCTTCTGTATCAAGGGTAATTCTTATATCAGGTACATAAAGTTCTTTTGGAGCTTTTATTTCATTTATTTTAAATATTTGAGGATTTCTATTGATATAAGGTGTAACATGCTCTTTTTCATAATCTTTAGTGGCATTTTTATAAGCTTTTTCTAAGGCCTTAAAATTAAATACCTCCACATTTAGACCAATAGGATAGCCTTCTGTCTTAGTATAATCTACATTATTTCTAACATGATTCTCTAAAATTGTACTAATCAACAATGGATCAATACATGGATTATCTCCTGTCATCCTTATAATTACATCAATTTCATTTTCCTTTGCAGTACAATAAAATCGATTCAACACATTATGCTCATTTCCTTTAAATATTTTAACTCCTTCAACTTTAGCTATGTTTTCTAATCTATTATCTTTTGTCTCAGTGGTTGCAATTATTACATCATCTATATTTGATATTTTTTTACTTCTTTTAATTATTTGTTCTATAACTGTAATATTAGAATCAAAAGGTAATTTGTAAAATATTTTTTTTGGTAATCTTTCCGAATTAACCCGGACTTGAATTATAGCTGCCTTCTTTACCATATGGTCCATCCTCCATCAACCACTAAATTATGACCAGTTATATAAGAAGAAGCATCTGAAGCCAAAAAAATTAAAGCACCTTTTAATTCTTCCGGTTGTCCAATTCTTCCAAGTGGAACTTTGTTAGAAAGTTGGGTAATAAATTCTTCGTTTTTTTGAACATTATCAGAAGGAAATGGGCCAGGAGAAATACAATTAACTCTTATTCCATATTTTGCCAAGCTAACTGCAGAATATCGTGTTAATTGAATGACACCAGATTTTGCCGCTCCATAATTTGGAGGATTTAATTGGACTGAATTATCCTTATATATTCTGAAATCAGGAGAAACCATTCCATACACAGATGATATATTTATTATGCTTCCGGATAAGTTTTTCTTCATATAGGGAATTGTTTCTCTAATACACCTAAAGGCGCTACTAAGAGTCCCATCTATCCCATAATTCCATTCCTCATCTGTCATATCTTCCAAACTATTGCTTTTAGAATAAATAGCATTATTTACTAAAATATCTATTCTTTTATACTTTGTGTAAATCTTTTCAAAACATTCTTTAATGGAGTCAGATTTTGATATGTCTAATTCTAAATAATCAATATTGCCTTCTGGATATTTTTCTTTTATTTCTTTTGCCATAATTTTACATTTATCAAAATTTTTACCGGTAATTACCGTCATAGCACCAGCTTCTATTAGAGCTTCTGTAAAATATTTTCCCAAATATCCATATCCGCCGGTTATGACAGCAATTTTATTATTTAATTTAAATTTATCAATGATTTTCATTTTCTACCACCTTCTAGGATCAATTATATTCTTATCTTTTATGAAAAAATCTTTGAAATCTATGAATGATTTTATTTTATTAAAGCTGTCTGATTTGCTTAATATTCCAATATTCCTTTGAAGCTGGCTAATTTTCTCTACACCAATAACAATCTTGTCTATCTCATTTATAGTATTTAAAAAAAGCAAAGCAATTTCTTCTTTCGACAAATTATATTTTAAAGATATTCCATTTAATCCAGAAATGTAATCCTTAAATTTATTCATTTTAGGCGGTAAATTATTTTCTTCAAGAAACAATAATCCCTGTAAAAAAATAGATCTCGCATGAATCTCTATATTTTTTCTTTTTAACCTCTGCAAAAATTTATCAGTAATAAATCTTTGGTCAAAGATGCTAATAGGTAACTGAATTAAATCGAAATCAAAATATTTAAATAAAAATTCTAACTGAAATTGGTCATAGATAGAAACTCCAATTTTTTTTATATAATTATTTTCTTTGAGCTTTAAAAAAACTTTTCCAATTTCATCACAATTATTTTCTACGTCACTAAAATCATGAATCATATAGCAATATATCGATTCTTGTCCCAATCTATGTAAAGATTCAAAAAAACGATTATTTATATTTTTTTCATCCAATTTCTTATTTTTTAAAGAAGGCATTTTAGTTATTATATTAATTTTGTCCTTGTAAGATTTATAAGTATTTATAAATTTACCAATAATAATTTCGCTATCTCCATAACTATAAGCAGTATCAAAATAAGATATGCCATTTTCTACTGCATATTTCATAATTTCAAAAGCTTCGTTTTGGGTCGGTTTTCCTATTTTATTTGCAACGCCATAATTTAAACCTAATTGTGCGGTTCCCAACACTAATTTATTTTCTCTCATTAACTTACCTTCTAATTTTTAAAATAAACTATATACTAAACTTATTTTTGTAATACCCTATTACTTTCTTCACTGCCTTTATTACATCATCTACATCTCGGTCGGACATTTTTGGAAATATAGGTAGAATTATTGCTCGGGAATAATAGTTCTCTGCTTTTGGAAAATCTCTAAGATGATAACCAAATTTCTTTTGATAGTAAGGTTGTAAGTGAACTGGAATGTAATGAACATTTACTCCAATATTTTCTGCTCGTAATGCCTCAAATATCTCTTTTCGACTCACTTTTATTTTTTCTAAATCAAGTTGAATTACATAAATATGCCTGGCTGGATTAGAATCAGCCGGATTATTGTTAGGAATTTTTATCTCTGGTATATCTTTGAATTCACAGTTATATTTTTTTACAATTTCTCTTCTCCGTTGGATAATTCTATCTATCTTTTCTAACTGACTTAATCCTAAGGCACATTGAAAATCGGTTAATCTATAATTATATCCTAATTCCTGCATCTCGTAATACCAGGAACCATCATATTTCAATAACTTATCTTTGTCTTTTATAATCCCGTGTGTTCTAAATAATTTTAATCTCTCGTAATATTTTTTATTATTAGTAGTTATCATTCCGCCTTCTCCGGTAGTAATATGTTTTACTGGATGGAAACTAAAAATAGTCATATCACTAATACTTCCAATTTTACTGCCCTTATAAGTTGCTCCTAAGGCGTGAGAGGCATCTTCTATAACTACTAAATCACTTTTTCTTGCAATTTGTAATATCTTCTCTAAATCTGCTGGTCGACCTGTAAAATCTACCGGAATCAAAGCTTTGGTTTTTTGGTTTATTTTCTTTTTAATTTCCTCAGGATCTATATTTAGGGTATCTTCTTTTATATCAGCAAATACTGGAATTCCTCCCTGATAGAGCACGCAATTTGCAGAAGCTGCAAAGGTTTTAGGAGTAGTTATTGCTTCATCCCCCTTTTTTATTTGGGCGGTAAAACAAGCTGTATGGAGAGCGGCAGTACCAGAGCTTACTGCTACCACATAACGTGCGTCAACATAGCTGGCGAATTTTTTTTCAAATTCTACTACTTTAGATCCTTGAGTTATCCAATCAGAATGCAAAACTTCAGAAACCGCTTTAATATCTTCTTCATCAATCCATTGATGCCCATAGGGCAACAATTTATCTCTAACTGGTTTTCTTCCATTAATAGCTAATTCTTGGGTCATTATAAGTCCTCCAGCATCTTATCAAGTTCGGCTTTAGTAAGCCAGTGGTCATTATTACCGCTCGAATATATAAAATTGGAAGGAAGCAATTTTCCCTTTTTATAATTTCTCTCTCCCCAGAAATGATGTTCTGGTTCTACTATAAAATAATTATCAAATTCTTTGGTATGATGTGCTTCTTCTTCTGTTAAAAGAATTTCATTAATTTTTTCACCAGGTCTAGTACCAATTACTTCTCTCTTACATTCAGGGGCAATAACTTCAGCTAAATCAATTATTTTCATACTGGGAATCTTAGGAACAAATATCTCTCCACCCTTCATTTTTTCAATACAACTAATAATAAAACGAACTGCTTGTTCTTGAGTAATCCAAAAACGAGTCATATTTTCATCAGTTATAGTAACATTACCATTTTTCTTTTGCCTTCGAAATACCGGAATTACACTTCCTCTACTACCTACTACATTACCATAACGAACACAGCTAAACATAGTTTTACGGCCACCGGAATAACTATTTCCTTGCACAAAGAGTTTTTCCGCAACCAATTTAGTTGCTCCATACAGATTCACTGGGTGAACTGCCTTATCTGTACTTAGTGCCATTACTTTTTCTACATTGTTATCAATTGCGGTATCAATTACATTTGCTGCACCATCAATATTAGTCTTTACTGCTTCAATAGGATTATATTCACAGGTGGGAACTTGCTTCAAGGCAGCGGCATGTACAACTATATCTACATTATTCATTGCTCTATATAATCTATTTTTATCCCGAACATCACCAATGAAAAAACGAAGCTTTTTGTCATTATAAAATTCTTGAAATTGTTCTCGCATCAGTTGTTGTTTTAATTCACCTCGAGAAAAAATACGAATTACTTTTGGGTTATATCCCTGTAGGGCAATTTGAGTGAATTTTTTACCAAAAGTACCTGTACCACCAGTGACTAAAATTACTTTATTTGTAAATGGCATATTTCCTCCGATTAGCATTATTATTTGAATTATTTTTACATTAATTTCTTATGCTAGAAAATCAATAATTTATGTAATCATATATTAATATATAGAATTATTAAATATTTTATTTTCTCCCCACTCCTTCATAGGTAAAACCTAAGGTCTTTAAGGTGGCAGGGTCGTATAAGTTTCTTAGGTCTAGCAGGATGGGAGATTTTAGTGATTTTTTTATTTTAAGTAAATCGAGATTACGAAACTGATTCCATTCAGTGGCAATTACCAGAGCGTCGCTATCACTGGCGGTTTCGTATTCATCCTGACAATAGGATAAGTTGGGGAGTATTTTTTTTGCATTATCTATTGCCAAGGGGTCAAAACATTTGATGTGCGAGCCTTCTTTAAGTAAAAGTTTAATAATATCAATAGAGGGGGATTTTCGAATATCATCGGTATTTTGTTTAAAGGCCAGCCCTAAGATGGCAATAGTTTTTCCCTTAAGGTTATTTCCGAGGTGGTGTTTTATTTTTTCTATCATTATTTCTCTTTGTCGCTTATTGGCAGATATTACTCCTTTTAAGAGTTTAAAATCATATCCACAGGTAGTGGCAAAGTGATAAAGGGCTTCAGTATCTTTGGGGAAACAGGAGCCACCGTAACTGGGGCCGGGGTGGAGAAATTTGGGACTGATGCGGCCATCCAAACCCATAGCTTTGGCTATTTGATGCACATCTGCACCTACTTTATCACAGAGGTTAGCTATCTCATTGATAAAGGTAATTTTAGTGGCCAAAAAGGTATTACAGGCATATTTGATTAATTCGGCAGTTTTATGATTGGTAATCACAAAAGGCGTATCAATTAAGTAGAAGGGACGATAGATTTCCTGCATTATTTTTAGGGCTTTGGGGCTTTCGGTGCCGATTACTATTTTATCGGGATGAGTGAAGTCATAGACGCCGGAGCCTTCTCTGAGGAATTCCGGGTTGGAAACGATGTCAAAGTCAAAAGGTTTTAAGATAGGTTGAGATTGCTTCCCCTGCTTTCGCTGGGGCAGGCTTACTTCGCTCCTCGCAATGACAGAGGGATGGATTCCCGTTTTCGCGGGAATGACAGAAGAAGGGATTGCCGCGCTCCCTTCGGTCGCTCGCAATGACAAAGTCTGATATTTATTAATAATTCCATTGATTTTGGTAGCGGTGCCTATGGGGACTGTGCTTTTGTTTACTATTACTTTGTATTCGTTCATATAGGTGGCAATTTGCTGGGCTACCTTTTCAATCTGTCTGAGATTAACCGAGCCATCATCGTTGGAAGGAGTGCCTACCGCAATAAAGATGACTTTGGATTGTTTTACCGCTTTTTCCAGGTCAGTGGTAAAGGTAAGGCGGTCAGCTGAGACATTTTTTTGAATTAAGTTTTTTAAGTTCGGTTCATAGATAGGAACTTTACCAGAATTAAGGCATTCAATTTTTTTATTATCCCTATCTGCACATACTACACCTAACCCAAAATCGGAAAGACAAGTGCCGGTAACCAGACCAACATAACCTGTCCCAATAATACAGATTTTCATATTCTCTGCCCCTCTTCGCATTCTGTCTATATTCTCTGCAAAAATATACTTCAGGTTACAAGATATGTTCAATAAATGAACTTTAGTAAATTATACTATAAAAATGCTTTGATTTCAAAATTTATTTATATTTATTATAACATATACTTTTTCATAAAGATAAATATTTTGCCAGGCGAAAAGTTTACTCAGACTCCCACGCCTTTACAGACGTGGTACTCACCTTAACAGACTATCATCTGTCCCGGTTTACCGGGAATTTGCTCTCATCCCCACCTTAACAGATGGGGAATTCCCGCTAAAATGAATCTCCCCGCAGCTCTGCTGCGGGGAGATTCATTAAATCTTAGAATTATTGCCCTTTTCGCCTTTATAGAAAATCAGGAAGCTCTCCTAAAATGGTTTCCCGCCCAAACACTTCTTTCTTATCAATACCCGGTAGAGCTGCGCAAAGGAATAGTAAGAGATGGTACTTTTAAATATATTACTTCCGGTAAAAAGAATATTTACCGAAAAGAGATATTTTTTAAACCAAGGTCGGTTCGCGATAACTGTTTTGAAGATTATCCTTTAGAGACGGTCAGGTATCTTATGAATCAAGGAGAGCCGACCTTGATATTTTTCGCTACCTGTGCTGAGACCCGGCAACGGGCTAGTTGGCTGGCCTTCCGCTTAGAATCTCCAGCCGCCTCTTCTGCCTTAAAAGAGCTCAAAGGAATGGAAGAGACTTCATCCCGTGATGAATTACTAAAGTTATTAGAAAAAGGTATTGCTTATCATAAGCAGGACCTCTCCTGGGAAGAAAGAAATCTGGTTGAGACTTATCTTAAAAAGGGAGAGATTAAAATTATCTGCGCTACTACTATTCTGGCAATGGGCATTAATTTACCCTTTAAGAATGTCATTATCCCCCTGGATAAAATGCACGATAACGACAATGATGAAGACTATCTCCACAATTATCGAACCAGTATTAACTTTGCCGATATTGAAAATATGGGTGGAAGAGCCGGAATAATAAATATAGAAAAATACGGGAACTCTGCCCGGAAGGGGCAGAAGTTTGGCAGAGTAATCTTTTTAGCCTATTCCCCCTCTCTTAGACTGCCTACAAAAATCTTTATTTTAAATTCTTAAAAAGTAACAACAATAATACAGTAACTAACCATTTAGTGAAAAATGAAAAAGATTTGCTTACTTATCTTTTAAGACTGTTGGTAAAGTATAATCTCAAACCAAAAAAGATAAAAAAATATTTAAAAAAAGAAATTGGCCTTTCCGGTTATTGTCGTTTTATTTTCCCTGAAGAAAATATCGATGAAGAAATAAAAAATTGCCTTGACATCTTAAAAGAAAACAAGCTTACCGAAAAAGACAACAATGGCATTTTATCTCTCACCCCTAACAGCAGCCCAATAGCCGCCAAAAGAATCAAAGTAGAAACCTATCTCTTTCTTAAAACCTGGATAAACTATAGCAAGAAGGGAGAAATCAGTAATCTAGAGATACTTTATCTCCTATCCCAAACCCCGGATGGCAAAGAATTACCCATCCCCTTTTGCCGTTCTTGTATAGATGATTATAAAAAAGAAAGAGACAATTGCGAACAAGTAGAAGCCTACGGGGAGAGAATTCTACATCTGATCTTCGAACAGAATGAAGAAGATAAAAAACTCTATCGGGATAAAATTCTGCTGAAAAAGTGTAGGGAAGATGAAGTATTCTCTTTAGAGGAACATCTATCTTTCAAGAAGATTCTTCTATTATATGATTGGATAGGAGGAAATAAGGATGTTAAGACCATCGAACAAAGATATAATCTTTACCAGGGTGCTATCTACAGATTAGGAGAGGGCTTTTCCTGGTTAGCTGATAGCCTGGCTGCTATATCAGAAAATACCGGCTGGAAGAAAAAAAGAAAAGAAGATTTAAACCGGATAAAGCTCTTATCCAACAGTCTAATTGAAGGAGTTAGAGAAGAAAGATTAAATTTAGCTAACCTTTATATCCCTGGATTAAGCCGCCACCATATTAAAAAATTACTGCATCCGGGTTATAGCAATAGGCCATGCCTGGAAAAACTCTTTGAAGAAGATCTATCTATAATACTCCCTGATATACTTGCCAAAAGAATCAAAAATGACCTCCCTCTTGCTCTTCCTTCCTTATTCTTATAAAAACTTTTCTCCCGAATCTTGTAACTCGTATTTTGCATCTCGCACCTTGCAACCTGTAACTTCACTTTCTACCCCACACACACTAAATACCAACGACCAACCACTATCTTAGAAATTGACCAGCACCGTCCAGATAGAATCATCTTTGAGGGGAAAAAGTTAAAGTTACCGCAAAAGAATTTTCTTTAATTCATCTTTTAGCCCAAAACAATGGGCAGGTAATGAGCTATGAAGATATTTTAAAGAAATTATGGGGAGCCAAAATTGAAGCAATCTATACTCGAATAATTCAGCATATATACAAATTTAGAAAAAATATTTTAGATGCAATTGGTAATAACAAAAGAAATAGAGAAAAAGTTCGGTATATATTTAAAGTAGTACCCGGAAGAGGTGTGATATTAGACATAAACGATGCGGAAATAAGAATAAATCGAAAATAAATCAAAAATAAATGGAAAATAAATCAAAATCTTATTACAACAAATATTTTTTATAATGTAATGATAAATGCCATTGCGAACGACCGCAGGGAGTGCGGCAATCTCAACTCGCAACTTGTAACTTGCAACTAATTTAACAGAAAGGGTGGAAACCATGGAAAAAGAAAGGCAAAATAAGCAGAATAAACCGGAGGAAGAAAAAAAAGAAGGCTACATTATTGTCCCCCACTATTTCTTAAAGAAATGGGTCAGGGTATTAGGGTTAGGTCCTGTCGTACTCTATCAGGAACTGCTTACTTACTGCCATAAAGGAAAGTATATCGCCTGGCCTACCATAGGT
>SDBT01018896.1_pt1 | contig 10815 bp, 10 predicted proteins | sample 2277101 | NCBI WGS metagenome assembly SDBT01 (sample SAMN10404973, study PRJNA504765) | marine sediment metagenome | isolation source: marine sediment core GS10_PC15, 103 cmbsf | place: Arctic Ocean: Southern Knipovich Ridge | collected 2010 | reverse complement strand
CCCTTTCCTTTAACGGTTTCCGTCAGGTGACCGTAACTCTCGCCCACTTTTTTATAGACGTCGAACATGATTTCCATCCCTTTTTGCAGTATCTCCAGAGACGGGATGTTGGGGAGGAAGTCGTTGCCTATCAAAAAAGAAATAAAGATAAAGTCGTCGACGGCCGTGTCGGGATCGAACTTACACGTTTCGTGCCCGAACCTCATCTCTTGGACGAGATCTTTGGCGATCGCGGGCGTGTTAAGTATGTAGTATTCATAATTGTCGTCGTACATGCAGTCCCGGAGCACGAAGAACTTTTCATTATGGGTGCCCAGGGCCAGCATGATCAAATCCGCGTCGTTGGCGTACACGCAGTACGACTCGGATTTATCGCCGTAAAAACGATAATAATTTAGCAGCTTGTGTTCCCCTTCTCCGGGAACTTTTTCCGAGGAGAAGATAACTTCCAGGTTCCTCCATGACGGATCTTCGGATATCTTTTTGCGAATAAACCAGTTGATGTATTGGCTCAAAAAATCCATAAATTTGGTACCTGGAGTTATCGCGGAAGAATCAAATTTAGTAAAGTCGCTCTTCTCCGCCTCCTTGGCGGCGCGAAATCTGCGCTGCCGCTGCTGGTTCTGTTTGGCCAGGGGGGCCGGGCCGTCCACGCAAAGGATCAGCCTTCGGGCGGGCCGGACCAGGCGGAGGATATCCTCGATCGTCCGGCAAATGTCCTCGAAAACCAGAGTCTGTTTTTCTATCCTCTCCGGGAGGGACATTTTTTGCATTTCTTCCTCGAGAAGGATCCCGTCGGCCTTTTTAAAGCTTCCGTATTCGAATATCTTCTGGGCCGAGGGGTGAAAAATACCGTTCATGTCCAGCATGAGGTTGTCAATTTTCATTTCCACTTTAGCCCTCTTGCAGGCCGCATTATTCGGAAACGTCTCGCCCTTCCGGAGGGCGTAAATATTCTGGCCGGATTTTCTTTGAACCCAGGTGAAAAAGAATTTAATTCCCATTGTTTGTTTATATTTCCTTTTCTTGTCTATAAATTTGATTATAATTTTTTTTTCAATTTATAATAAAAAATGAGCGAAAAAAATTATTATAGTGACCGGGCGCCGATTGTGGTCGAGCACTACGATCCGAATTGCGTCGACGGAGGCGACAATCCGACCTGTCACGGCCATGGGACCTGTGCCCCCTCGACCCTGCCCTACACTTGCAGCTGCTCTGGAAATTGGAATGTTGACACGAAATGCGGAACCTGCATCTCGGGATGGGAGGGACCATCCTGCAACACGAGAGGCGTGAACGGAGGCGGGAACGGAGGCGGGAACGGAGGCGGGAACGGAGGCGGGAAAAAAGGCGATAACGGCGGAGGCATGAGCTGGCTGTGGATCGCCCTGATTGCTCTGGTGATCCTGGCCGGGGTCGTCGGAGCCGTCTTTTTCTTCCGGAGGCGCAAGAAAGGTAAAAAATTATCTTCATTTTTTTAAAGTTTTCACAACCTTTAAAAATAATTTAAAACTAAAAAAGAAGAATATAAATGAAAATTACCTTTCACATCGAATGCCGAAAATTTTATCACCGCCTGGGCCTGATAAATCACTTTAAGTATTTTAGCGGCGAAGAAAAGCTGACCCTAAAAAAATCCATCGACGTAGAGCAAGCCATAGAAAGATTCAAGTTCTTTATGTGCGGCAATTTTAACGGCGCATTTACTATTAAAAATATGCCGACCTGGAAAGAATCGCCGACCAGTCTCGAGTTTGCCCTAGAGGCCGAGTGCGCCAATCCGTACCATTGGGATGAGGCACAAATTAAAAAGGTGGTCGAGGGCACCATTCGCCGTTATTATCTGTCGGGCCCGATGCCCCGGAATTCCGGGGAATACGGGAAAACATATTATTATATTTTTTCGGACGGCAAACAAAGGGATAAATATGAGGAGGTTTTAGGCTACGAAGTTGAACTGTGCGACGAGGCAAATCCCAACGCCCTAAAAGGAAGGTACTCTTATACTTGGTTGGTAACTGTTGATTTTTAAAGGCCGTACGGCCTTTAAAAATTCTGGACGGTGGTTTCAGTCCAAAAGAATGGAGGAGGCCCCTTCGTACTCTTCATCCTCCAAAATAGTCACCGAGGGAGGGGCCATTCGGAATCTTGACTCCTCCAAGTGAGGGGCGGCGAAGAAGGTCGGCCCCTCGCGTTGGCACTCGTTCATCATCTCGGCCGCGCCCCCGAAAACGTTTTTCATCATATTGGAGGCGCCCGACATCATGTTTTTTCTCATATTTTCGCTCCGCTCGAAGAAGCTCAAAATTCTGTCGAGTTTTATGTTAAGCACGGCCATATCTTCCCTCAGCCCTTCGCAGTGCTGGCAGTTGGAAGACAGGGCCGGAGACGGCGGAGGCGTGGCGGGCACCGCCTTTAATCTTTTGGCCACGGTCGACCTCCCGGCCCATTCCGGCGGGGTTACTTTTCCGGTGTTCAAAAAGGCTTCGAGCCTTTTCAATTGGGTACTGGGAAAGATCCAGCCGGGCGACACCCCGGAGCTGGACGCGTCGTCCTGAAGCCGGGAATTATATTTTCCTCCCAGCTCTTTCAGCTCTTCTTTGTATAATTTGGTGTTCCCCCTCATCACGGTGGATTTAGCGGAATATGCTCGAATGTAAAGGTCGTTGTTAAGGTCGTTATTATTTGTGGCCATGTTTAGTTTAATTTTCTGAGTCGAATTTCTTTCTTTATTCGTTTTTATTTTTTAAGTAAAGATAATTTACTTTAATAAGGGTATTGTCTTAAAATTAAAGGGGGGAAGTCAACCCCCCAACAAAGAATGAAATTCCGCCGCGGCCCCCTAGTGGTGAGGGCTCCCCCTCAAGAAATTAAAAGTCGCAGGGATGGGTGTTTCCGCTCTGGTAAAATACGCTTTAAAGCGTATGCCCCTTCCCATAAATGAGTTTCAAAGAATCTGTCAAGCTCTCGCTGATATTTATCAAAGGGCTTAAAGAGTACAACCTGACCAATGAGGAAATCATCGCTGAGGGTTGGAAGTACTGCGGGGGGAACGAGGGGAGGCATCTGAATTATTTTAGAATAGCGTGCCCCGGGGAGGTCCTTCCGGACCAGGCGGACGAGTGCGTCTGCGGGCACAATATAGTAGAGAACTGCTACATCACTGACGGGGACAGGATCTTGATTTTGGGCAACTGCTGCATAAAGAGGTTCATTCCGGACTCGGGAAGGACATGTGAGAGGTGCGGCGAGCCCCACCGGAATCGCAAGGACAATTTGTGCTCGGACTGCCGTCCGAGGTGCGCTGGGTGCGACGAGGTCAGGGAGGGGCTCAGGCGGGGGATCTGTCGTGACTGCTGGCCCTACCTCAGACACTCCCTGAGCCCCCGGAAGTGCGCCGAGTGCGGCGGGGAGTGCAAGGCGGGATACACGACGTGCTGGCCCTGCTTCAGCGCCCGATCCGAGCCGGCCGGTCCCCAGAAGTGCGCCGACTGCGGCGTGGAATGCAAACCGCAGTATGAAAGGTGCTGGGACTGCTGTAGAGCCAGGGGACCGACGCCTATACTTCTGAATTCCGGGGATTAAATTTTTATAAAAAGACTTTCTTTTATAAAAATCCGGGCGGCCTCTGCCGCCACTCACTTCTTTTTCTTTTCAAGGTCTAGGAGCTTCATGTAGTTCATGACCACCAGCACCAGAGGGGCCAGGGAGAGGATCAGACAAATCGTCGAGAGAAAATTCCGGCTTCTTTCCGCCCGCCCATTTCATAACTTTTTATTTTTTGACGCCGCCACAAAGATTACCGGCCTCACGAAGCCACCCGGCGGATGGCGAAAAGGGCCTGTATTTGGATGAGGGGGTTGGGGGGGAGGGGCGAGAACTGTTCGTCCAGGACGGTTTTAAAGGTCCGGCCGTCGGGCATGAAAACTTCGAATTTCAAGGAGGTGTTGGGCTTGAACTGAACCGTCTGCACCGCGCCGTCCCCGTCTATTTTTACGTAGGCGGTCACCAGCGGGTTACTAATGTCGTCTATAGGGGCCACGAACAGGGCTCGTTTGGCGTTGGGGTTGTTCGAGTAGATTATGCTGTGGATGCGATTTTCCGTGCTGGTGGTGAATTGTACATAAACGAAGGGCTGGAAGGCGATCCGGTTGCCGAACATCACGTCCAAGTTCTGGTTGGGCAAGGTCAGATTTAGCAGCTCTATCTCGTAGCAAACCTCCTGCTGTTGGGAGACGAGGCTCCCGGTGTAGTCGAGCGCGACAAAACTATCCCGGGTGAAAGGTAGTAGCTCGAAGTCGGCCAAACCGGGGGCGAAAGAAAAGGCGGGGTTGACTGTTCCCATAGTGGAAGGCGCGTCGACGTTACTGTATTTACTAATTCGGCGGATGTCCCCGGAGGCCGGCCCCGAGGTGAGTCTAATAAAGTACCCGGTGAAGGCGTCGTTCTCGGTCGTAAAAGTAAGGGGCAGAGTGAAGGTGGTAATGGTGCTGGCGATTAAAGCGCCGGTCGCGAAGACCGCCTCCTTCCGTAGCACGTAGCTGTCGGTGGGCGCCCAGCCCGCCCCGAAGGGGGAGTCGGTGGTGGCGATGCTGGTGACCCCGGAGTACTCGGTCACGGTCCTAGTTTCGCCGATGGTGCTGTCCTCCAGCAGGAAGTTGATGAAAAAGTTGTCGTCGAAGACCATCCCGAAGGGGATAAAAATATGGGCGTTGGGAGGGAAGTTGCTGCTGGGGTTAGTAATTACGATCACGTCGCCGGCCGCGATGTTTCGGAAGGGAGGGTCGACCACAAAGAGACCGCGGTCGAAGCCGCCGCCCTGCTCCTGGAAGCAATATTTTTCGATCCTCCTGAGCTCCCCTGTGGTGACGTCGTTGAGCACCGCCCCCACGTAATAATTCTTGCCCTGCTGCAGCGAATTGAGCGGGAATTCCACTATAACTATTTTGACGTCGGTCAGGGCCCCCAGCCCCGTCAGGGCGGAAACGGCCCCGGTGATGGTCACGCCGCCGGCCAGGGTGAAGTTGCCGTCGAAGATTTCCCAGGGGGCCGCGTTGCTGATGGGGTCGATGGCCGTAAGGCGGTTCCTCTCCCCGTACTGGGCGATTGGAACCTCGAACTTTGCCGGTAAAGGGAACATTTTGCGGTTGCGAAAAGTGCTGTCAACTTCGATATATCTGGTGTTGGACATTTTATTTATACGTGTATAAATAATCATTTAAACTGGTTTTCGGAAAAAGTAAAAAAGGCGGGTAGGAATAAATGGACTGTTGCTCATACCGTTACAAATATCAAGGGGAGCTGTGCTACCCTACCACTCCGGCCTCCACCAGCAATGAAAAATTTTTGGCTCCCTCCAACCCGGTCTACTACCGGCCTTTTACTGAATACGTTTATCCCATCCAGAAATATAAGTACGTTTCGCCCGGCATGAGAGACTACGTCGAATACCTGCGGAAAAAAGAGAATGGGGAGGGCGGAAAGCCGAAATAAAAATTTTTAAAGGGATTTGCCCCCTTTAAAAATTCGACGCCTAGGGCCGGTAGTCCCGCTGGGCCCGGTGTTCCCGCCCCCCAGGGCGTCGATGATCTCGATCACCTTATTGAGAAAGTTGTCGTGGATATGTTCCGGCCGATTTCTGTGTTGTCGAAAAATCGTTCCCATTTATCTTATAAAATATTTTACAAAACTTGAATTTTATTATAAGGGATTTAACGGGGACTTCCCCGTTAACTCCCAATTTAGGGGTTAAAATTGTAGGTAAAAAAGTGAATACGTATTTGCCTCAAGACTTCGGAAATCAGCTCCCGGTGCTCGGAGCTCGCGGAGACAAAAATGATCCGACACATTCCCGTCCCCAGAAGCTCGCCGACGTCGAATTGCCCGGCCTCGAACCTCGCCAAAACCTGATTTAAAATAAAGTCCCGGGACCTGTTCAAATCAAGGCCGTCGAAGACGTCGGCCAGCGAGGGCCGGGTCAGTTTGATGATATAAAGCGGCTTGAAAAAGGCAAGAATAAAATTTTTTTGTACTCTGGTTTGGGGGGAGCCCAACGCCCTCCATCTTTCCTGCATTATCTTTCGTCGGGAGTGGTATTTCGAGGTGCGCTCCATCGCATCCTGGGGGGTGATCCTGTGAAGGAAGCAGAGGAGGGCGGCCACCACCACCCCCGAGCGGCCGTGGCCGCCCCGGCAGTGCACATAAACCTTCTCGCCCTCCGGCAGCAGGGTAATAATTTTTGCGTATTTAACTACCAGCCTGCCGAAGGAGACTCTGTCCTTCGGGCACGACCGATCTAAAATCTGATAATTTTCATAGTGGTACTTAGTATCATATTCGGTAATTCTGGCCTCTTGGTGGTAGGTCAGATCTAAAAAATAGCGGACTCCCAAGGCCTCCAACCCTTCCACCCCTCCTTGGTTGGGGTAGCAGCCAAAGAGCGCTTTGTTTTCTACGAAATAACTGGCGTAATCCATTTTCTTATAATGTGGAAATTCCTTTTATATTTCAATTTTAATTTTTAGTTAGGCCCCACCGGGCGGAACTTGAATTATTTATTTCTTAACGGCCGCGTCGGCCGTTGGGGGGCGATGGATGGCCCCTAGAAATCTTCATCGAGCTCGAAGGCGTCACCGGCATTATCTTTTAGGTGCGAGGCTGATTGATACTCCGTGACCCTCTTTTCGAAAAAGTTGGTTTTCCCCTGCAGCCCGATGGTTTCCATGAAACTAAACGGGTTGCTGGCTTTGTAAATTTTTTTGTAGCCGAGCTGGGTCAAGAGCCGGTCGGCCACGAATTTTATGTACTGGCTCATGAGGTCGCTGTTCATGCCTATGAGGCGGCAGGGCAAAGCCGAGCAGATAAACCGATCCTCAATTTCCACCGCCTCGCGAAAAATATCTTCCGCCCTCTCTTGACTCAGGGGGTACTTGAGCTTGCTGTATAACAAAACCGCGAAATCGGTGTGCATCCCCTCGTCCCGGGCGATCCACTCGTTGCTGGTCCCCAGGGCCGAGCACATTTTCCCTTTACTTTTAAGCCAGAAGATGGCGCAGAAACTTCCGCTAAAGAAAATTCCTTCGACCACCGCGAAGGCCAAAAGCCTCTGCGCGAAGGGGGCTTTCTGAGGATCCATCCATTTTTGGGCCCAGTCGGCCTTCTCTTTTACACAGGACAGCGTCACTACTGCGTCGAAAAGTTCCCGCTTTCTTTTAGGGTCCTTAACGTAAGTTTCGATAAAAAGGGAATAGAGTTCGTTGTGGGTCGATTCCATCGTCGCCTGAAATATATAGGCCGCCCGAGCTTCGGGAATTTGCACCTCGCAGCAGAAATTCTTAGCCAGGTTCTCCATAACTATTCCGTCGGAACCCGCAAAGAAGGCGAAAATATTCTCGAGAAAATAGCGCTCGTCCCAGGTCATTTTTTTCTCCCAGTCGCCCAGGTCGGCCGAAAGGTCGACTTCTTCGACGGTCCAGTAGGACCGTTGCTGGCGTTTATATTCGTTCCAAATATCATGGTACTGGATGGGAAAAAGGCAGAAGCGCGATGGGTCCTCTTTTAGTATGGGTTCTAAATGGTCCATTTTTTATTTAAGAAGTGGTCTCTTAAAATAAAGATTCGATTTTAATTTTTGGAATTAACTCAGCCTTAAAAAATGGAAAAAGATAATCGAAGGGCCGACAGGTTTCAAAAATCCAAAAAATACCTGCAAAAGAACCCGCACTCCTCCGGAAAGCGTAGGGACCAAAAACGAGGAGGGGGAGAGGTCAACCTGGAAAGAGAAAAATTTAAGGATATCGCCAGGGGCACTCAAAAGGCGGTCGAAAGAGGCTTTTACGAGCACGAAGGAAAGCATGTTGAAATTTTAATTTCGCCCTATACTTATTACAACCCCCAAAGTAAAACTCACGTTTCTCTGACGCTAAGCGGTCCGGCTATAATTGAAGTTCGTCAAAGCACTGCCGTCCCCGTTTGTAAAGAAATGTATTTTCAAAACTGTTCTCCGCCTGGAGTCTTAGTTTTTGCCAGCGCCAAAAACCCAGGCGGCGGCTGGCTAAAGGGATCCCAGGCCCAGGAGGAAAGTATAGCCCGTTGTAGCGGGCTACACGAAGCATGCTGTAATTCCCATATGTATGCCGTTAATTCGAATAAAACCCGCCGGAAAGATGCCAACTTCTGCGCCAAGATTCGAGGGATTTATACCCACGCCATAACTTATTGCCCCCAAGTCCCCATTTTCCGGGACGAAGAAGGAAAGTGGGAGGACGAGGTTTATTACGCCGGCTGTCTACTTTGCCCGGCCGTCAACGCCTCCGTATGTAATGTGGGCCTTTCCGAACTTGAAAAAATCATGGAGGAAAGAATAGATAGGATCCTGGGGGTTTTTAACTTTCATGGAAATAAGTGCTTAATTTTAGGTTCTTTTGGCTGTGGTGTTTTTGGGAACAGCCCCAGCATGATTTTCGGTATTTTTCATAGGCTTCTGACCGGTAAATACGAGAGGGCTTTCGAAAAGGTGGTTTTCGCTCTGCCCGATGATAAGCATATAGAGGAACTGGGGAAATATTTCGCTCGGAAATATTTCAATTTGTAATTTTTAAAGGGACACTCCCTTTAAAAATATTTTTTACGATTCTGGCTTAAGAATCGGTCAGAAGCGGCAGTCCGAACGATTTCTGCGTCTGCTTGATCAGGCCGATGATGTGCCCCCCGATGAAGGCCCGGCCCATGTCGTTGCTGTCCTTGATGCGGAAATCGTCGTGCATCGACTGGTCGAGGTCGGTCACGCCGTCCTGGTCCACCACGTGGTTTTTGAACTTGTAGTTCCATATCTTCGAGCCCAGGGTGTTCCAAAACATGATATTATCTGGAGGGCGCGTGACCCTCCAGTATTCCGGCCCTCCCTTTTCTCGGAATTTGATGATTTTTTCCTTCATGTCGTTGACCACGTCCTTGATCGTGTAGAACTTCCATTTTTCGCTTCTGAGATCTATGGAGGCCGCCCCGGCCACCATGGGGTTGATGATCCCCCCGGCGAAAAGGGTGACGTCCTCAGGGGAGTGGATGCTGATGAGGAGCCCGCGCGCGCTGGCGATGCCGAGCTCGGCCACGCTGCCGTCGTCCATCGTGATTCCGGAGGAGTTGAAGATGAAGCAGTTGCACCTGCTGACCAAGTTGAACATATCGAAGGCGTACACGGCCATGAGGAGGTAGGCCCCGGCAAACGCGGCGTCCTGCTGAGTCACGCCCGCGTCCTTGAGCGCTTTGGAGTCTGCGTCGCCCGCGCTGAGGATGCCGGGCAGAAAAGACGTGGTCACCCCCGCGTAGACCGCCATATTAAACCCGTCCCGGGCCGGTATGTAGGCCTCCCAGCCCCTTTCCGCCAGGTACTGGGCCATCCCTCCCCTGGGAATGCCCATAGTGGACGCAAAAATATCGGCGTATCTCGCGATCCCGGGGAACTTTACGTTGTCACTCGCAATCGAGGCCGAGGATGTGCTGGTCAGGCCGTTTATGCCGACGGAGTAGAACAGGTCGGACATATTGAAGAGCGGGGAAGACACGTAGACCCGGATTTTTCTTTTGAGCGAGGGAGGCCTTTGAAAATTGCTGAAGCCCTCCCCCTTATTCGTCCTATAAAAAACTAGAAACAAAATTATCAGCGCCACTAACAAAAAAAACAGCGTTAAAATAGCAGCCTTGGACATTTTTGTTTTTATTTATATAAATAAAATATAAAACAAAAATGTCTTCTAAACTTCCCGGAAACATTCCATTCATCTCGCAATTCGACGCTGGCACGCCGACAATGCCGGACTACCTCGTGGCGATACCATACCAGGACCCCTACCTGCAGGCCGCCCAACAGGTAGTGCCCGGGCTAAACGTCTTCACCATCTCCCCCATGCACATGGTTTACGACGAGGCGGAAACAGTGGTAATTAACGCGTATCTTCAGGACGAACTGACCAGGGAGCAATTCATAAGATTTTATGACAGCCGGACCCAGACCTACGTCCCGGTGCCCCCCCAGATGGGAAATATTTACGACAAGACCCTGGTCTGGCCCCTGAAGGCCTACCAATATTTTTTCGCCTCCGACGACCCCAAAGGGAGGAGGTACCTGGAAAGCGTCTTCGGGAGCCTCGAGTACACGGACCCCCAAAGCGGAAAGCTGACCCGGGTGGCCATCGTCGAGGCCTACCAGGGGCCCATCAGCGTGATGCTCAACTGCGCCTACGCCGGGACCATGCTCTCTACCATGGTGGAAATGGGCGCCAGCAACCCCACCGTCGTTATAGCCAACATCAACGGGCCCACCATAGACCCCACCGTCGCGGCCGGCTGCGCCATGGCCTCCGCCCTGAACATCCCCGTGATCCTCTGGAAGGACGACGTGCGCATGATGTACAACGTGCGGGAAAATCCCATCGTCACCGCCCTGCAAACTAACCAGACCACCATCAAGAGCGCGCCCCAGCCCCTAAATATGGGAATAGACCCCTCCATGATGTTCAGTTATCTTCAGACCGTGGCCCTCCCCATACAAAAGGCCTACCAAGAAAAAAACAGGGTGCTGCTGGCGCCCACCTTTTTGGAATACTTCAAGAAAAATTTGTGGTACTCCCTGTCCAACCCCTTCGTGTCGGATCAAACCAACAGGTTTATAAAATACCCCATCCCAAGGGACAAACAAAGCGGCTCCATCGTGCTCCCCCCGTCCCTGGTCTACGGGAGGCTCATGGCCTTCGGCCAGCTCCTCCTCGACATCAGGAACGAAGACGGCGAGGGCCTGCAGGACACCTACGAAAA
>SDBT01018895.1_pt1 | contig 10816 bp, 10 predicted proteins | sample 2277101 | NCBI WGS metagenome assembly SDBT01 (sample SAMN10404973, study PRJNA504765) | marine sediment metagenome | isolation source: marine sediment core GS10_PC15, 103 cmbsf | place: Arctic Ocean: Southern Knipovich Ridge | collected 2010 | reverse complement strand
TATGTATACTCACCAATGGAGACAGCTGGGTATAGTAATGCAGGCAGGCAATGTATGTAAATATAGACTTGACACCTGCCTATTTGTGTGTTATATTATATGCATGTATGTCATATAATAGGTAGAAGGAGATACAAGATGTTAATGAATGTTAGGAGAAGGATCAGCAGATTTATGGTGCTGTTTAACCTTCGCAAAGGTGGTCTTATCATCAACGAAGGTGGTAGATGGGCAGGGATGGATATCTGGTGGAGTCCTTTCAAAGGTGTTGACTGTAAGGTGTGGGAAGGTTGGAGAAGGGGATTTATAAGGGTGTGGATACTGCTGCCATTACCAGGCAGCAGAATGTTCCGCTGTGAGGTCTTCCTACCTTGGAAGCGCTGGCTACCTAAGGTGATACTGGATATACATAAGATTAAGAGGTATGATAGATATGGGCAGGTTAGCAACTGAAGATAGATCTGGTAAATACGAGCTCCAGCAAGTGCAGGATCTCCACAGGGAGATAGCTCGCCTGGTGATAGTAGGGCACAGCAATATCAAGATTGCAGACACCCTCAACGTATCACCAGCATGTGTATCCTACACCAGGAACAGCACATTGGTAAAAGGGGAGATAGCTCGCCTGCAAGGTGAAAGGGACAGCAATGCTGTAGATATTGGTGGAGAGCTTCAAGCACTAGCCCCTCTAGCAAAGGACATATTAGAAGAATGCATGTCTAACCCTGAGATACCTATGCATACCAAGCTAAGAGCAGCAGCTGATGTATTAGATAGATCAGGTCACCCAAAGCAGTCCATGATAAAAGGGCATATTGCTCATGCTCTCCTGACAATAGAAGATATACAAGATATGCAGAAGCGGGCTACAGAGTGTGGGAGAAGAGCAGGTATAGTTGTAACTGAGACAGAGGTAGTGCCTGCTATAACTGCACCTGTAGGTGAGGAGGTATAGAATGAGTGGATTATTTAACTTTACTATAGAACAGGGTGCATTCTTCTCTAAACGATTTAAGTGGATACATCCGAATAAGGAGCCTATAGATTTATCTCTCTTCTATGTTAGAATGCATATAAGAGAAAGTAAGGACTCTACTACAAAAATAGCAACACTATCCGAAGGTAATGGTAGGATACTAAATGAATATGGAGGTGATAGTGGTGCTCTTCATATATGGATGTCTGCCAGTGAGACAAAGGAGCTTGACTTCACTTCTGCTTTCTACGACATTGAGGCTGTTAGGTGTAGTGAGACTGCTTTTACACAGACTGGAGATTATAACTACCTTGTAATAGATGTATCTGATACCAACTTCACTCATGATGAAGGTACCTTACTCACAACAGACTGCGCTAATAGAACTGACCTCGGTGGGGAGCACCTCGGTGGGGATACTGCTTGGTCAAGTGTAGATAATGCCAAGCTAGACGATGCAGCAACTGCTGATATAGCTCTAACTGCTACTGGCCAGCAGTCTCAATTCCTCCACTTAAAAGATTTTGATTTCAATATCCCTGCTGATAGACACATAGTTGGTATAAAGGTTAAGGTAGAAAGGCATAGAGATGCAGGAACTACTGACATTAAGGACCTGGTAGTTGCACTGACAATAGGTAAGAATAATATTGTTGGAGACAACATGGCAGACATATCAACAAACTGGCCTACCAGTGCAACAGAAAAGGTCTATGGTGGTACAGCTGAACCTTGGGGATATAACTGGACTCCTGATCTCATAAACACAGAGGGCTTCGGTGTTGCTATACAAACGCACTGCTCTGACACTGATGGAGATGGGAAGATTGACTATGTAAAGATTCAGGTGTATACAGGCAGAGGTACGATAACAGCACGAAAGACAGGTGGTGATCCATCTGGAACTACTCCATTCTCTAATATCAGAAAAGGTGGTATTATCAGGCTCAGAGCCTGCGAGAATGCTGGTGACAACCAGGCATGGTCTCCTGGTGTTGCAGAGCATGAGGTAGAGGTACAGGAAAATAGTACAATGTACATTAACGAGGTTGGGCTGCTATTCCCTTTTGAGGATAATGCATCTGCTGGCAATGATGGTACTTACATTGTTGACCAGCTTGGCTCAGGTGCTCTTGCAGGTGAGCAGCTAATATTCAGGCAGCAAATCAGAGGCGTTGATAATACTGATGATGAGACAGCTATTGTAAAGGTGGTAGCTCTTGTACAGAGTGTCACATACAGGCTCCTAGAAGGCAGAATTAAGCTCTCAAAGGAGGTTACTAGAGCAGGATGAGTACCGCTATCAATAGTGATATTAAAGATCTCCTCAGTGGGTGTAGAAATTCAACAAAGCTGATGGCTAAGGTACTATTCCCAGAGCGATTCTTCAGGAAGTTCTGCTCTCTCCACGATGAGATCTTTGCCCTCCTCGATGATGAGAGCAAGAAGCGTGTTGTTATAGCAGCACCTAGAGGCTTCGGTAAGACCTCCATCGTTGCCTTACCATTCATAGCCCGCAGGATCCTCTTTGACATGGCTCGCTATGTTATCTACATCTCCTTATCTGCAACCAGCGCTACTGAACAAACGGAGAATCTCAAATATGAGATGATGTATAATGACTTGGTGAAGAAGATATTCAACCCACAGAAATCAGAGAACACCTGGTCAAAGGATGAGTGGGATATATCCTTACCAGGCGCTAAGTGGCCTACCAGAATACGACCGAGAGGTGGTAACCAGCAGATCAGAGGCCGCTTATATTTGAACTTCCGTCCTGACCTAATAGTCGTAGACGATATAGAGGATAAAGAGTTGGTGAGGAATGAAGATAGACGTGAGGAGCTGAAGAGGTGGTTCAACGCTGATGTCTGCAACAGCGTCGATAGAGGCACAGACGACTGGCGCATTGTAGTAATTGGTACTATCCTCCATGAAGATGGCCTCCTTGCAAACCTGATAGAAGACCCATCCTGGCACTCTATCGTCCTGCAGCTCTGCGATGATGACTTCAACACAAACTGGGAAGACTTCATGTCTACTGAGCAGGTTAAGGATTTGGTTGAACAACATCGTGATAAAGGTCTCCTAGATGAATTCTACATGGAATATATGAACACTCCTATTGCAACAGAGAATGCTCCCTTCTCTCAGGCTATCTTCAAGTACTATGAGGAAGAGGATCTCCGCAAAGACCCTGCTGCAATTGAAAATGTTATCCTTGTAGATCCTGCTAAATGTAAGAGAAGGAGATCTAATGAAACTGCTATCGTCGGTGTAGGTGCAGATTTTGCTAACTGGAAAATCTACATCAGAGACATAGTACACGGTCATATGCACCCTAATGAGATGTACACTGCTATTATAGATATGGCTGATAGATTGAAGGCTAGGGTAGTAGGCGTAGAGGTAACATCCCTTGAGGAGTTTATAGTCTACCCTCTGAAGAATGAGCTATCTAAGCAGAATAAATTCCTGAATGTTGTTGAGCTCAAGGCAAGAGGCAGCAAAGAGGATAGGGTACGAGCGCTGTCTGGCTTATACAGACAAGGATATGTATATCATAATAAGGCAACCTGTGGTGTCCTAGAGCGACAACTCCTCTCCTATCCCAAGAGCAAGCACTGGGATGTAATGGATGCTACTGCATACCTGGTTGAGTTGCTGGAGATAGGCGAAAGGTTCTTTGAGTCTCCTGGCAGCATCAAAGATAGAACAGAGGTTGAGGAAGCAAAGATAGAACTCATGAATGAAGAGGATAGAGAGATAATGCCACGTCTGAGGGGGTATGGATTAGCATGACAAAGCAGTATGCAGTATATGCTGGTCAAGGTAGATTCGGCTATGATGATGCTAAGAACTACCCCACAGGTTGGCCTGGTGCTGGTACTGGTAGAGTTGCACTTGCAGGTACTCAGGTACACCTATCAGATGCTCCTACAGCAGCTGAGAATGCTCTGCGATTAGGAGATAGTACTGCTGGTGGCTTCTATCCTATGCCTCTCAATTGGCTCATTGTAGATGTTGATGGTAATGGGCACTATGATACTATACAGGCTGCAATAAATGCTGTTGATACTCATAGAGAATCCTCTAGTACATGGATTGGCATCCTTATATATCCAGGTACATATACAGAGACGCTGAGTATTAGTGGTAGTGCTGGATATATTATGCTTAAAGGCTTTAGTAACCAGACAAAGGTAACAACTACAGGTGCTAATACTCTTACTATAGGTAATGGCTCAAATAATATAGAGATAAATAACTTAACAATAGAGGGTACTGGTGGATTTCTTTCACTAGTTATAGGCACTTGTGATAATGTTACTGTTAAAGGGTGTATTTTATCAGCGGCTTATGTATCCTGCTCTATCACAATGGCTGTTAATGATGAAGTTAGCTTCATAGATACATTCTTTTCAGCAGGATATAGTCATGTTTTTGCTGATAGCAGCGGTGCTGCTAAGGCTACCTTCTACAACTGCAGCTTTTATATAACTGGAAGTAGTGTTCACTCACTTGAAATACGCTCTAATATGACTATAGAACTATACGGATGCACTTGGTGGGCTGCTAACGCCTGTAATGTAGGGATATTTCACTCAGGTGAGGCGGATAGTACTGTCCTAATATCTAGAGGCTCCCTTGATAATGAGATGGATGATAGTCCTTGGGCTGGTAGTCAGGAGTCTGGCTGTACCCTTACACTATATGCTATAAATGGCACAGGCTGGCCTACTTGGGCAACTTGGCTAACCACTGAAACTGTATCTATACATGAGTTGAGAGGAGAGAATGGAGAATACATTACTAATGTCTTTGATGGTCACTGGACATTCTATGAAGGTGCTGGCACTAAGAACCTTGATATAGACTTCACTGGGGCTAATCCTGTTGTTACATCAAACACAGGTGTCTTGATACTCCCTGCTGATACAAGAGCTGTGGAGTTTACAGACACTAGCACTTCAAGCACATCAACACACTGGAAAACTGCCTACGATGAGCGAGGATCGCAGATTGCTGGAGATCACTTGACTTGGGATGGGTCTGAGTTGGATGTAGGAGATGATTGGTATGACTCTATTGGTGATCTACCTACAGCAGCAGTAACAGATAATGATACTACACATATTCCAACCTGCAATAGTGTCTATGACTTCTGCGAGACAACTCAAGGGTATTACAATTCAGGAGATAGTCCTTCTTTTGCTGCTGTTACAGCAACTTCCTTTGTTATAGGTGCTAACACGCTTACCACGAGTGAGTGGTCATTCCTTGATGGGCAGGATCAGGCAGTGAAAACTACAGATACTCCTTGGTTCAACGATATAGTTATAACTGGAAATGCAGACATTGCTGACAACCTCGAAGTAGGCACAAGCTCAGGCGACTATGCGAGGTTCGTTGGGGGGAACACTGAGGGGATTATCCAGTCTGCATCTGACAGTTTTGATTTTAACCAGAATGCATATTATAACGGCTCAGCTTGGGTAAGTTTAGACACATCAAAATACGTTGCTATTCTACAGGCAAGTTCCTCAGATACAGTTTCGAGAATTGACTTTTTCTCAGGAACTAAAGCGCAACCGCCAGTCTTTACAAACGCCTTTAGATTTGATTGTCTTACAGGCGAGTTGCAGTTGCTATTAGGCTGGATTAACCAAGATGGTCCAACAGCGAACACGTTTGCCAGCGACATCAACGCTGGTGCTGGGATTAACGTAGGTGCTGCAACTGGTGCGGGGTTTGGAGACATAAAAAGTAGTGGGCCAATGTACTCTGGTCTTAATGGTTCTGCCAATGGTGGGTTTACGGCTTACTCCTCAGCAGCTGGAGTATACATGTCGTATGGCAGAAATAGTATTCTTGCCGTTGGGCAAGGTGCTATATTGGGCTCATACGCTAGTTTTGTTAACCTCCAGGCTGCCGCTGGTCAGAGTATGATGTTTGATGCAGGGGGGGATTATCTTTTTAGGGACGTAGATGGCGGTTTAGCAACAAAGGTTACGATTGCTTCTGCGACAGGTTTGATGACTTCAGTTGGTGGTATCCGTCTTGATAGTACATCATATCAAGATCATTTAAGAATCGCTCGTTCTGGGCATGGATTTCATCTTACACAATCTGGTACGAGGGCACTATTAGAAGCGTATGGTTCGACTGATGAGGTTTCGTTTTTCGGCGTTTCAAACGTTATAATCTATGCCAACGGCAACATTGACGCTGTAGGTACTATTACATCTGGAGCTGGTGCTAACTACACTGAGACTGGTGCAGCAGGCGTCAACCTGCACGGCACGGCACAGGTTAAAAAGTATATGATCATCCTTGCTGCTGCTCTCCGAAGAGGGGCAGCACCTCCAGATATAGGAACGGAGGGAACATTTCCCACCTTACTATTTTCATCTAATCAAACCGAGGGAGCATACTTCTCGATTCATATTCCAGCAGATTGGGCAACCGGAACAGACTTAAACGTGGGAGTATATTGGGCGCCTACAAATGGTAATGCAGGGACAGTTGCATGGGAGTTTGACTGGGAAGCCCGAAAGCACGATAACAATGAGACTCTTGGCACAAGTACTGCACATGTAGAAATGGATGATGCTACACAGGGTTTAGATAATGAATTATTAGAATCTCCTTATGGAACAATATCAGGAGGAAGTCTTGCTGTTGACGATACGATAGGGATTCATTTTTACAGAGATCACGATGATGCTCACGATAACTATGGGGCAGATGCAGCTTTGCTTCATATAGAGATTGAGTATATCGCAGATAAGATAGGTGGAGCAACTTAAGGAGGATATTATGAGGATACTGATACTAATACTTGCACTTGCACTGTGCAGCTGCGCAACCACTGATGTTAGCCTGATAACAGACGATCTCGACATAACAAGTATACAAATGGACAAGCATCATGTCAGGATAATATGGTGGCCTAATGGACAGCTCATGCTATTTGAAATTGGTAGAGACGAAGCCACCAGTGGTGGTGTAATAAAGGCTACTTTAGGGTTCATAGGTGGCCTGGTAACAGCAGGAATATAAGGAGATATCATGGACATTAACTTCAAGCATAACACAGGGTATAATAGGTCCAGAATTAGACTATCTACCAGCGATCAATCTGTAGTGAACTGGCATATAGCGCTGTATAAGGTAGAGGGAGATGTACTAATAGCAGATCAGACATACAATAGCACTGCAATTGTTGATCAAGTCATCCCAGGTCTTGAATATGGTACTACATATGGTCTGATATATACAATAGATGGTGGAGATCCTGTACACTATAATGAGTCTGGTCTCATGTTAGAGACATTGAAGAGGTGGCACTTTGCCTCAGATCTATTCTTTGATGAAGAGCTTATAGAAGCTGCGAGAAGCCATCCTGTCGGTGGTATCGCAAGGTGATGCTGTCGCTATCCTGGATGCTCTAGAGGCATCCTGTAGGGCTGAGTATCTAGTCAGTGAGCAATACGATATAGCTGGAGATCAAGATGATTTAGATATAATAGAAACTTAATGTGGAGGTTGCTGTGGAGAATATAGGTGTGATTGCTGCTGTATGTTTTAACATTCTGATCTGGGCATTTGCCGCTGGTATGGGCTGGCAGAAGCTTAGAAGTATAGATGAAGGCATGAAGCGGATTGATGCTAAGCTGGGAGTTATGAACAGTAAGGTAAGCAAACACGCTGAGTCGATTGTTGGTCAAGAGGTTAGATTGGATGCTATCGAAGGGAGGATATAACTGTGGTTATGGATGTTGAAAGGCTGATTAACGATTCTGTAACAGGCAAGACCAAGAGTCTAGAAACAGTCAAATATGACTATAGTGACTACTATCCTAACTTAATTGACCTAGACCCTAAGAGCAAGGAGCATGCTGCTATCCTAGGCAAGATAATGAAGATGGTCACTGCTAGCCACAGAGAGATGAAGAAGCGATTTCCTGTCTGGGATAGGCTAGATGAAATGCTAACAGCATATATCCCTCTGGATAAGGGAGAAGAAGAGGTTGTAGATCTCGATAAGAGGAAGCCTGTATCTATAGTAGTCCCTAGCTCCTATGCTATACTGGAGACAATCCTGACATATATGGTAGCTGCTTTCTTAGATAGCCCCATATTCAAGTACGGTGGATTAGGTCCAGAGGCTAGCGACAAGATAGGTGCAATCCTATTAGAGAAGGTTGTATCATCTCACTGTGATAGAAATAAGGTTGGGTTGGCACTACATACGTTCTTCAGGGACTCCCTGATATATGGCTTTGGTGTAGTAGCTGCAACCTGGCATAAGGAATACGGAAAGCGGATAATACAGAACAGCGCTCCTAACGACCTTATGATGCAGGCACTTGGAGGTGCTGGTGCACAGGAGCGTGAGACAGGTGGCTTTGAGCTGCTCTACGAGGGTAATGCGCTGATAAATATAGATCCTAGAACATACCTTCCAGATCCATCAGTACCTATTCACAGGGTGCAGGATGGTGAATATGTAGGGTGGATACATAGAGACAACAGGGTTAACCTGCTTGATAAGGAGAGACATGAAGAGGATGGTCTATTCAATATTAAGTATCTCAAGCACATAGATGCTAGAAGCACCCTGATGTTAGGCGTTGAGCAGGATAGACGCAGAGGTGGAGATGCAGTTGCTAGATATAGCAATAGCACATATGGCATGGGTAGCTCAGCTACTGATAAGGGTGTAGATACCATCAGCATATACATCAACCTAGTACCATCTGAGTGGGGGATAGGAGACAGTGACTATCCAGAGAAGTGGTTCTTTAGGGTTGCAGGTGATAGTGTGATAGTTACAGCTAAATCTGCTAACCTGAACCATAATAGATATCCAGTGGTAGTAGCTGCACCAGACTATGATGGCTACAGCACCACACCAACATCTCGATTGGAAATCTCATTTGGTCTGCAGACTGTAATGAACTGGCTCTTCAACAGCCACATAGCAAATGTCAGGAAGTGCATAAACGATATGGTTGTTGTAGACCCTTCTGCAATTATGATGGATGATATAGAGAATCCAGAAGCTGGCAAGATTATCCGCCTACGTCCCAGAGCATGGGGTAGAGATGTAAAGAGTGTCATCAGTCAGCTAAACATACAAGATATAACAAGGGGGAACATAGCTGACTCAGCTATGGTCTTCGATATGATGCAGCGTGGGACAGCAGCTGTAGATGCCCTACAGGGCGTTATTAGAAAAGGCTCTGAAAGGCGTACTGCTACTGAAGCTAGAGATACCAGATCAGCTGCTCTATCTAGGCTGCAGACTGCTGCTAAAGTCATAGGCATGCAGGCTATGTGGGACTTAGCATACCTATTCGCTTCCCATTCTCAGCAGCTCATGAGTACTGAAGTCTATGTAAGGCTAACAGGTAGATTGGAAGATGTCCTCAGGGACGAATATGGTATGACAGAAGAGACCAGGAAGGTAGCCTGGTCAGACATCAATGTAGACTACGATATAGTCCCTAAGTACGGAAGCGAGATGCGAGGGGATGCTGATCTCTGGATAAGACTACTTCAGGTTCTGACACAGCAACCTGACGTACGTGCGCAGTTTGACATGATTAGAATTTTTAAGCATATAGCAAGAATATCTGGTGCTGATGATGTTGGAGAGTTTATACAGAAGAACCCTGTAACAGCACAAGTGCTACCAGATCAACAGGTTGGAAATATGGCAGCTTCTGGTCAGATAGCACCAGTAGGTCAAGTGGGCGCACCATTAGGTTAACGCTACTAAATTCAATAATTGAATTTAGTGAACATTACACTAGCGAGGAAAGTCATGGCACTAGAGTCTGGTAAAGAGGAGATGGAGAGGTTCTTTCTATCTCCAGTATGGAGGGATATGAGGAAGACCATATCTGACAGGGTTGAATACGTTAAAGGCCAGCTCAGAGATGTACTCCCAGAGGATCTCCAGAAGCTACAAGGTGAACTACTGGGGATGGAATTCCTTCTCCTCGACATGAGAGAGGCTCTACTAGGTGACTTTGATAAGGAGGACAATGATGCCAGAACCTGAGATGACTGAAGAAGAGAAAGCTGATCTACGTGATATCATAGACGATGGGTTGGGGAAGAGTGAGCCAGAGCCTGCTGCTTCTGAGGAGCCTGCATCTGTTGAGCTAGCTCCAGTTGAACCTGTAGTAGAGGATCCTACACCAGAGGAGCCTGCTGTAGAACCAGAACCAGCTGCAGAGCCTGAGCCTACTGAGCCTGAACCAAAGCCAGTTGAGCCAGCAGAACCAGTTGAGCCTGTGGTAGAACCAGCTGAACCTGTCCAGGCTATACCTGAAGCGCTAAAAGCTGAAGACGATCTGGGGGGACTGGAGGGGCAAAACGAAGCCCTTAGGGCGCTAGTCAACAGTCTTTCTGTTAAGCTTACACAGATGGGACTAGCTGCACCTGAGCTTCAGGCGCAGACGCCACCAGCCTCACAGTTACCCCCAGTTCCTATTCCTATACCAGTTCCTGCTCCTCAGCAGGTAGGGGTAGCTCCAGACGTCAATCGACAGGTGGCTGCTTCAATAGCAGGAGGAATGGCTAACAGAGACGTACTACCCTTCGTTGGCACAGATGATGCATACAATGAGGTCTTTCAGAATAAAGAAGGCTTGAACAAGCTTCTCAGTATGGTGCACTACGCAACTGCTGAGGCATCTATGCAGACTCTCAGCCAGGTAGTACCTAAAATGATAGCCCCTTACATGGTAATGTCTAAGGCTGTAGATGTCTTCTATTCCAACAATGAAGACCTTCGGCAATTTAAGGGTGCTATAGGCCCTATGG
>SDBT01018894.1_pt1 | contig 10816 bp, 8 predicted proteins | sample 2277101 | NCBI WGS metagenome assembly SDBT01 (sample SAMN10404973, study PRJNA504765) | marine sediment metagenome | isolation source: marine sediment core GS10_PC15, 103 cmbsf | place: Arctic Ocean: Southern Knipovich Ridge | collected 2010 | reverse complement strand
CGCGCCGACCGGCGGTCCCGCGGGAGCCGCCACGTCGCAAGGTGGCTCGACCAGTCGGCAGCCCTTCTTGCACGCGACCTCACCGCAAACGCACTCGTCGAAATTGCCCACTTTGCCCACGTCGCAACTGGAACATCCATCGCCGCGCGCTCCGCCACCGACGAGGCCCTTGCTTTGTGCCCACTGACAGCCGGTCATACCGATCAGGATCGTGACGGCCAGGGCCGAATACAGCACGTTTCTCATTTCCGATGCTTCCTTTCTACTGGTGTCCGGCGGACAGAGCCTCCTCGCGGCGCGGGGAGACATCTCCGCCACAATAGAGCATCGGCCGGAAAAACCGGCAGAGTTCAGGAAATCGTCAGAACCGGCCGGATCCGAGGAATCCCTACAATTGGCTGCATTAAAATGGTGGAAGTGGGTCGGCTTTTCCGGATCGCCGCCGCACCGGGCTCAAAACGGGGCCCCGCTTTACGTTCCACGAGATAATTGGTAGTGTATGTTGCACTATGGTGGCTTCCATTCAATACATCGAGAAGACGATTGCCACGTTTGATCAGGCTGCCGACTTGACTTGGCAGACGCCCGGCCGCGAGGGGAATATCGTGGTCCTGACGCCCGAGTTGGCCGAGGACGTGATGATTACCGGCGATCTGCATGGTCACCGGCGAAACTTCAATCTGATCAAGAAGGTCGCGGCGTTGGACGCGAACCCGCGGCGCCACCTGGTGTTGCAAGAGATTTGCCATGGAGGGGATGTCTACCCGCAGAATGGCGGGGATATGTCCCATGCGGTTCTCGAAGACGTGGCCCGGCTGAAAGTGCAATATCCCGACCGGGTCCACGTCATCCTGGGCAATCACGAGCTGGCCGAGTTGACCGACTACCCGATCCAGAAGAACAAGCAGATGCTCAATCTGCTCTTCCGTCTCGGATTGCAGCAGATGTATGGTCCGGCGACCGACAAGGTCCGGGAGGCCATTTTCCCGTTTCTTCGTAGTTGGCCGCTTGCTATCCGTCTTCCGGGGGGGGTGTTTATTAGCCACAGCATTCCGGAGAGAGTAGACAGTCGGAAGTTCGACTCGACCATCTTCTCTCGCGAGCTGGATGAGGGAGATCTGTACGAGCGGACTGGTGTCTTCCAACTCGTATGGGGACGCGACTATCGCCCGGAGAACGCCGAGGCATTTGCGAAGCTGGTCGACGCGAGCCTTCTGATCAACGGGCACGAGCCCTGCCCCTCGGGCTTTGCCACGCCCAATTCGTTGCAGATTATCGTCGATTGCTGTGCAGAGGAGGCCACGTATATGATTCTCTCGACCGATCGGCCTTGGACTCAGGCCGAGGCCGTCGGGCGGATTCAGAAGCTGGCTTAAGCCGGAATCCCCCCATGTCCGACGCCGACCCTCCCGACCCGCCGCCGCGAAAGCCGTTTCAGTTCGGCTTGAAGCGTCTGATGCTGATCACGGCCCTGGCGAGCGTGGTCTTCGCGACCCTGGCTGGGCTGCTGCGCAGTTCGTCCGAGGCGCGGATGCCCCCCGGGTTCTTCGTTCTGATGGCGATCGCGGCGCCCATGGCCCTGATGATCGGTATCAGCCTGTTCCAAAACGTCTCGGATCGGATCCGGCGACGAAAGTGATAGGTCGATCTTGGACGAACGGCCCGAATGTGTTAGAAAACGGCCTGCCAGCCGGATCTCGATGAGAAATCGGGGCTGTGATATGGGGTCTGGCGAACGCCTCTTTCCACGGATGGATGAGAATGAGAGACTTCTGGAGAGTTCTTCGACTAGCGTTCCGTTATCGATGGACGTTCATTCTATCGACTGTCTGCGCCCTGGCGGTTGCCGTCCTCTGGGGGGGGAATATCGGGGCCCTGTTCCCCTTCGTCAAAGTGGCCTTCGAGGGCCAATCGATGCAGGATTGGGTCGCCGCGGAAATCGACGGCTCGCAGCAGGTCATCGAGAAGTCGAAAGCCGAGATCGCGCAGCTCCGCCAACAACTGGCCACCCTTTCCCAGCAAAACGTCCCGCCGCAGAATCGGCAGGCGGTGCATGCTAAAATCGGCTTGGCCCAATCGCGGATCGAAGCAGATCGGGCTGCCCTGGATCGCTTCGGGCGACTCCAACCCTATATCAACCGTTATCTGCCCGCCGATCCCTTCAACACCCTGGTCCTCATCACCGGGCTGTTGTTGTTGGGTACTCTGCTGAAGGACCTCTTCCTGATCGGCCACAATATCCTGGTCTCGAAGCTGGCCCAGCTTAGCACCTTTGCGCTGCGCAAACGATTCTATCGGCGGACGCTCCGAATGGATCTGGCCACGTTCGGCGAAGAGGGAACCGCCGATCTGATGAGTCGGTTCACCCACGACATGGAGCAAGTCGCCAACGGTCTGGTCGTCGTGTTCGGCAAGTTGGTCCGCGAGCCGTTGAAGATGACCGCCTGTCTGATCGGCGCCGGGCTGATCTGCTGGCGATTGCTCCTCCTCTCGCTCGTCTTCGCTCCGTTGGCCGCGTTCCTGATCCGCTGGCTGGCCAAGATGCTAAAACGGGCCAATCGTCGGGCCATGGAAGATATGGCACAAATCTACTCGACGCTCGAAGAGACGCTACGCGGAATCAAAGTCGTCAAAGCCTTTACCAACGAACCTCAGGAACGCAAACGATTCCACAATCACAGCAAACAATACTACAAGAAGGCGATGCGCATCGCGAGATACGATTCGCTGACCCGGCCGATGAGCGAGGTCATGGGCATCGTGGCCATCTGTCTGGCCTTGTTGGCCGGGGCATGGCTGGTCCTGTCTCAAGAGACGCACCTGCTGGGAGTCCGCATGTGTACGCTGGCGTTGAGCCCCGCGGCTCTGCTGTTGTTCTACGGCTTCTTGGCCGGCGTGGCCGACCCGGTTCGGAAGTTCTCCGACGTATTCGCCCGAATCCAACAGGCCGCCGCCGCCGCCGAACGGATCTTCGAACGCCTCGATCGCGAGCCGGCCATCCGCGACCCCGAGAATCCCGTCACCTTGAAGCGACATCAAGCGGCTCTGGTCTTCGACCACGTCGAGTTCGGCTATCGACCGGACCAACCGGTTCTCGAAGCCATCGACCTGACGATCGGATTCCAAGAGACGGTGGCCATTGTCGGACCCAACGGCTGTGGCAAGAGCACGCTAGCCAATCTGATCCCCCGATTCTATGACCCGACCGGGGGCACCGTTCGGCTGGACGGGATTTCGCTGAAGGACCTTCGCGTTCGCGACCTGCGAAAGCAGATCAGTCTGGTCTCTCAAGAGGTTCTGTTATTCGACAACACGGTCTACAACAACATCCGCTACGGCTCGCCCCACGCCACCCGCGAGGACGTTCTTCGCGCCGCCGAGCAGGCCCAAGCCCATCAATTCATCGAAGACGAGCTACCCGAGGGTTACGAAACGATCGTCGGCAGCATGGGCGGTCGGCTCTCGGGCGGACAGCGCCAGCGTATCGCCCTGGCCCGGGCCATCCTTCGCGATCCGGCCATCCTGATCCTCGACGAGGCGACGAGCCAGATCGATCTGGAAAGTGAAAAGGCAATCCAAGAGGTCCTCGAGCAATTCACTCGCGATCGGACCACCGTGATCATTACCCACCGCATGTCGATCTTGGCATTGGCCGACCGGATCGTGGTGATGCAGTCGGGCAAGATACTCGACGTGGGCTCTCACGAGGAGCTCCTCTCGCGTTGCGGCCTTTATCGGCGACTCTATCAAATTCAGTTCGAGAGACCCGGCGACGACGACTCGCTGGCTGCCTAGCCCCATGCCCGGCCGAACCATAGCCATCGGCGATATCCACGGCTACCCGGCCGCACTTCGTGCGATCTTCAAGGCGATCGACCCGCAGGCAGACGATCTGATCGTTACCATGGGCGATTACGTTGATCGGGGACCGGACAGCCGCGGCGTGTTGGATGAACTGATCGATTTGCAACAACGCTTCCATCTAGTCACGCTCTTGGGCAACCACGACGAGGTGATGTTGGACATTTGCCGCGGCCGCTTCGGGCTGTTGGGCGAGTGGCCGCTTTTCGGCGGCGATACGACAATCGCCTCGTATGGCGGCGTGCCCGAGGGAGTACCGCAAGAGCATGTCGACTTCCTGGCGGCGTGCGAGCCGTTTTGGGAGACGCCCGGGCACTTATTCGTCCATGCCAATTACTGGAACAACCAGCCGTTGGAGCATCAGTCGGCGACAACGCTCCGTTGGGAATCGCTCAAGGCCCGACTCCCCGGCCCGCACTACTCTGGCAAGACGGTCATCACCGGCCATACGGCCCAGAAGGACGGCGAAATCCTCGACCTCGGCTACCTAAAGTGCATCGACACCTATTGTTACGGCGACGGCTGGCTCACCGCCCTAGACGTCGACTCGGCCAAAATCTGGCAAGCCGACAAGCACGGCCGAATGCGGTAGCGTGGAGGTGTGTTGGCGGGCCGTGCCAGGTCGGTAGAGCGGGCATTGCCCACCAAGAACCGAGGGGGAGGGGAGATGTTGGGTTGACATTCCCAGAGCAGAACGCCAGACTACACTTATCGTGTCGTGTATCCCGGTCGTCTGAAGGGACCATTCCTGATCTGGGGAGGTGTACCATGCGACGTTGGACGATTCTTCTGGCCGTGTTGATGGGGGCGGGGCTGGCAGACAAGTCGTTTGCCGACATCACGCTCTGGGATGAGTGCATCACCCTGGGCAATGGCAATGGCAATGTGGCCGTTTCAGGAGATGGGATCGCCGATCTCTTCTACAATCCGATGACCGGCACCCTGACCATTGATACGGACGGCACACCCCTGTTGGCCATGGTGATCGAGGGGCCCCGTGCGACGTCGGCGATCGATCGCTTTGAAGTCGGGAAAATCTACGTGGGTGACATCTCCGTGCCCAGGGAGATCAAGTGGCTGCACAAGTACTTCGGCGGGAGTGAGCAATGGGGAGACACATCGTTGGTAGGTATCAACGGTGTGTTTCAGTTCGCCACCTACCAAGCCGGGCTTCGCGCGACGGATTTTGGGTCCATCCAGTACGGCACGGTGGAAGGACCCATCGTCTACCTTGATTCTCCGAAGCCCGAGGCCATGGATCCGCCGAAGCCCCCCGTCGAGCCGATAGAGCCGGTCGATCCGGTCACTCCCCCTGACATTCCAGCCGAGCCGATCGAGCCTGTTGTGATTCCCGAGCCGGCAGAGCCGCCCGATGCTCCGCCCGACATCGTCGAGCCCGATAACCCGCTCGATATCATGCCCGAGATCATGCCCGTTGACGGGGGCTGGATCGTCCGAGGACGGCTTAACCCCGTGTTTGGCCCGCCTGGCGTCGGTTCCCCAGGATTCCGTGTTCCCACGTTGATTATCGATCCCGAGTTTTGGGACACGTATGATCCGTCAGTCCCCTTCAACATCGTGTTTGCTGCGCCCGATCTTGAGCACTCGGTGCTTCTGACCCACGACGAACGTCAGTACTCGTTGGCCGACGGCCACTATGTAGTACACACGATGGGCAACGAGGATAGCGGGTCGAAGGCCATTGAGGGCTCCGTTCCCGAGCCCTCAACGCCGATTGGGTTGGCCGTTGCACTGCTGGTGATTGGTGGATGGCGGTTGCGAAGGCGCGCCGCGTGACCCTTGAATGCTGTTGCCTCCGGTGGCTCCCGGAGAACCCGCGCACAAGGGGATTCGCTCGCAATGGGAATCCGCGACGAAAGGGGAGTCCTTGACCATGTTGCAGGGGAATGCTACCGATCAGCCACTGACCGTGGAACTGAGGGAATACCTTCTGGCCCAAGGGGCGGATCTGGTCGGTTTCGGCTCCGTGGAGTGGATGGCTGGGGCTCCCGATATCATGAGGCCCCAGCGCTATCTGCCCGATGCGAGGGCCATGATATCGATTGGCCTGACGATCAACCATGCGAGTTGCGACCTGATTGCACGGAGCGTTCGAGAGCATAACGTACCGGCGTCCTACCACTCCTATCAGTTGTTCACCTTGACCTTGATCAATCCCCAGCTCGATCAGTTGGCCTATCACGGAGCCAAGTTCCTGGAACGTCGCGGCTATCGGGCATACCCTTTCCCGGCCAATATCCCGCATGTCTTGAAGCCGACCGAGCTCTACCCGGGCGGTCCCGGAGACATCTCGCACAAGCACGTTGCGGTGGCCTGTGGGCTGGGCCAAATCGGCTGGCACACGATGCTGATGACGCCCGAGTTCGGCACCCGACAGAAACTGACGAGCATCGTCACCGACGCCCCACTTCATGGCGACTCGATCCGGGACGAACGACCTTGCGATCCCGAGGCGTGTGGCTTCCAATGTGCCCGGGCATGCCCGACGGGGGCGATTCCGAAAACATCCGATGAGGGCGTGCGCATTCAGATCGGCGGCCAAGCCGTGGAATATGGCAAGCTAGTGGGTTGGAAATGTCGCTGGGGTTGCAGCGGGATGCTGAAGTGTGTCGGAGGCTACAAAGATATCCCGATGCCGAAAACCGAGCCCACCGCCGAGGAACTCTTGCGCTACAAGGCCGAAATGGACCCCTGGCAAGAGCGACTCAAACGATACAACGGACTGACGCCCTATTGCGGAAGATGCCTCTGCATCTGTCCCAGGCAACCATCGCCGTGAGCGGCAGCGGCGATAGCCACTGGTCTGTCGGGTGGACGTCACCCCGGCGCATGAAAAAAAGCCCACCGGCCCCGAGCGAATCGGAACCGATGGGCTGTCGTATCTTCTTCGGCATTCTCGCCGCTTCGATCAATACATCTCTTCGGGACCCGGGCCAGCCGGGGCCTTGTCGTCCTTCGGCTTCTCGGCAACCAGGGCGTCGGAGGTCAACATCAACGTGGCGACGCTCGCCGCGTTTTGCAACGCCGTGCGAGTTACCTTCGTCGGGTCGATCACGCCGACCTTGACCAGGTCCTCGTACTTGTCGGTCGCCGCGTTGTAGCCAACGTTGCCCTTGGCTTCCTTCACCTTTTCGCAGACGATGCTGCCGTCTTGACCGGCATTCGCCGCGATTTGGGTAACCGGAGCCCGGCATGCCCGCAACACGATGTTGTAGCCGATCAACTCGTCCTCGGCGAGTTCACCCGGCTTAACGGAGTTGGCCGCACGCAAGAAGGCGACGCCGCCGCCGGCGACAATGCCTTCCTCGACGGCTGCGCGAGTCGCGTGCAGTGCGTCTTCGACCAGGGCCTTCTTCTCTTTCATCTCGCTCTCGGTCGCCGCACCGACGTTGACCTTCGCCACGCCGCCGGCCAACTTGGCAAGCCGCTCTTCGAGCTTCTCGCGGTCGTAGTCGCTGCTGACGTTCTCGATCTCGCGTCGCAGTTGCTCGATGCGACCCTTGATCTCGTCACGCTTGCCGGCACCTTCGATGACCGTGGTGTTGTCCTTGTCGATGATGATCTTCTTGGCCCGACCCAGGTCGGTAATCTGCATGCTCTCGAGCTTTTTGCCGAGGCTCTCGAACAGGGCCTCGCCGCCGGTGAGAATCGCGATATCCTCGAGCATCGCCTTGCGGCGGTCGCCGTAGCCGGGAGCCTTGATGGCGCAGATCTTGAAGGTGCCGCGGAGCTTGTTGATCACGAGCGTGGCCAGGGCCTCGCCGTCGACGTCTTCGGCCACGATCAAAAGCGGTTTGCCCGAGTTGACGACGGCTTCCAACAGGGGCACCAGGTCCTTGACGTTCGAGATCTTCTTCTCGTGGATCAAGACGTAGGCGTCGTCCAAGACGCATTCCATCTTCTGCGGATCGGTGACGAAGTAGGGGGAGAGATAGCCGCGATCGAACTGCATCCCCTCGACCCATTCGACTTCCGTGGCGAGGCTCTTTCCCTCGTCGACGGTGATGACGCCGTCTTTGCCGACGCGATCCATGGCCTCGGCCAATAGGTCGCCGATCTCTTGATTGTTATTCGCGGCGACGGAGCCGACCTGCGCCATTTCCTTCTTACTCTTTACCGGAATCGAGTTCTTCTTGAGCCTCGCGCTGATGTCCTCGACGGCCTTCTCCATACCGGACTTGAGTTGGATCGGGTTGACCCCTGCGACGACCGCTCGGAGACCTTCGTTGTAGAGAGCCTCGGCCAAAATCGTGGCCGTCGTGGTCCCGTCGCCGGCAACGTCGCTGGTCTTCGAGGCGACCTCGCGGACCATTCGGGCACCCATGTTCTCGTAGACGTCTTCGAGATCGACTTCCTTGGCGACGGTGACGCCGTCCTTGGTGACGGTCGGCGAGCCGAAGCTCTTTTGCAGGATGACATTGCGGCCGCGCGGGCCGAGCGTGACTTTGACTGCCTGGGCCAATTTGGAAACACCCCGGCGCATCGCGTCGCGGGCTTCCTGGTCAAAAGCGATCATCTTGGCCATGAGTTGTATTCTCCTTGATTAGGCTTAGGCGAAGTTCATTCGCCGTGAATGGTTTGGTTGTGGGTGAAGTTACTCGATCACTGCCAGGATGTCGTCTTCTCGCATCAGCAACAGTTCCTGGTCGTCGAGCTTGAAGACTTCGCCCGCGTAGGAGCTGAACAACACTCGCTCGCCCTTCTTGACTTGCAGCTTGCTGCGGGTTCCGTCGTCCAACAGTCGGCCTTCGCCAACGCTGACGATGGTGCCGCGTGCCGGCTTGTCCTGTGCCGAATCGGGCAGGACAATCCCGCCGGCGGTCACTAGCGACGCCTCTTCCCGCTCGACGACCACCCGGTCGCCCAAGGGCTGGATTCGGACCTTCTTGGACGAGACCTTCTTGGACGGGGACTTCTTGGACGAGGATTTCTTCGCCGCTTTCTTCTTCTTTGCCATGCTTAAACGCCTCCGGACGCCTCTGGGTTTGGTTATATTCGCCAAACGGCCTATCTTGCCATCGAGCAACTCAATCCGATGAAATGGGGCTGCCAATACTGCGCGGACCTGCCGCGATGGGTCTAGGGAAAGCAATCGGCGCGCCAAACGAGCGTGGATTGACGTAAGATACCCAGCGGCAAGCTGTTATGGGTATTTGCAAGAATAGGCCCCAGCCAGCGGCCCGCCACTTTGGCCAGCCGGGCCAAAGGATCCCCCATAATCCTGCCAATTTGGCAGGTGCGAGGGCGTCTCAGAGAATCCCGGCCCGTTGAAAAGGAGAATTGCGTGTGCCACTGCTTCGTAGAAGCAGTGTTTTCCGGCACGGGAGGTAGAGACGGCACTGCTTCCACAACAAACCCATCATGGCAGTCGGCGAATGTTCTGCTGCTCGATGTCTTCCATGCGGCGGCGTTTCTCGGCGAAATGGGCGTAGGACCGCCGCTCCTCCTCGGTCCACGTGTTCGCCTCGGTGTAGTCCCCGCAGAAGGGGACCAGCAAGTCGATCCAGCAGGCCAGCTTGTCGCGGTCCTCGGCCGTGAGTTTCACGTCCCGGTGGCCTTCGTCCAGCAGCGTCATCAATCGACTGGTCGCCGCCCCTTTGTGATAAGGCCGTAACATGCCGGGGCCCGACATACTGTCAATCCAATTGACCATCGGATGGGCATGGTCGCCGTTGGTACCCCGAGTGTGCGTCAGCTCGAGATACGAACGAGTCAACCGCCGCTTCATGCTGTCGACCACGACCGGATCGCCGACGAGGTTCAGCGGCACGTCGTCGCTGCCGTCGTGGCACTCGATGCAATGGCGATCCAGCACCGGCTGGACTTCCGCGGTGAAGCTGAAACCTCGGGGAGGGCCATGAAACGGATCGAGCGGCTGGGGGCCGGCACGCAGGGCCAGCGAGGGTCCGACGCCGGCCTGCGGCGTGCGGTTCTTATGCTCGTGGCAGCCGACGCACGCCTGATTCTCACCCGGCATCAGCGTGGCCCAACTCCGCATGGTCTGCACCACGTCGTTCTTCTCGTCGAGTGCCTGGAAATAGACGGGCGTTCGAGCCGGCACCTCGAAGAAGGCCGAGCCGTCGTCGTGTACCTTCGCACTGCCGAGCACCCACTTGACGTCCCACGAGGCGTTGCCGACGGCGATGGGCGTCGAGACGTTGGACGAGCCGCCGGCGCCCTTCTGGTTGGTACGCCCGATGCCGCTGGCGCGGAACTTCAGCGCAACAACCCGCAGCCGCTTGATGGTCCCTCGCGGCACGCCGTCGAGCCCGGCCCCGGCGTAGACGTCCTGCAGGTAGAAGGTACCCGACTTGCGGCGATAGTCGACGTGGCTGGGTCGAACTCGCGACGTATCGCGCGGGGCCAGCGGGACGACCTGTCGACAGCCGATCCCTTCGCCCGACTCGGGGCCTTCGACCAACAGTTCGCGTCGTCCGTCGCGGTCCATGAAATAGATATTGAAGCGGCCGAGCTTGCCTTGCGGCGAGGGCAGCGCGAGCGTCACGAGGAACCGGTCTTCATCCAACGGATAGGGGTATTGGAACTGGTTGCCGCCTTGGGCATATTTGTCGATGCGGATCGGCTCGGTCTTGCGAACCGGCGCGATCAGTTGCAACCCGGCCCCCTCTTGACGCCCGACGGCCGGGTCGATCACGGCCAGTTTCCCATGGGCCGGCATGTGATGGCCGGTGATGATCGCCAGCACCTTGCGGCTGCCGGGGATCTTTCGGGCGTGGACCACGTTGGTCGGAAACCACGAGTTGTTGCCGTAGAACTCGCGTTGGGCCGTTCCGTCGGCGTTCATCTGGAAGATCGGCTGCGTATAGATCTGTGCCCGATCGTTGTAGTCCCAGCGGGTGTAGAAGACGCGTCCGTCGTCGGCGACGGTGGGGAAGATGACGTGGACCTGATCGAACCCGACCCGCCGCATGTA
>SDBT01018893.1_pt1 | contig 10816 bp, 9 predicted proteins | sample 2277101 | NCBI WGS metagenome assembly SDBT01 (sample SAMN10404973, study PRJNA504765) | marine sediment metagenome | isolation source: marine sediment core GS10_PC15, 103 cmbsf | place: Arctic Ocean: Southern Knipovich Ridge | collected 2010 | reverse complement strand
GGAATGATGTTTGTAGGTGATAAGGGGAAAATACTGGCAGGATTTCGTGGTGAAGATCCCGAGATCATTCCTGCCAGGCTCATGAAAACCTATCAGGGAGAGAAAGAGCTTCCCGAAAGAGAACGGGGACGTCGCTCAAATACCTGGGCAGCTGCCATCAAAGAGGATAAGGAGTCACCCGGCAGCTTCAAATATGCTGGTACAGTAACCGAGGCCATCAACCTGGCTGCTGTGGCACTTAGAGCAGGTAAAAAGGTAGAATATGATTCAAAGAGTATGAAGATTACCAATGACGAAGCAGCCAATAAATATTTGACACGGGAATACAGAAATGGCTGGAAACTTTAATTAAAACTTAACCATGAAGAATACAAAAAAACAATATTCAAGAAGAGGTTTTATTGAGAAAACTGTTTTACTGGGTGCAGCCGGACTTGTTGCACCTGCTCTGGATTTACAATTGAAAGCCATGGCAACACCACTTATGACGCACGACGATATTTCACTTGCCCAGTGGGCACTGGTACAGGAAATGAGGGATGGAAAATGGAAGAACCTGGATTTTCCGCGAATTGCCAGAGAGGATTTTGACCTGAACGGAATTGAATTTGTCAATACTCTGTTTGAAGTGCCCACCGTAGATTATCTCAATCAATTAAAAAAGAATGCAGATGAGCATGGGGTAAAGATGGTTCTGATCATGATTGATGCGGAAGGAGATGGCTGTGAACCTATGCCTGAATTGAGAAGACAATTTGTGATCAATCACAGGAAATGGATCGATATCGCGCAGTATTTAGGTTGCCAGGCTATTCGAACTAATTGCAGGGGGCCGAAGGATGTGGATAAAGACGAAGCCTTGAAGTGGGCAGCAGAATCATACAACATGCTACTGGAATATGCCGTGCAGGCAGGAGTCAGTGTATGTATTGAAAATCATGGAGGTGTTTCCAATGATGCCGACTGGATGGTAGCCCTCTTGAATGAGGTAAATAACCTGTACTTCGGTTCCTACCCCGACTGGCGTAGACCATCTGATGATTTCGATAATGTGGATTATCTTGAAAAGATGCTGCCCTGGGCAGTGGGAATGTCTTATCGAAACCAACCAACGGAAGAGCTCTCGGCCAAAATGATCAAATTGAGTCATGATGGAGGATACAGAGGATGGTACGGGATCGAATCAAGTGGGAGAGAAGCCATTATGCAGGGTAAAGAACTTTTGAAAAAGTATCTGGGAATCTGATTGCAGATCTGATTGCAGATCGGTACTCTTGTTTAAGCACCTTGAATTACGAATATGAGTTTCGTGAATGTTCGAAAAACCATTCCCGAACTGCACATCACAGGTGTTGAGAAAGTTCCATCACCTAATTCGTGAATTCCTAACAGCTGATATGATGAGTCGGCACGAATGACAAGCACTCTCCCTGCTCTGGTCATACAATATAAGTTTCCAGCAACACAAATCGGTGAACCGTAAATGGCTCCAGCCGGCCTTTCCTTCCATAACAATTCACCCGTGGCAAGAAGTACACATGCTACCGTTCCACTATCCATAAATAAAAATAGCAACTCGCCTACGACTATGAGTGTAGGAACATAGGGGGATAAGTCGCGAGGCAAGTAGTAACGTACTGTATCTGCGGACCGATTTGTAGTTAGATTCAAATCAAATACCACGGCTTCACCTTTACGACATGCGATAATCATGCCCTCTGAATAGATGGGAGATGCCACAACCCTAGCTGGAAACAATTCCTTTCGTTCCCACAAAACTTGTCCTGTTTCCGGATCGACACCTGTAAGACCGTGAGCCTGGCTAGCAAATATTAATTGAGCCGGCTGATTGTCCGCTTTTACAAATAAAGGTGTCGAAAATGAGTTAGCGATAGCGGATTCCCGTTCCAGTTCCCAGACAGTTGTCCCCGTTCGTTTGTTTACAGCAACCCAAGAACTATTTAATGAACTGAAGTCTTCTTGTTCACGTGTAAACACCACATACTTATCTGTGAGAATCAGAGAGCTCCCTCCCCCATGTCGACTCTCTATCCCTTCGAATTCTGCCTCCCACTGAAGGGTTCCATCATGAGTAAAGGCAGTTAAATTTGTTCTTTCTTTGGAATACCAGATGAAATAAACTTGTGATTCGTCAACTGCAGGCGTCGACGTTGCATGATTGTTATCCTTGTGCATTGTTAAATCAGTCACTTTGAATTTTCTTTCCCAGAGAATCTCTCCGTCCCGCCCATCGAGTGCAAATGCATATCCGATATCTTTCTCATCATCCGCACTGGTAACAAAAATTGTATTTCCCCAAACAACTGGTGATGCGTTTCCTTTTCCTGGCAGTGTTAATTCCCATCGAAAGTCTGTTGACTCCCACTTAACTGGAACACTCCCATTTGAGTCAATTCCGCTCCCATCAGATCCTCTGAATCTTGTCCATTGAAAAGTTTCGGTATCTGAAGCTGAACTACTGATAAACAACAAGAAACATGAGTATAAAAGATAATTTTTTGCAAATTTCATTTTGTATTCATTAAGATTTGATGCAAATATAATTGCTATTTTTAACCGCGATTGTTTTTTCCTGTAAAAATCAACCGAGACAGAAAGCACCAAAACTGAATCAATAACTCCAATGAATGGATTAGCCTGTTCCGTGGCAAAAACCTCCGCGGCTGGTACACCTATCAAACAGTCCGAACCCACATCCGAAGTCCCTGGGCTCAAGCAGGATGAAGAGTTTGAAGATTATCACCTTAAGCTGGAGTTTAAGTGGGGAGACGATGGAAGATATTATTATAATCCAGCAGCAGAGGCATTCAACTACAATCTGAGGGTGCTGAGATCTTCCACCGCAATATTATAACACATAAGGGCATTCCCGTGGCGCACATACAGTCTCCCATTATGAATGACAGGATGGGCCCAGTGTTGTTTGGTTCCAAGGGGCACCTCGAAACTGCTGATCACCCTGCTTTCAGTTGCATTTGCCTCAACCAGGGCCAAAACACCGTCAGTTCCATAACAATAAAAGAGCCCTTCAGCATAAATAATCGCTCCCCCGGAGACCTGATCCGAAACATAATTGAGCTTCCCTGTCACGGCATCGATACAATACCACTCCTTTTTATTGAATGTGGAGCTGTATAGCGATCCTTCATGCAGGATAATTCCTCCCAGCAGATTGAACCATTCTTCGTTACGCCAACCGACCTCAGCAGTTTTTCCATCTTCCGAAAGCTGTACCATTAAATGGCCCTCTGTGGTATCGGCTTGCGCACTGGCACTGAACACCCTGCCACCATCATACACGGGGCTGTTCGCATTTATTTTATTTCCCTGTTTATGTGCTATTCTCCATAGGGTCTGACCATTATCTGCATCAATACCAAGGACCGATGCGGACGTCATGGTAACTATTAGCCGTGTGTCGTTATGCAGCACAAGAATGGGAGAACAGTAAGCAGATTGTTCGCGGTTTCCTTTACTTGTCCATATGGGTTCACCTGTAAATCGGTCAAGGGCCACCACATTATGCTCCAAACCACCAGGGGTAATGATAATCCTGTTTCCGTCAATAAGTGGAGATTCTGCAATACCCCATGTTGTTTCCTGCGCACCAAATCTGTCGAACATATCCACACTCCAAAGAACCTCGCCGGTTCCTGTTTCCATGCAAAATGCCACACCCTGACCACTTACAAAATAGAGTAGTCCATCAACGATTGTGGAGGTCGAGCGCGAACCCGTATAATTGGCATACCACTCCAGTCCATATTCTTTTTTCCATAAAAGATTGCCTTCCATATCAAAGGAGTAAATGACTCCCATGGTATCAGGCATTCCCAGGACAAATAATTGATCCTCAGAAAAGCTGACACTTCCATGTCCGGCACCCAATCCTTCAAAAGACCAGAGCAATTCAGGTCCATTTTCCGGCCATTGATTCAACAAACCTGTTTCAGGGTATTTGCCATCGCGTTCCGGTCCGCGCCACTGAGACATCTCTTTCCGGCCCGAGCAGGAAACCATCATCAAGACAAGAATTGCCAGGAGTATTTTTCTAAAGGACATTATTTAACTGTGCTTTGATTCGAGTATAAATATATAAATCTTTAGGAAACTTTGATCGAATCCCGGGCTTAGGACAAGCAATAAAAAATAATTACTCACTCGTGGAATCATTAGATAGCAGCTGCTAAATAATTAGTCATTTATTGGGTTTAATCTACCAAAAAATAAATCTGGCTTTAAGATTTCCATGTAGGTAGGGGGAGGATTGTGCAATAGAATTTTTACTCCTTTTTTAAATCCTGCAGTATCTAAAAACGCTTTTAAATAATGTGAAGCATATTTATAACTAACCTTGTATTCATTGTCTCTATTCGTTAAATCCTTAATTGTTTTGGGAATAAAGGGGGATTTTGGAGGAATCACCTCTCCCATTTTTTCAGACATATATTCACAGATTCCTTCCTGAATAAAAGTGGTCCCAAACGTTTCATGGGATCTGATGATCCATAAACTGGTTTGATAGGTCCTGTCGACCCTAATACTGTCAATTGATCTCATCTCCAAACTGATCTGATTTATATAATCATGAGTAAGCTCATGAATCACAATAGCCTTCACAAACTTGTTGCTCTCTTCAATGATATCCCTTTGTTCTTGTGATAAGTCGGCCAGTTCATAAGCCATAAACAACTCGGCTGTTGAGATATAGATTTCACTGGGATAATACCTTCCCAATTCCATAGAATCGCTCACATCATAAGAAGTTAAATCCTCGGCATATAGCCAAATATCGTAAAGGGTATCCCCTACAAATTTCTGATACTCTAAGATGAATGCTTCGCTCTTATCTTCAATATATTGTTCGATACCTTCGCTGGTTGGTCTCCCATCCCTTAATGGATAATCACCAGAAATTTTAATGGGACTGAACAGGAGCAATATGAAAATCAGGTTATTCAATGGTCAAAGATTTAACCAATACATCGTTAGGATTGTTCGAAATTGTAAAGATCATCAAAAAGTTAAACTGAATTTCTTTACTAGACTGGAATTTGTTATGTTTAGCTAAGATACAAGAACGTGAGTCATCATCCACACATTCCTGAGATAGTTCATAGATTCAAAGACCTGAATGAATTGCCAATTTTTTTTATTATCGGGCGAGGCAGGTCAGGTTCAACCCTGTTGCGATCACTCTTTGATGCCCATCCCCAGGTGATAATCCCACTTGAATCGCGGTTTGTTCAGTTCCTGTATTATAAATATCCTTTGCAGAAAAAATGGACTTCAGAAACAGCGATGCGAACCATCCAGGATCTCGAGCATAGCTTTGAGCCTCCCAGTCTTCATAAGGAAAATCTTAAAAAACAGATCGAAAACCATGCACCAGATTTTTCATTTGGAAAGATATGCAAACTGATCTATCTGAATACACACACCGAATTTCCTAAGGAAGAGATACATGCCATTGGGGATAAAAACCCCCGGTATACTTTTTTTATCCCACAACTGCTTAGAATATTTCCCAACGCAAAATTCATTCACCTGGTTCGTGATTACAGGGATAACATAACAGCTATTCAACGTGCTGGCAGCCACATTAAAGAATCAGGTAATATCTATTTTTCCATGGGGCGCTGGAAGCTTTACAACCGGTTTGTAGCTAAATCTCAAAAGCTATTCCCTGACAAATTCTATACAGTGAGATTCGAAGATCTGATTGCTGATCCGGAAAAAACGATGAAAAACCTTTGCAAATTCCTGACATTGAAATTCAAGCCTGAAATGCTAAATTATCACAAGAGGATTGACAAGTATTTCGAGGAGGACGGTTTTAATGCACTGCATAAAAGCCTGAAAACACCTTTTGATCAGTCTAAAATTGGTGAATGGAAAAGTATTCTTCCTCAGCAAAAAGTAATTCGGTGCGAAATTCTTGCTGGCAATTTTCCAAAGAAATATGGATACATGCCTGAATTCAGTGTAAGATTATTGCGAAAGACAGGGATAAAATTATTTTATTTTCCCTTATACTATTTTGGCCAGGTTAGATTCCTTTTAAAGATTCTATTCTATAAATCAAGGCCTGTTATGCGAATGGGTTACAATATTTTACTAAAAATAAAATGACTTCATTGAAAAAGATAATTTTGATTTTGTTTCCCATTCTTTTTTTGGGATTAATTTTCGTTCTGCTTCCCTTAACAATAAGCAATTTAAGACCCGGAATAACCATTCAGAAGTCACATATGGATTCACTGGTGAAATTACAGGAAATCGCTCTTCAAAATGGCGAGTATCCTGTAAGTGCGCTGGTTATCTATAAGGATAGCATTATAGGAACCGGCTATAATACCTTTCGTGCTTTGAACAAACCCATGGGGCACGCCGAGATCAATGCGATTGAAGATGTTTTTCAATCCATGCATTATTTCGAATTTAGGGCATTGGACCGTGATAGCCTGTTAATTATCACCTCCTATGAACCCTGTCCGATGTGTAAAGGGGTTATCAACCACCTGGACATCCGAAAGGTCTATTATCTCCAACCCAAAAAATTCAGGTATCGAATAAAATATGAATTCAAAGACCTCACCTTTCAATTGAAGATGCGAAAAATCAAAACTCCTAAAAATTAATAAAGGTTTTTCTCCCCGTTGATCTTTTTCTTTAACTGGTGAACAAGTTGCTGTGGTAAGGTTCTTTTTACGGTATCCTTTTCACATGCACGGCACAAAATATCAGCATCCGGTTGTGACAATGCCTGCAGGAGATCTTTATATGCCTTACTGCTATGAATGGAGGAGTACCTCATCGCAAGTAAATTTCCCAGGATATGCTGCAGGGACCAATCCATGTGGCATAACGTTACGTCCCCATTGGGCAGTAAAATATTGTGATGGAAATCCTGGCATTCCCTCAATACCCGGACTTTGTTTACATGTATGTATTTCGTTCCGGATTTAACCTTGCCAGCCCGGTTATTTAAACCAAAAATCTGCACCGGAGCATGGTGCCTCTGTAAGACTTCAAGCACCTCAGGATGAATATTTAGTTCGGATGATGATTGATGAAATTTCCAGACAAGGTTCATGGGCCTCTCCTTAAACAAAAGATCCAAATTGTCCAGGTATGTTTTGTCCACCCTGATCCGGGTAAGATTTTGATTATCCGGAAGGTGTACAACAAATTTAATAAAAGGTACAGGTGTTAGCTGATTAATATCTTCCGGTTGCATCCCAATAAGGGTGGTGTTGACCCTGATTTTAAACTTCTGCTTATGGGCATAAATAATCATGCGTGTACAATCAGGATTAAGCCAGGGCTCGGAGAATCCGGAGAAAGAGAGAGCAACGTTTCTTGGGACACTTTCGATGGAGGCAATGAAGGTATCGAATGACATACTTGTTACAGCCGGAAACTTTTTATATGCCTGTATAATCGATTTTTGGGGACAATAACTGCAACTATTTTTGCAACCTACGTTGGTGGTAATGGCAAGACTTGCCCTTAATCTTTGTTTATGAATCCTTATCATGTGACTTGCCTTTCCTTTCCTAACCGGGTAATGACCCGGATCTGATCTTCTGCCATAGCTGCCAATTCGGGAATCCGCAATTCAAGATGAGTTATCAATTGTTGATAATGCTCCTCAACATAGCTGGTTATACTCAAAACTTCACGGGAGAATTTATCTGGTTTTGTGAATAGATCTGCCGAACAATGAACCACCAATTCAGGACATTGAACCGATCGCCCAATTACCCCATCGTACTTGATTGAATATCCTATGGCCACTGCGGGTTTCTTCATTTGAAATGTGGACAATGCCGCATGCATACGCGAAGATATGGTAAAGTATCCGTTCCCCAGAATGTGCCGGAGTTGATGAGGGAGCAATTCCTCTTTGATCATACAAATGCGATCTGAAATCTCCCCGCCTTCCTGGAGTAAATCATCTATTGCATGGATCATCTTCCGATCGTCTTCAGGCCGGGTCACATGAGGAAGAAGAACAATTTTCTTTCTTTTAAAAGCACTTGTCTCCAAAAGATCATTTACCAGCCGTAGCCAGGAATTGATATATCCTTGCTTATCCTTAGTGTACAAAGAATAAAAGCCTCCGGGTACCAGTGTGATGTACCCGTCGGGGTCCAAATCATAGGACGCTAAAATACATGGCTCGATGTCAGACTCATTTCCGGGTACAGGTAGTTCAGGGAAACACAAGTCGGCTGATTCATGTATCTGTCGTACAGGGATGTTCAATTGATCTTTTAAATAGGTTGCGGTAAGGTTGTCACGACTGAAAATGACGGCTTTTGACAAACATTTTGCCGCCACTTTCTCCCTCAATCCTTTAAATGGTCCTATGGTTTGCCCCCCCAAAATGGTATTAAAAGAATTTGAATAGCGATAGATTCTGAACAGGTCTGAAAGAATCAACCATCTCTTATAATATTCACTAATGTCATCACCCCCCAGGATAACAATTGCATCAATACCAAGCTTCCTAAAATAGCGTGGATGGACATAAAATTTCGCAAACAATCGAATTGCTTTTCGAAGGGTAGAGGAGTGATCCACAGAAGTAATTTTAACAGGCAATTGCCTTAAAGCCACCCTCTCGCCCGCCAGGAGTTGATCCGGTAAAGCACTTATCAATCGATTGTAATTATCAGTGCCATCGAGTTCAATCCAGAAAGTGATGCGGGTATTGTCAGTTGCATGTTTTACATAATACCAGATAAAATTAATAAGCATCATGAATGAGCCATTGTTATAGGTATTCTGTGCATGCAATATGGCAATTTGAGTATGCATTGACTAATCCCTGGTCTGAAAGTAGATTTCTCTTTGTTTTAAAAATTTCTTAGCTCTTTTTATCCTTCTGGAAACTGATTCATCCGATATTTTAGGTTTTAATTCATGAGAATCGGAACCTTCAGCGTCATAATATTTAATCATATGAACGCGATCAAAATAGACCTCATCAAATACCAGGAGTGTTTGATAAAACTCCTCATCTGTCTCGGTAGGAAAACCCACAATAATATTGGTGGCCAATTTGATCCCTGGAAGAAGCTGCCGGAAACGTTGCAATGTATCGATAACTTCCTCAATGGAATGTTGTCGTTTCATGAGATCCAACAACCTGTTGCTGCCTGACTGGAAACTGCAGATAATCTCTTTAATTTTCCCGGTTCTGGCAATTTTTATGATATCATCCTGGTATTTAATGATGAATTTAGGATGAATATGTTTTAACACCCAATTGACCGTATAATGCTCATCGACCCTGTTAAGTTCTTTAATAAGTGCAGGGAAACTTGTATTGATGTCCAGCCCGTATGAACCGACATCATCCCCAATGAATTCAAAATTCCTCCGGCCCTCTTCAAGCAATTTCTTATACTCTGCTGCAATTTCGGATATGGGCCTGCTAATCAGGTTTCCAATTACTTTTCGCTCCGCACAAAAAGAGCATTTATTTGGACATCCGGCACTTACCCATATAAAAGTAGACTGGTAGTTCTCCTTCTGATCGCGATGTAAATAACTGTAAATCTTATCTGCAACCCTGGCCGGAGATACAACCATTGACAAACGTTGCTTTATAAACACTTCAGGACTAATCGTCTTATAAATGTTCCTTGAAGGGACCGGTCTGTTGCCAAGTGGAACATCTCTGTATTTTACTTCAAATTCCGGAAAAAAAGAATCTATCTCATTCATATCCTTAACGGCCAGTGCCCTCCCGGTCCACCTTTCCCGAAATTCTGTGGGTGCCACTTCCATGAGACATCCCAGAACAATTGTTTCGCCCGAAAACTTAGTCAGTCTTTCAATGATATCAAATGATTCATCAATACGTACACGGTTAAGAGCACTAGCAAAAAAGAGATTAAAATCAGCATCCCGTGGCGATTCGGTAACCTTCCACCCGTTCAGGAGAAAATAACGATTTACCCTGTCAGCATCCAGAAGTCTCCGATTACAACCATTGGACGTGATGTATACTTGTTTTGATATGGATGATACAGACATAAATTCACAAATTTCAGGGTTCAAATATAGATGAACTTCATCTTATCAGGGTCCTGTCATAAAAATTTTATTTTCTCAATCGGATTTTCTCGATAAACCTGAAATCGCTTTTTCGGTACCTGAATATTTCCAGCAGTCCAATCTTAAAGGTCCTGGAATAGACTAGAAGTAATACAAAACAGGCACTAAAATAGCTGATATTTGTGGCTATTGCGGCGCCAATCCCCTTGTATTCAGGGATCAAAAGAAGATTCAGCACAATATTAAGGATCAGGGCCGGAATAAGTGCTACCATCGTAAGTTGGGGTTTCCCCGTCCCTACAAATTGACTGTTAAGAATTTTCAGGATCACAAAAAACAAGATGCCAGGAAGGATGGTTCGGATAATTGGCACCGAGGGAGCATACCGTTCTCCAAACAGAACATTGACAAGCTGTGGTGCAACTGTATAAAGGATTACGGCAGCACCCAGAACAACCAGCAAAGAAACACGAAGACTTGCACAAACCTCACTGGTCGCAACATTTTGATCCTTATGTGTGGCAGATCTTGTCATAAGCACTACCCCAATTGCTATAGGAACCTGCCAGATGGTTTCAGCAACACTGGCACCCAGGGAATAATATCCCACTTCCGCTATATCACACATACGCTTAAGCAGCAGAATATAAATTTTATGGTTTAACCGGATTACCAGAAAAACCATCGCACATAAGCTACCGTATCCTACCAATGATTTTATAAC
>SDBT01018892.1_pt1 | contig 10817 bp, 7 predicted proteins | sample 2277101 | NCBI WGS metagenome assembly SDBT01 (sample SAMN10404973, study PRJNA504765) | marine sediment metagenome | isolation source: marine sediment core GS10_PC15, 103 cmbsf | place: Arctic Ocean: Southern Knipovich Ridge | collected 2010 | reverse complement strand
TTATAGTGTGTTTTGCCCTCGTTTGGCGCTGACGCGCTGACCGTCGGCGTTTTCACCGAATTCAAATACCCCCACTTCAAGCTCAGAATTTTTCTCCAAAGAGCGCCCTTTTGCCATCGATCGCCACAGAAGTTTCCATCGATCTCTACTACTCTGGCAGATCGTAGTACCGGCGCCACTGGTCGCGGAAGGCCGCCCCGTCGCCCTTTTGCAGCGTTGTTACGTAGCCCTGGAAAACATCCGCCAGGCCGTTGGGCCCGCCGGTCCCGTAGGTCTGGCGCACAAAGTCCAGGATCTGCTCCGCCACCCAGTCCGGCTGGTCCACGGCCGCAAAGTGTCCGGCCTGCGGGACAAGCTCTGTCCGCACGCTGGCCACGTTGCCCCACGCCGCGGCGTAGCGGTGGCGCTGCGCGGGCGGCATCATGTTGTCCTCGGCCCCCCACAGGATCTGGACCGGAAAGTCGGCCGTGGCCTCGCTGGCTCCGCCCCACTGGTCGACGCGCTCAAAGGACAGGCCGTACGGGTTGGCGGTGGGGTGGTACGGCAGCAGGAGGTCGGGATTGAGGTTGGCGGCGCGCAGTGCGAGGGCGGCGATGCCCGCAAAGTCAAGGCCGCGCACAACGCTCGGCCCCACGCCCGCGCCGTAGTAGCTGGCGATGTCCTTGTACGGCCGCAGCAGGTCGCGGAGATTGTAGGCGTTGAACACGCGCGGTTGAGCGACCATGGTTTTCATAATCTGGGCCACTGTTTCGTCGAACGCGCCCATGGCCTGCTGGAAGTCGGCGCCAACAACCTTGGGGGCGCGCCACAGGGCTTCGAGCGCCGCGATGCGCTGGGCCTGCGTTGCCTGCGCCGCGTCGCCCCCCAACTTGCCCATGATGGCCTGGCGGTCGGCCGGGGTGGCCAAAAGCACGGCGGCCCGCCCAATGGCCCCGATCTCCGGGACTTCGTAGCCGTCAAAGGCAATGGGGTCGATCAGCGTGAGCTGCGTCAGGCGGCTGGGGAACAGCGTGGCAAACGTGGCGGCAATGCCGCCGCCCCAGTCGTCGGCCACCAGGAAAAAGCGGCCGCCGTTGGTGCGGTAGTGCGGATTGCCGGCGAACCACGCGTCCACGGCCGCCAGCAGCATAAAGGCGTCCATGGCCCAGGTGTAGGCCACGCCGTTGAGGGGCGCGCTGCTGCGGCCCATCGCGAGCATGTCGTAGTTCACAACGTCGCAAAAGGGGGCCAGGCGGTCCATGAGAGGCACGTTTTGCAGCGACGACGTCGGGACGCCGTGCAACAGGACAACCGGCGGGCCGCGCGCTGTCCCGCGGCGCATCCAGTACAGGCGGTGGCGCTGCGCCTGCGACGGCGCGGGGACCGGGTCGCTGCGGCCGTCCCACCGGAACAAGAACGGGTCGTAGTGCTGGCGGTTGCCGACGTCGAAGCGCGCGTCCACAGCAACGTCGACAAAGCCGTCGGTGGCGGGGGCGACGCTCCGGTACAGCTCGTGCGGCTTGAGCTCGTGGCCGGCCAGGACGTCGGGCGGGTCGCGCATGAGCGGCATGCCCGCGTACTGGCGCCGCGGGCCCGCCATTGCTGTGATGCCTACACACAAACAGTCTATAGCGGTCGTTAGCCGTGGTGGCGCTCCTCCTCGGCTACGAGGCGCTGGTCGCCCCAGTACACGTCGTGCGGGAGGGCGTGCGTCCCGGCGCTCCCGCGCTCCAATGTTACGAGCGGCACGCCGTACAGGGCGCGGGCCACGGCGTTGATGTTGCGCGAGGCGTGGACAACAGCTATGCCACTGCGGCCGCGATTGTGGTCGCCAACGTGGTCCGTGACAACTACAATGACCACGCTCTGGTGCGGGAAGCCGGTGGACGTGGTCACGCCGGCCTGGTCGGTGTAAAAAAGCCCGCGCCGCGCTCCCGGCGGGGCAACAACAAACACCAGGTGGACGTCGAGCGGGAGCGCAAGGGCTTGGGGGCGCAGCTCGGCCAGGAAGCGCGCGTACAGGTGCGGGAGCTGCGCCACGGAGGCGGGCGGGACCAGCGGCGCGGCCGACAGGACGTGCGGCGATTCGGTGCCGTCAATGTCGCGCAGGCGCACCATGCGCCCGCCAGCGAATTCGGGGCCGAGCCGCAAAGCAACCTCGCCGCCGTTGTTGACCACGACCTGGTGGCGGAGGAGCGGGAGGGTCGTCATGCGGGCAGTGGGCAGTGGGCAGTGGGCACTGGGCAGTGGGGTGCGGAGCGGGGCGGTTATACGCCAGCGCTCTCTATTCCATTCTATTCTATTCGCCAGGGCAGCGCATGGCTTGGAGAGCCGCGCTCATGTCGTGGAAGACGCCGCCCCACTTGATCCCGGACAAGCCGGCACCCAGCGCCGGCGGGCGATAGAGAAGCGCGAGTAGAGCAACCTTGGTGACGCCGTCGCCGCAAGTCAGCGCGGCCTCGAAGTCGCCCTGCGTTGGGGCTGCACCACCGGCAAGGAGCGCTTCGACAACGGTGGGCAGGCCCGCGCGGATGGCAGCCCCGAGGGCTGCGGCCTCGCACTTGCGCCTCTGCTTCCGCGTCCGCGCCTGCGCTTGCGCTTGCGCTTGCGCTTGCGCTTGCCCCTGCGTCTCCGTCTGCGTCCCCACCGTTCTACGCGTCCGCTTCGACTTCCTCGCCATTGCGTTTGGTGGTTGAGCGGCAAACTTTTTGTGGTCCCTCAAAATTCGCATTTTCCATCGATCGCCAGCATAAAGCGTGCGCCGGGCCGCCGGGCCGCCGGACCGCGAGCACTGCAATGGCGCCGCCCGACAGCGGGAGGGCGCTGGAGGTCACGGCCCTCGCGCCGTCTGCGCTAGCGGCGCTGCCGGAGCTGCCGGCGCCGCCCGCCATCCACTGGGGCGCTGTGGACGCCTACGTCAGCGTCCTCGAAACGCGCCTCGCCTTGGCTGTTCTCTGCGTTGCCGCCGAATCGTTGGCTACTGTGGTGTGGGCCGCCACCCTGCAGCTGTGGGTCTTTCCCGTGGCTACGGCGGCGGTTGTGGCCACTGGCATGCGGTGGATGCGCTGGGGCGGCGTGCGCGTCACGTTCCGCCCCGGCGACTGGGCCGGCGGGCGCGTGGCGGCGTGGGTCCGCGCCCGCAAGTTCCGCCACCTTCTCAACATTGGTCTCGAAGGCGTCGCCGGCGGAACGGCCGTTGTCGTCGCTCTCGCAGCCGGCAGCGCTGTTGTTGAGTTGTGGAACTCCGGGGCCTCCCTCACGTCGTTCCTCTTCTTTTGCGTCATTATTGGGGTGGTTTCCGTAATCGTTGGGGCGTGCGCCGGCTACGGGGTTCACCTCGGCGACATCACCATCGCTCTTATTTTCGTGCTTCCTATTCTGGGAAGCAGCATAATGGTCTTTAGTAGCCCCGGCACGAATCTGCGCTGGGCAATGTTCTTTTTGGGGTGTGGCAGTGGCATGGGCGTCGCGGCAACGGTGGGCATCGGTCTTTGGCAGCGGGCGCAAACCGCCGCCCTCTCGCGGGCGTGGCTCGCCCTAACTGGGGCGGAGCAGCGCCGGGCCGCGGCAGCCTATCATTAGTTCTAGTACTAGCATGTACTGCCAAACGGTTCGTCAAAGAGGACGTCGTCGCCGATGCTGTGGAGGACGCGCCAGTTGGGGGCCTGGATGCCGTCCACTGTTGCCGAGGAGAGGACGCAGTCCGTGGACGGCGGCGGAAAGATCTCGTCCCCAGGCGTGATGGAGCCGTCGCTCCGGTCGCGCAGCTGGTCGTCGTTGGTGCAGTCGTCGTCCCACGACCCCAGGAGCGCGGTTGTGCCGTTGAAGAGGAAGCCGTCGCTCGTCACCGTGACTTCGGTGTTGAAGACGTCGATTCTAACGGTGACTTGAAAGAACCCGAAGAGATCCGTAGGCCAGCTGATGAGGAACGGTCCGGGGCCGTTTGCTATGAAAGCGCCGTTGGCAAGCGCTAGCCCACCGGCCTCAACAGTAGACGTGACGTTGACGCCGTTGACCAGGATCTCGATCGGATTGTTGGGCGCTAGCGTAAAGTTTCGCCTAAACTCGACAATGTCAACCCCAACTCTGATGGCCACGCTAAAGATGAGGTCAATGAGGAAGGCCTCATTGATGCGGATCTGAATCTCGAACAAGCAGTCGGCAATAAATCGCGACGACGACTCAGGAAATGTTGTTTTGAGAAGAACGTAGTCGGAGCAATTGCTGGGCCGGGCGTTCTCCTCGGTCAAGGCGACGTGATCCCAAGTCAGAATAGTGCCATTGACCATGGACGTCGTGATTGAGGGCGAGAACATGCTGTGGCCAACAGCGGCGTTGAGGTCGTCGCAATCATCAAGCGGCAGATTGAAGAAATTGAAGGGAATGCCAACAAAGAGGCCATCGCCGTCGGCGTCCCCGTCGCAGGTGTCGCCGAGGTTGTCGCCGTCCAGGTCGGCCTGGTCGTCGTTGTCGAGCGTGGGGCAGTTGTCGCACACATCGCCGTGAATGTCGGTGTCCGAGTTCGTTTGCGGCTCGTTGGTAATGAACACACAGTTGTCGCAAACGTCGCCAAAGGAGTCGCCGTCCGAGTTCGTTTGGTTGGGGTTGAAAATGAGCGGGCAGTTGTCCTCGCACTCGGCCAAGTTGTCGCCGTCGGTGTCAAGGTCCGAGAACCCGCACCCGCAGATCCCTGGCTCGACCTTGAACACATCGAACGGGCAGCGGTCGTCGCAGTCCTTGAACCCGTCAGCGTCAAAGTCGATGGTCGGCAGGCACTCGTTGCCCGGGCAGCAGACCTCCGCAACGGGCGTGCAGTCGGGCAAGCATCCCGTGAACGTGTCGCAGGGATCACCGGGGGGGGGCTCGCGCGGGCGGCAGACCGCCGAGCAGCACGCCCAGTCGGTGGCGTCGCGCCCAAAGCACGCTGTGCCGTTGGCCAGGAGAACGGGGAGGTCGACGTCGCCCACAGCACACCCGTTGGCCTTGCGCAGAACAAACGAGCACAGGCCGGGGCCGACGCGGATCTCGCCGCTCACCGGCACGCCGACCGGCGGCAGCGGCGCAAAGTCGGCTTCGTCGCACGTTGTGGCGTTGGTACACGTCCCGTTCACGCCCCAGCACGGCTGGCCGGTGCTCAACACCATCTGCGTGCATGGGCCGCTGGTGCACGTCGCCGCGAACGTCGGCGTGCAGGCCGCTGTGGCGCCCGACGTGCAGTTGGCAACAGCGAGGCTCGAGCACGTTGTCGCGCGCACAGTCACAATCACAACCGCGCTGCAGGCCAGGCCGCAGACCACGGCGGCGGCAAGGAGTCCGCGCATGGCCGCTACCCGCGCGGACCTTGCCCTTATAGTGAGGGCAGGCATCTTGTGCACGCTAGCGCGTGCAGACCGCAGGCGGAGCGCGGGTTTAAATCCATCGATTGCATTCTGCTGGCTTTCCCGCCAAATACCAATCTATACGTCGCCGTTTGCCGCGGCTTTTGCTCTCTTGGGCGCGGGCGGGGGCGCGTCGTCGGTGGGCGCCGCCCGTGGGGCCGCGTCGCCGGTTTGCGGCCGCGAGGCCGCAGGCTGATCCATGGCGTCGATCTTGGCGCGGACGGCGGCGACGTCGAGCTGCGGCGCCGCCCCCAGCACCAGGCCCTCCTCGTCGGCGCCCGCCACAGTGGCCAGGTCGCGCAGGACAGGGTTGAGGCGCTCCATCCACGTCAGAACAATCTGCAAGAGCTGGCGCTCGTACTCGTGCTGGCCCTGCGTGGATTGCACGCCGCCGCCGGGAAACAGCAGGCGGAAGGGGACGCCAAGAACAGCGCAGATGATTTCCTGGATCTGGCGCGTGCGCTCCACAACATGGACCGGCGCCACCGGCGTCGGCATGCTGGTGACCGGGGCGACGCCGTTGGGCAGCAGCGTTGTCCGCGCCAACAAGTGGCGCCCGCTAAAGGTTTGCTCGGGGTTGGTCGACCCGTACTCGGCGGCGGTGGCGGCGGCGATGCCGGCCGACGTGGAGGCGGCAGCGGCGGCGGCGGCGGTCGGCGGCGGCTGGTCCTGGACCGCGCGGTGCCAGCGGTTGAGAGCGGAAGCATCAACGGTGTAGCGGATGCGCTCGCGCGACACAAAGGCCGGCAGGTCCGGGGCGTCCTGGGCCATGACGCTCTCGTCTGTGGGGGCGGGGTCGGTCCGCATCAAAAAAACCGCGTTGTTGGCCAGCTGCCACTCGGCTTCTTCGGCAGCGCGCGTCATGTTGGCCTGGTAGCGGAGCGGGCCTTGCAGAACCATGACGTCGGACCGTAGGCGCCCGTCGGGCGTGGGCTCGTGGCCAAAGCTGTTAAAGACGTGCGACGCTGTTACAGGGCGCGGCTCCACGGACATGCTGTCGCGGTAAACAACCTGCAGCTCCTGGCGGAACGTGGCGGGGTCGTGCCAGTGCATGACGTCAAAGACAGCGAGGTCGGCGACCTCGGGGACCACGGCGGCTGTTCGGGCGTCGCGCACAAGGCGGACCGGCAGGAACCCGTAGGCCAGGATCGCCATCAGGGCCTTTTCGACAAAGGTCATCCACGTCGACAGCAGGCGGGCAGCGGCGACGTCGGCGGCGTCGCCGATGTCGCCGACGCTGCTGCCGTTGGCGACGCCGCCGACGCTGCCCGGCGACGCCGGGCGGGTGAAGCCGAAGCCAACAAGCATGGCGCGGAGGCGGGCGATGCAGGCGTGGACCGTGCTCGACGACCGCGTGGTGGTGGTCAGGGCCCAGCGGACGTCGTCGGCGCTGATCGGCGCCGGCCGCCCGAGGGGCTGGAGCCAGTCCATGGCCGCCTGCGCCCCCGCTCGCGGGCAGTACGCCTATAGGAGCCGAACAACCGCAAAATCCTATTAAGCCTGCGGGCCGCAGCTGGGCCGACGAGCATGGCAGCCACGCTGTTTAGCGATCACTCGGCCTTGCCCGACCCCGGCCTGTCGGGGCGGGCGGCCAACAGCCGCGGCGTCGCTCTGGCCGGCGGCATGCCGCTCGGCATCGGGTCGGGCCCCAGCGGCCTGGCCGCCAACAACGCCGACTTCCGGTCGCCGGGCGTGTCGTCAACAGGCATGGGCGGCCTGGCCACCAGCGCCTTTACGCTCACCGACCAGTGGGACAACACCGCCTTCCTCGGCCTCCTGATCCAGAAGGCCATGGAGATCCGCGAGCCCATTCTCCGCGTTGTGCGCCTCCTCGACAACCAGATCCGCGTGGCGTTCAGCACCTTCCGCGCCGAGCCGGGGCTGTTTGAGCAGATCGGGTGGCACGGCCGCCCGCGGGCCATTGTCAGCCGCAAGGACACGCACGAGGCCGTCCTCGGATTCTGGGGCAAGGCCATTCGCGTCGACGAGCGCAACGTGGCCACCCCCGAGGGCCAGGCCCAGTTGCTGGAGCAGCTGCGGGCCCTGACGGACAGCCTGCGCGAGACCATGATCCAGGAGCAGGTCGCGCGCATCCTCGGCGACGCCCACCACTACTTCAAGCGGTTCCTCCGCGACCCCGACGTCCTCCAGGCCGCCACTGTCCTGGGGGCGGTCGGCCGCCAGAAGGCGACCTTTGCGGCCCTCATCAAGAACCCGCGCCTGGGGTTCGCCAACCTTGTTCGCCTGTACGGCCAGCCCATGATCGAGGTGGCCCGCGAGCGGCCCAACACCGTGATCATCTCCGAAGGCGTCCTGGGCGTCGGCCTCGCCGACGAAGAGGCCGCCAACGTCGGCACTGTTGGCGGCGAAGCAGCGGCGGCAGCCACCAAGCGCGGCGAAACCGTGATGGAGAAGGCCACGCAGGGCGTCAGCATCTACAAGGTCCCGACGTACGCGCCCTACCCCCAGCAGGGCATGACCACGGGCGACACCGACCACGACCAGCTCCTGCACCCCGTGATCCTCAAGGACTTCTTCCGCCTGTGGGTGGACGAGGGGACCACGCCCGACGGCCGGCGGACTGTCATGGACGCCGGCAACGACGTCATGGGCGAGGTCTCGCTCCACGACGCCATTCGCAACGACGTCCGCTACAGCCACACCACGGAGGAAGGCGGCCTCAACCGCCGCGCCCTCCAGGACTTCCTCAACGACCTGCACGTGGTCAGCGGCCAGATCGACGGCGCCCCCGCCAGCGGCACGCCCGACATGGACGTGTACCCCCTCGACCTCAACCGCGCCCCGGCCGGCATGTCGGCCCACGACGTCATGGTCAGGCACAAGGCCCACCTGAGCGGCGGGCGCGGCCTCGACGGGGCCGACTACGGCATCTGCCTCGTTTTCGGGCAGCGCGTCCCCGACGCTCTGCCGGGGGCGTGGCTCGACGCCTTTGGCGTCGCTTTTGAGAAGTACATCTGCACCCAGTGCGACGCCACCACGGGGCGCAGCATCGCCGACGGCCTCGAGCTCATGCGGTCGCTGTACGAGGTCCCGCAAGAAGGGCGCGCCGGGGCGGAGAACTTCATGGCCGATCGCGTGGACGCCGGCGAGATGAACCGCTCCGCGTCGCGGGCCAACGTCGCTCTGACTGGCGTGCCATCGCTCGACGGCGCCGGCGGCATCCCGTGGGGCTACGGCACCGTGGCCGGCATGCTGGAGATCGCGCGCGTGGCCCGCCTGGGCAACGAGGGCCTCCCCGCCAGCGTCCGCGCCACGGCCACGGCCTTTGTCACCGCCCTGCGCCAGCTGTACAAGGTCGCGGCGCGGACTTTCCCGCCCGGCACCAACGTCTTCACCAGCGAGAAGGCCTGCCCCGAGTGGTGGCGGACCGGCGAGGTTGGGCACGACCGCCTCCTGGCCTTTGGCCTGCTCCTCGACGGGCACAAGAACCCCATTTTCCGCAACCAGGCCGTGGCCGGCGATATTGCGGGCGGCGGCCTGCCGGCGGCTGTTGACGCGATGCTGCCCGGCCTCAACGGCGACGACGACGGCTCGCAGGAGCTGGCCGAGTTGGCGCGGCACATTGGCGGGCGCGCCCCCGACGTCTTCCTCAACGTCGGCGGGATGAGGGAGTTCTTGCGGCTGTGGGACGAGGGCGCGGCCCGCATGGGGGCGTTTTACGAGCGCAACCACCCCGACGCCGACGGTGTTGACAACACCTTTGTGCACTTCCTCAACACCTACATCCTGGAGGACGACGGGACAGTGCGGACGGACCTGGGAGACGACCCCCCGATCAAGAAGGCCGCCGCCCTCCTGCACCACGTTGTGGAGCGGGCCTTTGTCGGCATTGTTCCGCCCGGCGGCGAAGAGCGCCTCAGCGTCATGGAGCAGGGCGTCCCTGTTGAGCAGACCGTGGCCTACATGGGCCCCACGTACCTCACTCTCCTCAGCGTGAGCTCGGACCACGCCGCTGCTCCGCAGAACGGCCAGGAAGTCCTGCCGCTGGCCCAGCCGGCCGACCCGTTCCTCGCCACCGAGCGCGCCCAAGCTGCAGACACAACAGCCGTCATGGTCCCGCTCTCCGTCCACCCCTCGTTCTGGCGCCCTCTTGGCGGCGACGAAGCCCACCAGTTCACGCCGGCCGACCCGGCCAACCCCAACCGCCCGTACCTCAGCACCAGCGGCGACGAGATTGCCCTCGACGACGACGAGGAGGTGGACAGCGTCCCGCAGCGCCTGCGCCTCGCCCGGACGTTTGCGGCGGCCATGGCCGGGGCGCGCGAGTCGCGCGACGCCGGCCTCGCCGAGTGGGCCGCGGACTTTGAGGACGAGGCCGCAGCGCGCGGCGGCAACCCCCTGGGCGGCCACGCCGCGGAGCTCCACCCCCACGGCCACACCCTCCAGCCGAGCTTCCTGCAGAACGCCGCTCTCCACGAGCGCATGGTCCGGGCGGCCGGCGCCGCCACGCCGCTGCAGGGCGCCGGCATCGGCTTGCTCTGCCTGGCCCGCAACTCGGCCGGCACTATTCGCCGCCTGATGGAGTGCCGCCTCCCGCCGCCGATCGACGCCATCGGCATCCGCCCGCGGATCCAGTACTTCATGGGCAGCGGCGTCCTCGTTCAGCGCTCCGACAAGTACGGCCTGCAGTTCCTGTCGAGCTTCCGCTTCGACGAGGGCAACGACAAGGGCGCGCGGACCAAGTTCTTCACCACCACCGTGGTTTTTGGGTCGCACATCCTCAACGGCAACCTGAGCTCGCTCATGCAGGCCATCACCGTGGCGCCGGACAAGGCCTACCGCGGCGGCGAGACTCTGAAGCCCATCGCGCCAACATACGGCCGCGGGCGCCGCTCGCGCCTGGCCGACCTCGACGCCGCCGCCAGCGTTATCTGGGCCTGCTTGCCGCCAACAGAGGCCAAGGGCCTGCCGCAGCAGATCAGCTGCACGGGGTCGTGGAACGGCACGCCCCTCGAGGCCTACCCCAACATCACCGGCCAGGACAGCAACCTCCACTACAGCACCGCCCTCATCACGAACTGGGCGCACGAGCTGGGCGAAGACCTGAGGCTGCAGACCGACCGCCTGACGCGCGAGGGCGGATCCACCGCCCTCACGGCCCAGGCCGACGTCGACTCGCCCATGGCCGTGGTAGCCCACATCGCCTTCCAGGGCGAGCAGAACCGCATCAACCCCCGGACCTTTGGCCAAGAGCCCGAGATCGCCAACACTGGCATGTGGGGCAACATTTCCGGTACCGGCGCCATGAAGATCCGCCAGGGCCAAGCGCCCGCCCCGCAGCCTGTTTCTGTCCAGGGAACAATGTAGGGTAGGGTAGTAGCTAGAGAGTTTGTATTACCGCCCACCCCGCGTTGCCAAACGGCCGCGGGTGCACCTCGGCCAGCGTCACTATGGCGTCGGGGCCGACGCCGGCGCCAACGCCGTCGCCGTCGCCGTCGC
>SDBT01018891.1_pt1 | contig 10818 bp, 14 predicted proteins | sample 2277101 | NCBI WGS metagenome assembly SDBT01 (sample SAMN10404973, study PRJNA504765) | marine sediment metagenome | isolation source: marine sediment core GS10_PC15, 103 cmbsf | place: Arctic Ocean: Southern Knipovich Ridge | collected 2010 | reverse complement strand
CTTGGAGGCATGTTCATTGCCATGGGTGCGCATTTGGACGTGTCAATCCGTTATGGCGGAGACTGGGATATGGATGGAACAACAACGGACCAATCCCTTATGGATTGGGGACACATTGAGGTATTAAACCGATAACAAGGAGGTAACATGAACAGACCATCATCAACGATTACAGCCGCAACATTAACTGGCATGGGTGTAGCACTTGGCTGGGAAGGAGTAGCGACGTTCACAGAAATCGTCCTATCACCGGGGATAGTTGCCGCGTCTACAGTCTTTGCATCCTCACTGGTAGGCTACTTCAAGAAAGAGAATATCCTACCAGGTGTAAACGGTAACTGACATGCTAAAGTGGCTTAAAGGCATTGGTTGGATCGTTACCTTAGGAGCGATACTTACTGCTGTGTTATTTGCCCTCGCAGGTGCCAGGTCCTTGAAGAAGAACGCCAGTGCACGACGTAAAGAGGATCATGCGATAGACTTGATGAACACCGGCATCACCAAAGAGATCGACCGGGGCAAGAAGCTCATGGAATCAGCCTCCAAGGATAAGACGGCAGCCATCGAGGCTAAGGCTAAAATGAAGGTACGACTACAAAAACTAGGAGACGCTAATGAGGACATTGACGATATTGCTGCTCGCCATAATGCTCGGCGGATGCGCCACCAATCCTAGAGCTCCTGCTCCTAATTGGAGTAGTGCAGCAGTTGATCCTGTGGAGATTACAGATCCAGAGCTTCTGCCCGCACTATGCGCAATGTTCGTTATTGAAGGTGCCGACGGAGTTCGGTATGGTACATGGACAGATGCATGTTGGAACGAGCTTGCCGCTTATGAGATCATTGCCGAAGGCAACACTGAGATAGCACGTGCAAATGCAGATGCGCTTAGAAAGACCGAAGCGGGATATAACTCATTAATCAAGGCAGGGGAGCTACAACAAGAAATGACACGGTTCTACGAGGAGTCATTACGGGAGGAAAAGAGTGCGCATAGAATTGACAATTGGATGTACAAGATCCTCATGGGTCTGGGTTTAATAGCGGTGGCATTATGATTACTAAAGCAGGCGAAAATAAGACCTTCTTCCAAGTCTATAAAAAGGCTATAATAACCGCAATCATTACTCTCGTGGTTGCTGGAGCCTTCCCAACCTCTATCTATCTGCACAACGCTTGGGGCGATGATCGATACGTCCAGCACAGTCAGGCGTTGCTTGCGGAGATAAAGCAGATCAATCTACAGGTAGCGGATATCAACATTGAGATCGCCTTTGCGGACACTCTCAAAGTAAAGGCTAAATGGGAGGCTAAAAGACGTAACCACGAGAATCGGAAGCAGGAAATTGAAACAGAGCTAGGTATTAGGCCCAGACCACAATAATGGGGACACATAAAGGACCTGTTGATTTCTAGTCGACTTACCTATATAATTAACATACTAGCAAATGTTTTGATTTGACCGAGGTATAGAGCATGTCATGAAACGAACAATGCTATCTATTCAAGCTATACCCGATACCGATGGTATCAGAACTGCCGAACTGTATGGTCAAGACCATACAGTCATTCCCTGTGTAGCACTTGTTGAAGGCGTTTTATGGCCAGTTAATGCTCCCTCCCCCGAATTGGCACTTGCTGAAGAGTTTGGCCGATTCCCAGACAGTTGGAATGGTCGCCCAGTGGTGTTTAAACACCCTGTTGTAGATGGTGTCGCCGTATCAGCAAGTTCACCTGAGCTTCTCGAGAATAATGCTTTTGGGCTGACCTTCAATACGGTAGTAGAAGATGGCAAGCTCAAAATTGAAATCTGGATCAATCAGGCTCGTGTAGAAGAGCTTGGTCAGGAAGCTCAAGACACCATTGCAGCTTTGACTAGTGGCGATACCGTAGTGGAAGTGTCTACTGGGCTGTTCACACAACGAGAGCCAGTGACGGGTGAGTTTGAAGGTGAGACTTACGAAGCCATATGGCGCAATATCGTTCCAGATCATCTCGCCGTACTCCCAGAAGGAAGTATAGGTGCATGTAGTGTCGCAGACGGTTGTGGTGCGCCCAGATCGAACGAGATGCAGCCAGCCATGCGTGCAATGGAGTTTACCTCTTCTAGCTGCACATGCGAACCGACAGGTGCCGGAGGTGGAGGCGATGAAGGCGACGAACATCAAAGCATGTGGGCACGTCTGCAAGCGAAGTTCGGGGACCTCATGCAATTCAGAGACAGCTCCGAACATTTAAGTGACCACGATTTGCGCGTCGCGCTTAATCTTGCACTTACCGCAGCAGACCCTGACAGTTTCTTTTTCATTCTGGCCGTATACCCAGAAGCGAATGATACCGGCACATTTGTATACGAACAAGGCTTCAGTGGCACATTATTCGAACGCGACTTCTCTGTCGCCGAAGGTGGACCAATTACGCTTGGAGCCGAAGCAACATCAGTCCGACCAGTAACTACATTTGTTCCGGTGGAAGTGATTACCGGCAATGCAGCCAACATCAACCAGGAGAACGATATGGATGTAAAGGAACTCGTTAATGCGCTGATTGCCAACGAAGGCAGCCAGTTCGGCGAGGATGACCGCGAGTGGCTCATGGGCCTTGAAGCGGAGCAGTTGACCAAGATGTCACCTGTCGAACCTGCTGCTCCCGCAGCACAAACACCAGAGCAAATTGCTGCGGCAGAACAAGCCGAAGCCGAAGCAGATCGACTGCAAGCCATAGCCGATGCCAGGGCCCCAGTCACCACTGAACAGTACATTGCGGATGCACCAGCCGAAATTCAGCAATTGCTGAATGCAAGCCTTGACATGCATCGTCAACGCAAGAATGCTGTCATTGAGAGCCTGATGGCGAACGACCGCAATCTATTCACCAAGCCAGCTCTTGAGGCCAAGTCTCTTGAGGAATTGGAGCAGATTGCGGTCTTGGCTACTGATATCACGTATATCGGTCAAGGGCCCGTCATCAGTAACACGGTTGACGACAACAGAGTCGGCGAGATGCCTTCGGTGTTCGACCTCACCCCACGACAAGCTGACGCTGCTTAACGCCAGCCTTCACAGTTAACAGGAGAATCTAATGACTGTTAAAACGATTACCCTCAGAGGTAATTCCTTTGTAATCCGCAAGGAAGCAATTGCTGATGCAATAATCACCCCTGGCATGCTCTTGGAGCTCACGGCGACGGGAGTTAAGAAGCATGCTGGCGCTGGTCTCAATGCTCAGAAGATGTTTGCGGTCGAAAACGAAGTGGTCGGCAATGGTATTGACGACGACTACGCTGCACTCGATACCTGCTTGTATGGTATCTTCCCTCCCGGCTCAGAAGTATTTGCCATCGCTGGCGTCGCCGGTGTAACCGCTCTACAGTACGTCGAGTCCGATGGCTTAGGTAGACTCGACGATGCTACTGCTGATGCGGCAACAGACACTGACCAACGCACCTCGATAGTCGGCCTCGCACTGACGACTGCCGCAGTTGGTGTCCGCTTCAAACTCGAAGTGGGCTAATTTAACCCTGTAAGGAGTAAGACAGTGAGACTTAATAATGGAGTACAGATAGACACCATCTCAGTGCAGGGTGGGCAGATTATTGGAAGTGGCGATGTAGCCCAAAAGCTCATGGCATCCAATTTCGACGTCCAAGCCCTCCGCACGAATGCCGTTCTACGAAAGGACGAATGGTCCCAGATCGACAACGCACTCGTTGAAATCCAACGCAAACGCCTGGTTTTAGTGGGCGCACTTGTCAGTAAAGGCTTGGTATTCCCAATCCAGAACGGGCTCGGTACAACGATCCTCGAGTGGGAAGATGTCAGTGATATGGATCCGGCGAACGTCAACATGAGTGGCGTGACTCGGGGTGAGAGCGATACATTGGAGTTCAACCTTCAGAGTATGCCTCTTCCGATCATCCACAAAGACTTTACCATCAACATCCGCAAGCTGGAATCAAGCCGTACCACAGGGCAACCTTTGGATACAGCGCAGGTAGAAGTTGCAGGCAAGTTGGTGGCAGAGCAAACGGAAAGCATGATCATCACAGGTCATGCAACACGTGTTGGTGCCTCTCGCATCTACGGGCTGTCCACAGTCCCCAATAGCAACGCGGTCACAATGACGGGTGCATGGGATACGACCACGACAGCAGCTCAGTACGTCACCGACGTATTAGCGGCCATCGCAGCTCTGCAGGTTGACCACATGTACGGTCCGTACACTCTGGTCATTAACTACACCACATGGAACAGGATGCAGCTCGATTACATTGCCACGGACATCACAGGCAAGACAATCGCTCAACGCCTCAGCGAGATCGACAACGGCGTTGAGATCCTTGTTTCCTCTGATGTTGGTGCAGATACCGCATATCTGGTGTCAATGACACGCGATGTCATCGACGAAGTTATCGGTCTCCAACCAACAACGGTCCAGTGGGACACGCAGGGTGGAATGCAGAAGCACTTCAAGGTCATGTCAATCATGATCCCGAGGTTGCGTTGGACACAAACCTTGCAATCAGGCGTCGCGGTCATCTCGTAAGGGATAGTCGCAGAACTAGTTGGCGCAACAACGGCGAGCCCTCCTCATTGCTTTTTAAAATGCGGAGCGATAGCAAGGAGGGCTCCCTACATCAACGCACGACATACAATAGGACAAGATTATGGCAAAGAAGAAAGTAGTACAAGCAAAACCCCTTGAGCGAATCGTTACAGGGCAAAAGCCTTTCTCGTGTCACAATAAGAAAGGCGAGCGTATTGTCGCACAGCCGGGTGACACAGTGTGGGTACACCCACGTTCAGCGAAGGCATTCGCATCCCGTCTAGTGGACCCCAAGGTTCACGCAGCCCGGCTCATAGCTGAGCAGGCTGAAGCAGATGCAGAAGTGGAGGCAGCAGAGGCCGAAGAAGAAGAAGAAGACACTGGCAAGTCAAGCACTGAGACTGACGACGATGAAGGAGGCGACTCGGGCGAGTCGTAGTCTGAGTGTCTAAGGCACGTGTATCGGCATCACAAGTAAAGGAGATCATAGAGACCAACATTGAGGACTCTGTGCTCCTAGCAAGCATGATTGACACTGCCAATGTGTATATCGATACGCACCTTTCCGGCGCAGGCCATTCAGCCAGTATCCTGGAGAAGATCGAGCTATACCTAGCTGCGCACTTCGTAGCACTGACCTCAGAGAAAGGCACCCTCAAGTTCTCAAAGGTCGGCGACTCCAGTGATGCTTGGGATGTGACCGAACTCGGAGAGGGTTTACGTGCTACACGATATGGTCAGACAGCATTAGTCCTTGACACTTCAGGTATCCTGGCAAATAAGGGATCCTCTAAGCTCAAAGCTCTATTCAGGATCGTGTGATGCCAGCCTCTAACTACTTCAACCACGACGTAACTCATTGGCCTGTTACAGGGCCCGACGGTTATGGCGGGTTCCTCTTTGGAACTCCTGTGGAACTCAGGGGTCGTTGGGAGGACAAGAATGAACTGTTCCTCACCGAAGATAGTGAGGAGGTCGTTAGTAAGGCGATTGTGTATCTTGGTGTCGATGTAGATGTGGGTGACTACTTCGCACAGGGCAAGTTGAAAGCAACTGCGGACCCTACAACCCTTACCAGCCCTGATAGGGCTTACAGGTCCCGGCAGTACAACAAGACGACCGATTTACGTAATCTGACCGCTTTGCGGAAGGTGTTTCTCTAATGGCTACCCTAAACATTAGTGTTGGTCGTGTACGGGTTACACGCGTCGTATCCCCAGCGGAAGCTGGCTATATCAGACACATGAACGCGCAGATGAAGGTTGTTACGGAAAACCTACAGAAGGTCATAAGGAAGGTTAAGGGCACAACAGCTGAGGCTATAGTCTTTGCTCTAAAGCCGATCTTCGATCTATCACAGGAGCTTGTCCCTGAGCTCACGGGCAAGCTAAAACGCTCAGGATTCATCCGAGTCGATAAAGAATCTCGTAGCGGCCACATCAGGGCTCAAATCGGGTATGGCAAAGGTGGAGTCCCCTCTTACGCAGTGTTTGTTCATGAGATGACCAACATCCGCCATGCAAAAGGAAAACAGGCAAAGTTCCTGTCAACAGCAGTGGACCAAAAGCTACACGTATTCACGAGCCGGCTAATAGCGTACATGCAACAGAATTCGGGGCTCAAAGGTAAAGGAGCACTCAAATAATGGCTGAGTTCCCCGTCAGTCAAGGAGCTAAGGACCAATTAGCCACCCACGTAGGGATAAGTGGTTGGGCAATAGAGATTGGCACTATGCCTGATAAGCCGGACAAAGTCATTGTAATCAATGATACAGGTGGACTTGCACCGAACCCTAAGTGGTTGTTGGACTTCCCCACCCTTCAAATTCTGGTCCGCGGAGCGGTTGGTACATACTTAGTAACGTTTAGGGAAGCTAAAGCAGTAAAGGATCTTTTACTGGGAATAACGGCAACAGTACTTAATCTCGACAATTGGGTATCAGTCACACAAAGTGGGGATCTGATGTCTATAGGCCGTGACGATAATCAACGGCCCATATTCTCAGTGAACTTCAACTTAATCATAGAGCCACAGGTCGTGGCTAACAGCAATAGGCTTGCTTTGTAAGGAGACATATAATGGCGGCTAAAGTAATTAACATTTCATCCGACGGTGGCTCTAATTGGGTTGGTCTTCCTGGTTCGCAAGGTGCCTTCAATTCTGATGCCGAGTCCGTCGACGACACAATCCTCGGGCAGACATACAAGTCCACCGACGTAGCCCTCCAAGGGTGGTCAATCAGCTCGGATGGCATCTTCAAAGGCTTCTCCGGCTACAAGGCAGAGCTCAAGAAGGTTGGCACACCAGTGGCCTTCACCGCCGAGGCAATGACCCTCGTCAGCGGTAAGACATATGCCATCGATAACGCATCAAAGGAAATCTGGGATCGATCAGAAGTAACAATGGACATCCTAGATACTGCCGCCAGTGTCGCAGCTGCAGACATCCTGAATATCGACTATCTCTTCGGTCGAGTCACTTTCGTTGCCAGTTACACCCCTAGTGGTGCGATCACTGCCACGGGTAAGAGTTTCCCTGTAGCGGCTGCGGGTAAAGCGAACACCTACAATCTGACAATGACTGCAGATGCCATTGATGAGACGGACTTTACTACAGCTCAGGCCAACTCCGGTACGAGAATCTTCAAGCCGGGTCTACGGACTGTAGCATTGGAGCTGGGTGGTATCTTCGATGCGACTGAAGCCTTTGCAGCAGACCTACTGGCTCGCGCAGAGATTATCATCGAGATCGATCCTGCTGGTGACGGTAGTTCCATCGCACGAGGCTTCTTCAAGCTCTTGACTACTGGACAATCCGGCGCGGTTGGTGCCTTGGAAGAGGAATCAGTCAACTTCGAACTGACTGTTCCAGATGAGACAACCAACCCGATCGTGGAGTTTCCGTTCAATTGGAGACACACAGCCACGACACTCAATGTAGCAATTCAGGATATCCTAACATCCTGGCTCACGGAGTTGAACACTTATGACGTTCAATACCTACCCCTCGGCGCTATCGGACAGTCACCACTCGATGGCAAGGAAGGCAGCTTCATCGCTACCGACATATCACTCTCAGGTGGCCTCTCTAACATGAACGTGTTCCAGATTGAGCTGATGGGTAACGGACAATACTCGGTGGTGTAACTACAGCACATTACAACACGCCACTCCTACTAACCGCTCCATATCCACAATAGGCAACGATATGACAAAGAAAAAGGAAGCAGTAAAGAAAGAAGCGCCGTTAACGCGGAACGAAATACGTGACGCAATGCTAGGTCACACCCCCAAGGCCGAGGTGAGAAGGGTTACCGTCTTCGGGATCGACATGGACCTGAAGCAGGCATCGCTTGGCGAGATCCTTGACGCTGAGGCTACTGACAACGTCAAGATCAGCTCCGTCAATCTAATTATTCGGTACGCTTGTGTGCCTGGTACAAACGAGAAGCTCTTCGATGACGCCGATAGGACAATGATCGAGAATTGGCCTTTCAATAAGGATGTTCTACAGCTTCAAGAAGCAATTGCCGAACTTACGGGCATAGACATTGAAGCTATGGAGCAGGAGTTGCTGGGGGACCCTTTAGACAAGCCGCAGTAGATTATGCACTTCATCTCGGTAAGCACCCCCACGAGGTGATGGCAGAAGCTACAGGAGCGGACTTAGCGTACTTCATTGCTACAAGGAACTTGAATGCCAGGGAGCAGGATCGTGAGACACGCAGGCAGAAAGCGCGGAATCGAGCGCACAAGTTTTAGCCATGCCTAGTATCGGCGAACTCACATTTGAGCTTGATGCCCGAACCGCAGGCTTAGATAAGGCTCTTGGCAAACTCGGCAAGATTGCACGGGAGGTCAACAAGACTGCCGGCATACAAACGACCGCTGCGAAAGCTACTACCACGGCACTATTCAAACAAGAGAAGGCGCTCCGAGGTGCCATCACCGCAACAGCCAAGCTACACCGCACAGCTGAAGCATCAGGGTCAAAAAGACAAGCTGCAGCTGCCCTCGAGGCGGCTCGAGCATTAGACCAGCTCGCTTCCAAGCTATCCAAAGGCAGGGTTGGAACAGTAGCTTTTAACCGTGCACAGAGTAACTTCAAGACACAACTCAACAGCAGCACTGAAGCAGTAAGAAAGCTGAACGCAGCTTCTCGAGGTAAGGAGATAGGTAAATATACTAACCTACTTCGTAATCTCGAGTCCTCAGCTGTGCTTGCAGTAGGCCCTCTGTCAGGGGTAGGCGCTAGGATTCGATCGATTGGAGCCATCGCAGGACGTACAAATCTCTCGATGGTCGTTATGTTTGCTACCGTTACAGCCGGCGTCGTTGTATTCGGCAAGCTAGCCCTTTCCGCCCTAAGAGCTGGTAAGGTGTTTGAGTCCGCGATGGCTCGATTCGAGGCTGCATCAGGAAGTGTCGCACTCGCAAGATCGCAAATGGCCTTTGTTATCAAGACGTCTAGGGAGCTTGGTCTCCGTATAGATACTACAGCCAGAGCCTTCTCTCGATTAACCGCCTCAGCTATAGGAACCTCCCTTGCAGGTGAAGGGATACGTAAAGTCTTCTTAGGTGTTGCAACTGCCGCTGCCGCTCTCCGCCTAGACGCGGGAGAGGTCGAAGGCACCTTCCGAGCTATTGAACAGATGTTGTCTAAGGGCACTGTCCAAGCAGAAGAGCTCAGGGGTCAGTTAGGTGAGAGACTCCCTGGTGCGTTCCGCCTGTGGGCATTGTCGATGAAGGTCACTACCCAAGAGTTGGGTGTATTACTTAAGAGGGGTGAAGTCTTCGCGGAAAGTGACTTACTTAAGTTTGCTGAGATCCTAACCGAACAGTTCAACGAGGCAGCAAAAGGCAATTTAGACAGCTACACTGGATCACTGGCTAATCTATCCAATGCCGCATTGGAGTTCTCACAAAAGTTCAACAAAGCTGCAGGCGTATCTACTCTATTCATTGCGGGCGTACAAGCTGTAACGCACGCAATTGATGTCTCACGTATTGCACTAGAAAAGGGTGGCCAAGCATTTGATATCTTTAATGCACTCGTACTTACAAGTGCTACGGCGGGGCTTGCTGGCGGGCAAATAATAAAAGCAATGTTCCGTGACGTTGAAGAGGCAGCGGAAGATACTGATGAAGCCTTGAAGGCGATGGGTATTGATGTCGTCAAGCCCCTGAAGCTTGGTGGAGCCTTCAAGATCGTAGCCACCGAAATGGGGAAACTCTCCGTACGGGCTAAGGTTCTACAGGAGACGCTAGGGCTTGGGTTCCCCAATGCACAGAGGAACCTGGAATTCTTCACCATTGCCGCCAAGACCGCGAAATTTAGTATAGATGAAACCACCCAAGCATCCAGAAACCTCACAGAGTTCCTTGGACGTGATGTAGGTAACGACGTCAAGAGTGTGGCGGCAGCCTTCTTTGAATTAGCCCAAAGGGTTAGAGACCTCCAAGAGGCATCATCCAGAGATATTAAAACACCTGGCATCATCGAGGACGCTCAGAGACAAATTGATCAGTTGAACGAACGATTCAAGTCTATGACCAGCCTTGGGAACTTGAAGGCATTCGACAAGATTAATGTTGCAACAAGATCGTTTACGGAGGCGCTCGAAGCTGGTACCATTCCCATAGCTGTGCGTGAACAGCTTATGCGGGACTTTGCGACAGCATTGGAACGTAACACTGCGAGGACAAATGAACTAACTGAGGCAGAGAAGAGAAGGAAGCAAGGTCTTAAGGACCTCAACAGGGAAGAGAACGAATTCCTCAATCTAGTGGCCAAGCGGGTAACGGTCATGGGTGCAGCTGAGCGTGCAACGGACCTCTTGGGTCGACGTGTTGCTGCCTTGGCTAAGGGTCCAAATAGCCTTAGAATTTTCGAGAAGATCGATGCACCACTAGCTGCTTATGAGGAGCGTCTCCGAAGACAAAAAATCCTTCAGGTGGACATCAATAGGCTCAGTGCAGAACGCAGGGTGCTCCTCGAGAGGTTGCTAGCCCTAGAGGGTGATAATGCTAGGGCTGCTGTAGCCGCCGCAGGTGCTATTGGTAATGCCCTCGAGGATATAATCCTCAAGACTGACTCCTTAGCAGATGCCCTTAGAGACTTGGGGCGTGAGCTCCTGCGTCTATTCCTACGCTCACAGTTCATTGACCCCCTAATCAGAAGCCTAGCCGGTTTCGGTATAGGTTTGGTAGGAGGGGGCATTCCAAGTGCAGCAGCAGGCGGGGGTGGTGGTGCAGGTGGTGTTGGCGGTAGTTT
>SDBT01018890.1_pt1 | contig 10819 bp, 12 predicted proteins | sample 2277101 | NCBI WGS metagenome assembly SDBT01 (sample SAMN10404973, study PRJNA504765) | marine sediment metagenome | isolation source: marine sediment core GS10_PC15, 103 cmbsf | place: Arctic Ocean: Southern Knipovich Ridge | collected 2010 | reverse complement strand
AAGTATACATTTACCGATTATTCTGCAATATTATTTAGCTCTATTTTCAGTACATTAAGCATCGACATCACAGCTTAACGTTGGTCGTAATGCTAGTTTAAACAGCAGAGAGGCTCAAGAGAACCAAGAGTGGTTGATATGAAGCCTATTAGAGTCGTTTAATGGAATAAAATGCCGAAGACAAATCAGAAGGAGGACGTTTCTCAGATGCTTTTTTTTCCGTTCTGATAAAGCAATACTTCACATCTCAAATATTTATATAGTGTCTCCCTACTGATGTTCAAATCTCTAGCGATATGGCTTTTTTTCTCACCCGCAATAATCCTTGATTGGAGTTCATGGATTTGCTCCTCACTCAAGCATTTTTTTCGCCCCCTATAGACTCCCTTCTTCTTGGCTAGGGCAATGCCTTCCATCTGCCGCTCACGAATGAGCGCTCTTTCGAATTCGGCAAAGCCTCCCATAATCGAGAGAAGCAATTGCGACATTGCCGAATCCTCTCCTGTGAAGGTGAGGTTCTCCTTTAGAAATTGCACTTTTACCTGTTTGGCTGTGAAGATGCTGACCAATCGTCTGAGATCCTCCAAGTTTCTTGCCAGCCGGTCCATACTATGAACAACGACCGTATCACCATCTCGGACATAATCCATCAGCTCAGTTAGTTTGGGTCTGTTGACATCCTTGCCAGAAGCTTTATCTGTATAGATTTTATCCAGCTCGATGTTTTCAAGTTGCCGTTCTGGGTTTTGATCGAAGCTGCTGACTCGAACGTAACCAATTTTCTTTCCGATTACCATTTTTTACCTGTGTTTTTCAAAAACTGTCAGGTTAGAATCTATAACCTTGTGGTCATGTTGTCAATAAATATCAAAACCCACGCTAATTTGACGGTTTTTGGTTTGATGATCTGACGTCTAGTTAGAGTATACTCTAAATATACACAGTAGTTTGCTACTAGTATGACGCGAAAGGCTTTTGACGTATTTACGGTTATGCGGTAACTTAGAAAAACGAATTCAAGTAAACAAGGAAATGATCTATGTCAGATGAAGATAGAATTGTGAAGGTTACCGTTAATATGCCAAAGTCTGCTCACAGAAAACTTAAGGCAATTGCGGCATTAAAGGATTTAGGACTCTCTACATATATTATGCAATGTGTGAATGAGGTTACTTTCTGTAAAGATGGAGAAGAGGTAGTAGGGAGTAAAAAAGGTTTGATGGATAAAGCCATCGCAGAGGTTGAGGAACTCGCCAAAATGTAAAATAGAGTTTGTGCAGCAACCTGCTGCACTATTTCGAAATCTGAGCATGCTCAAGTAAATTGGCCTCACACCAAAACCACTAAAATCCACGCATTCATATATCAAGCCAAAGCAACTTATTATATCTGCGAGAGCACTTGTTTTAACCAGTTGCGAGTCAATGGAATGTACTCAAGCGGGAATTGCTGGATCAGCATCAATCTTCGGAATGATCTGTTTCAATCTTTCAGGAACCCTGTATTTGAAAAAGAATATTTACCCACTCACTTTCACGTTTAACAGCCTCATTGTAATCGCTTTTCCACTCTCCTAGATTAAGATGCACCTTACAACACGCTCGGATGGCATACATATCTCCAAGAAGCTCGTAAATAACATTCTGATCGCTCAGAAATAAAGAATCACCCTTGATCTGTTTGATTGAGAGTTCAGCATCGTGTAATGCTGCTTCAAACTCATCAAATAGCACGTTCGTCGAGGCGCGAAATACGAAATAAAGTGGGTAATCCTCGTACTGTATGGCTTGATTAAGAAGTATTAAGGCTTCTTCAAACTTTTCTTTTTTTTCTTCGTTAACGAAAGTAAGGGCTTTGATAAAGTGGATAAAGCCCTTTGGGATTTGATATTCCTCAGATGAAATTCCTTCTCCATTTGTCTCCACTAGAAGTTGGTCACAAAGTTGGCGTGCCTCGACGTCTCGATCGAGAGTCATAAGTAAAAAAGCCTTGTATGCAAGAAGGTTGTGGTTCTTAGGCTCATCAATAAGCATTTCTTTGAGGATGGCAAGGGCCATTTCTTCTTGTTCCCAACGGATATGAGCTTGGACTTGACAGAGTTTGTTATCGGGATCACAACACCTACTAACATCCTGAATGTCACAGCACTCGTCGAATAGAGCAGATGATGAATCAATGGAGTTTTCTTCAATAGTTGTCATGACTTACCTCACTAGTAATTAATTGTTTAAGATAGTTTAAAGAATCAGAAATAAAAACTACAGCAAAAAAACTGTACGGGCTCAAAATCGATCAAACCATAGCCCATTTCCCTTGTCATTATTGGTTAAGCTAAAAAAAAATTCACTCAATACATTCGAAAATGATCCGAAATACTTTCGCTCAAATAACAAACCCTGCATCATTAGTCCTTGTTTAGCATGGTGGACCCAAACTAACAGAGTAGCAAAGTAATGAATATGCTCCCCTTTGCTCGGTACATTTTCCTATCTTTTGAAGTTAGGTCCTCTTTGGGAAAGACAGAAACGATTTCTATACCCTTCATATTAAACTCTTAATTAATGCCCATTTCACTTATAGCCAACAAGATGATCATTTTCAATCTACGAGTTGTTTCCTAAACTAGATTAGACTATAGAGAAAAGAAAGATGATTAAAAAATCAAGATCCTATCATTTTAGAATTAAGCATTAAATCGTTTATGTTAAAAATCTTAAAGAAAATAGAGCTGCCAGACGTCCCAGACGAAATCCTGCATCATCTGTATGAAGAGAAAAAGGACGAACTGGATGAACTACAGGAAAAGTATTTTTGGACTGGCATGAGAGTCTTTGTCCTTGTAACTTTATTGCCAATTGCATGGGGTCAAACCATCCATCATTTTGAAACAATCTCAATGTTCCCTTTGATAATGATCATCAGTGTTTTAGCTCCGCTTTCTATCTATTGGTTAGTCTCTCTCTTATCTTGCTACAAATTAACGGTTAAACAAATACAGATAGATGTACTTAGACTTAAATTCATAGAAAGAGATCCCAAAATTGCTGAAAAAATCAGTCAAAAAGCATCAATACCCGTCTTATGGAATAAGATATCTTCATTTGCTCCACTAGCAAAATCCACGCAGCTCAGTTTGGCAACCTTCTTCCCCCTCTTCTTTGGTTTCATGCTCATTGGATTTCCACGTGAATATGAGCCAAGTCTAGCAGAAGCCTTTGGTTTCTTGATCTCTAGTGGTTGGATATATCTACTCTTTCTGGGGGTAAATAGAATGTTCTTAAGCCGTCTAATGAGAAGGCTTTCGCAAGCCAAAGAAAAAGGCTAAAAAAAAATTAAGGATTTTAAATGCAAAGAAACGAACAAAAATCCAAACCTATTTGGGGCTTCTGGGCCATATTAATCTTCTTCACAATCTTTCTGCTCATTCTTTCAATGAGTTTTTTCTCAAAAAAAGAGCCTATTATAGAAACCCCACAAACCGCAATCTTATTCTCTAGAGAGCTTTACCTTCTCTCTTATAATACCCAGACAAAACAACCTTCATGGAAAGACCAATGACCCTTGTGTAAGAACAGTAGCGGAGATACAAGGCCATCAAGATTATTCAGAGCGGCTCACATCAGGTACAAATTGTTCTCAGGTTTCATGGGTCCTGTTTGGGTACTTGATCCCCTCTCGCAATCTTATCAAATCACCCGACAGCCCGAATCAAAAGATAAAAAAAATAAAACCCCGCCCCCATCAACAGAGATGTAAACACAAAAACTTCTAGCAAATGCACTGGCATTTGCTTAACGCTTAAATCTTTCCAAGATGGAATGTGTTCAGCAATCAAGGCAAAATTCACAACAAAGAGCGGGAGCAACAAGATGAAGCAGGTCATTCCAGTCAAAGCTTCTACAAGCCCAAACTTTTTCAAAATGAGAAAACCAAAATATCCCACAGCGCCATAGATCGGGGAAAAAATCAAACCGGAAGAGCCCAATAACTGTAACCCTCCAAAACCTCCCTTTAGCTTGCTAAGTCCCCAAGCAGCCAGAAAGAGAATACAAACGAGTCCCAAATACCAGAAGTCAATCAAGGAGGGAGACTGAAAAATACCTAGGCCAATGTTATCTATATCCACTTTTCTTGTTCCTCAATTTTTTTTCTTCAGTTTCATGAATTCCTCATACTGGTTTTGGTATCGCAAGAAGGCCTTCTAACTGATTAAAGAACCCTGCAGCGTAGGGATTGATATCCATATTGGCCCAATTAAAAAAAACCATCTCTTTGGTATCTCTTTCCCTGAACTCTTCCTCTGGGATGCTCACCCCAGTTTTCTTAAGAAATGTAAAAAACGAGATTGATAGGCATCGGGAAGCAACAGAGAAAAAATTTAGCTTGTCCAACTCTACATATCTAGAGTCGTGTGAATCAAATGCATTTATGCTTAGAATGTGATGCCCATATCTCTCTAATTGCTCTCCTACCGTCCCAAAATCTCTCTCTAAAAAAGCCTCTAGGAGAGCTTGCATGTATGTTGGGGCATCCTTCCGAACTGAAAACGAGCAATAATCCTTTAGACACTCAATTCGCTCTCTTTGTTCTCCAAAAAGCTTCGCAACTTTTTGATGTCCCTCTAAGACAGCAACTTCCCCTGGAGAATAACTAAAGAGGTGCTGAAACGTTTCGCTAAGACAGAACGCATGAGGAAATTTTTTCAGAAGCATTTCTACCGGAGCCACTTTTCCCATAACAGCAGCACTATGCATAGGAGTCCATGGATATTCATTTCGGTAACCAACATATACAGTAGACCTCACGTTCGGGTTTGTCTCGACTGCTGAGATCCCCTGAGCAGAGGAAAACAAATCTAAGAGCTCAGCATTTCCTTTTCGAATCAAGATGTCGATGACATTCCCAAGCAGAGAGACAGTTGAACTGTCAAAACCTTTAGAAGATAAATCCTGAGGACCGATGAGATGCCCTAATTTTAAAAATAAAAAAATCATCTCCTGGTTTTCACCCAATGCTGCATAGTGAATAGGAAGGCAACAAAGGGAATCTCGAGTATGTTTGGATTTAGAATAGCGAGCACCACTGTTAATTAAAGCCTCAGCTGCCTCAAGATTCCCTCGATATGCAGCCAAATGGAGGGGTGTTTTTTGACTGAATGTCTCTCTAATGTCTGGTGACAAGCCTTTCTCAACTAAGAACTGGCAGATATGAGGTTGATTGTGCCAAGCAGCTAAATGAAGAAGAGATAGTTTATGCAACTTGTATTTAAGGCACCCAGTCTCATCGATGACTTCTGAAAGTCTAGTTAGATTCCCCTGATAAATCAGTAGATTACACTCATTGAGCACCTCTTCTTCTCTAGAGAGCATGGTCTATTCTCCTTCCTTCTAAGAGGATAATGAACATTGACGTTGCAACAGGAGTATTAGTTTTCATTTAATCGCCTCGGTATTCCTTATGCGTCCTGATTTTTTCCATATCTAAATGGCAGTTTTATTATTTCGTTCTCTATTTCCAAACTCGAGAAAGCCCTAACCAACTCCACTCCTATGCCAAAAGCCGAGAGGACGTAATTAACATAGAGATGATACCCATCATCGATATGACACAAACCATAATGATTAAAAGAAGATACAAAAAATAATTTCTGTCTTCTTTTTTCGAACATTTGATGCTTAGAATCCATATAACAAACCCGATGAATAAAGAAATCCCGTAGGTAGCCCAGACTTCCCATTTGCCAAATCCATACCAAGCTCTAAGGGATACAAATATACCCATAGCAATACCGTTCAATAGCCAAACTCCAAAGACAACTCCAACCATCTTTTTCCATAATAGCTTATGCTTACCAGATTTTTTTAGGTGGAGAAACACCGATAGAGCAAGGGTTAGGAGAATAACTAATCCTGTTAAAAGTAGAACCCATTCAAATAGATCAGCCCAATTCGGATCCATATACATCATGTTTGTTCATTAATTATTATTGTTTTTCTGCAGGCGGCCATTAACCTCCATCTAACAGAAAGAGGCCTTTCAATGCAATTACACAGAGAGAACCCAGAAATGTCAAGAGTCCCCTAGACAAAAGAATAACCAATAGTTGACAAATTCGTATTTCTCAAGCAAGATGCTAATAAATTTTAAAGAAGGAGAATCCAATGTTGTCTAATAATCTAGTCCCTGAAGCTTTAAAATCACGAAGTTTGAAGAAAATTATTAAACAAGCGATGAACAAAGTTGATGTTTCGAAAGAGGAAGACCTTTCTCTATTTATTCCTGATGGAGATAACCACCTCTCTAAAGAGAACTTCCTGCGTTTCAAAGAGATCGACAAACCAAAGCTTAGTGATCTGATTAAAGAGAACATCTTAGATCGACAGCCTCAGAAATTCCCCTATCATGAAGCCAAAAAACCCGTGTCTTCCTCTATTCAAATCTCTGAGCTAGAACAAACCATTGAGCGAGCCATGCAAAAAACCAAAGTCAAAAAAGATACAGATCTATGCATCTACATTCCTCACAAAGATAAAAGACTACATCATTTTACCTTTCGGAAGCTGAAAGAAGACTCCCCTAAGGAGCTAATTGGAATGATTGATGAACATGTGCTTTCGATAGAACCAAAAAAATATGTGAGAAAGAACAAAACAAAGAACTCCTCACCTTCTGAAGAAGATAAAAACTCCTTAGAGGCAACCATTGCTAAAGCCCTGAAAAGAGAACGCCTTAACTTCAAAGACGAAGAGGATATTTCCCGATATCTCCCAAATGGAGATAGTCACTTCCATCCCCTGGGCTTCCGTAGCCTAAAAAAGAAGGATCCGGAAATGCTCAAAGAACTGATTCAAGCGCATGTTCTAGATCCTGTGAACCCAAAAGCAATTAAGTGGCAAAAAAGGGGGAATAAACCCTCTCAAAACCAAAATCCAATGGAAGAAGCCACTCACCAAGAAAAGACTCACATAGGTCAAGAATCTAAAAACGATCAACTCCTCAACAAAATCTCTGAGTCAGTCGAACTAATGTCTCAACTACTGCAAGCTTTTCAGAGCCAAAACCATCATAATTCTGTAGAGAACACTCGATTGCTGAACAAGGAGGGCCTGCCTACAGTCATCGATGATGAAAGGAGCTCTACAGCACTTAGGAATGAGTCGCTTTCCGCACGCTACCTTGGAACAACTCAGAAACAGCTGATTAAGCAGATCAGAAGAAAAGAGATCGATTATACTCTCTATGATACATTTGTGGAGCTGGTTGAGAGTGGAGCAGAATGAATCTCAAGATACCTATCATCTATTCCTCCAACCATAGATGATGGAATTAGTGCACCAAGCTGGTGCACTAATTCAAGAGCCAGGAACGACCCAGATAGATATAGAAAGCCTGTTTTCAGTTACAGCCATTAATTCTGAGTATTTTCAGCTTTTTGTACAGTGAAAATGATATCATCAAAGTCATCATCTAAATCGCCATCATTGCAGAAATAACGCTTGCCTTCTGGGATGTCTTCGGAATACATTGCGGCACCGTTCCATCTATCAGAAGCGATGTAATTTCTTTGTCCGATGTAGATCACATTCACTTCCCCGCTTTCGTCTTTAGTTTCCCAAATATTTCTAATAAAAACGTGATCTTTTTTAGTAAAAACCCGAACCTTAAAATCTTTATGATCATAGCCCTCTGCGTCTTCCCAAAAACGGTAATGAGTATATTTGCCTTTTTTCGATATCTCTCCTAGAAATTTAAAATAGCCATCAACTTGTATTCCAAATCCTTGAGGATAAGAACTTTTTGTGCTTTCAATGGAACATGTTAATATATCACCATTTTTTACAGGAAACCGTGAACCAGCAAAAATGGACTTCCCATTATAAAGAATTTGCCTTGGAGCAGTGTTGGATTCTTTGAAAAGTTTTTTAAAATCTGTCATCTACGTCCTTGATGCCTATGGGGATCTACATCAGCATGATCCCAAGGCGTTAATTCAACAAAGCTCCTGCCTCACTGACTTTCCTGTTTCAATAGCATAAACAAGACCCGTATCGTTGAAAAGACACTTCTTAGGGTACTTCTTTTGTTCTTTTTCTGAGAGCTTACCAACCTTCCATGACTTTTCACCATCCCAAAGCCACCAAATGGCTTCATTTGGATCCGATTTAGGAAGGGCATTAGTCCCCTTGAATATAGGAAATTGTTGAGCAAATTCTGGAATGGGAAAGTTTCCTATGAGTTCAAAATCTCCTAAATTTACTGTGTGGTGTACTGGACAAAATGTCTGGAATCTGTGAGGTTGCATTACAAGGTCTACAAGTTCTTTATGAGTAAGCCTTCTCTCATAGAATCCTTTTAAAACGCGAATCAGACTGCCAAAAACTGGTGGGTTTGTGTGCTCGTGGGTATACTGAACATAAGAAAGACCCTTTGAAGTAGGGATTTCAATAACGTCACCAATTTTCTTTTTTACTCGTCTAATTTCTTTTTTTTTCATTTCAACCCTTCGTATTCAATTTCTTCTAATATTTCAGCTCCTCTCCTCAATGATTCTGCATATTCTGGTTTTTTCTGTGAAATGCTATTAATTTTGTTAATCAAAGTACCACCATCTTTTTCTAGCTTGTGCAGTTCAATCAACGTCTGCTCGACTGCACGAGCATCAGCTTTAGAGAGGTTTCCCAGGCCTTCAATTGCTTCAATTTGAATTCCTTTTTGTCTCGCATGTTCATACCCTCTTCGGTCAATATTATTCGTAATTCCAACATAACTTACCTCACCGGTCTCCGGATTAAAAGCCCTATATACAGTCATTGACTCCTCAACTGGGACTATCACGCCTGGCCGAGCCAAAGCCCCTCCAACAATAGCCCCACCTAGCGCACCCTCAGTTGCAGCAGCAGCCACAGCTCGTCCTGCAACCTTAACAAGTCCCACTCCTGGAACAGGGAGAATCCCGATTTGCATTTCAGAGCAATGCTCCTTGATGACGAGAGCCCGCTCTTCTGCAGAGAGCCCATCCAGGCTAGCATGACCAGTCAAAAAAAGCTCATCGATCAGCACATGTTTTTCATCGATAAACGCTAGGTATGCTTCCAGATCTTCAGGTCCTAAAGAAGGATTCAGTTCATAGAAATATTCTGTTATTTCTGCAAGCGTATCCAAAGCCGAATGAGCCATATGAGAGGTCTTTTCTCTTACCCCCTCTTTGAGCTCTTTAATTGACTCTTCTTCTGTGACATTGAGTAGAGCATCTAATCCGGCTGCTACAAGCTCAACCTTCGTAGCCTCAGCAAGTTCGCGACTTGTTTCCATAATGCTTTCTGAAGAGGAAGCATCAAGCGGTAAAGCGGGCGTAATTAAGCTTGGGGAGCTTGCAATCTGAGAGGAGGGAGAGAAGTCATGAGTATCGAGAAACAGCTCATCCTGAAATACCACCTCTCCTGCCTTGTTGACAGGAGATGAGGCCTTTCGATGATCATCATTGGAAGTGGCGCTGACTAAGGCACCACCAACTGCCACAGCTGAGCTTGCACCCACACCTCCTGTAAGGATAGCTACAGTAGCAACTCCAGCTGCTATACCAGCTATGATGAGATATTTTTTATTCTTTTTCACCCAATGGCCAACACCGCTCCAGAATCCACCACATAAAACAATGCGAGGATTCCCTGAAAGAGGAATGGCAACCTTAAAACCTGAGGGGAGAGTGATTGTAGAATAGAGTGCTTGTTGCTCATGACTCTTATCGTGGTGTAGAAGGTAAAGGAGCTCTTCAATCTCCTCTTCCAGCTTTTCTTTGAGTTCGGAGTCATCTTTGGGCACGCTATACCTGACCATCGAAATAATAAACTCAACAACATCATCAAATTCTTCTGCAGTAAGGCTCTCCAAGAACATTTCGTTTTCCAGAAGTTCGATGAAATCAAAGTAGTTGTCGATTGCCAGGTTTTCAATGCTAAACAGTTCCCAAGGACAAACTTTTCCAGATGCATCTCTTGGAATAAAGATCTCTCTTGATGTCTCCTTTCTTGCAACAGACTTTTCTTGAGAGAATGCAGGGATAGGGTTAAGCAAGAAGGCTGGCATGCAAAGGACTAGAAAGAAACGAAAAATTCTCATAACCACTCCTATGGGAGATAGAAGAAAGTACTTTAATCGATGCTCCAGGAAAAGGCAAAAGATTTCTTACTAATACTTCTCTTTCTCAACTGGTAACGACCCAGATAGATATAGAAAACTTATTTTCAGTTACAGTCATTAATTCTGAATGATTTAGGGTTTGTTTGTAACCAGCAAGAAGATTTCTAAAGAGGCTACCAAAAGCATAAGAAATTATAACTGAGTTGCTTGCAAATCAATAGAGAAAAAGAGCTGTTCATGTTACACTCCTGACTACAAAAACAAAGACCACCTGATTCGCCTAAAATCAAGTTCCCAAATAAAAAACCTATCGACACTACTCAGAAATATTTTTTCACTCTATAATAACCACTAGAAAAAATCTTGAATCTTATTGGTATTTACTAATAAGCTATTAACAATTGATAGAAAAAGGTGTAGAGACATGAGAAAAATCATCTTAATAACTGGAACTTCTAGAGGGCTAGGAAAGCTGATGACGGACACCCTTTCTCGTAAATATATGATATATGCAGGAATTAGATCTCAAGTAGACGTTGTTCAGAGCCCTAATGAAAACGTTCAGAAAATTCATCTTGATCTCACAAAAGAAGAAACCTTAATCCAATCTGTAAAAACCGTTATTGAGAAAGAAGGTAAAATAGATGTGGTGATTCATAATGCTGGGATAGCGATTGCT
>SDBT01018889.1_pt1 | contig 10819 bp, 16 predicted proteins | sample 2277101 | NCBI WGS metagenome assembly SDBT01 (sample SAMN10404973, study PRJNA504765) | marine sediment metagenome | isolation source: marine sediment core GS10_PC15, 103 cmbsf | place: Arctic Ocean: Southern Knipovich Ridge | collected 2010 | reverse complement strand
GTTTACTTACCTAATAACAAATGTCCCTATTGTAAAAAGGTATCTGTAGAGAAAGATGCAATAGTTAGTAAATATGAGAAGTATGATAATTTGTTTTGTAGTACAGAATGTAGTAATCCTAATTTTTAGCAGGGAGGAATCAAATGAAAAAGAAGAAAGAATGTGATTGTAGTTGTCATGTGTCTGATACTAAACATTCGGATGGTAAGGGTGGTACTGAGGATTGCCCATGTATCTTTAGCAAAGGAAATTAACATGCAAACTGCCATTGATGATTATACAGGAAAAGGTTTTAAGTGTCCTATTGCAGACAGGACCTTCTTGAATGTATTTGAGCATGAGAAGAACTGCATCTATACTTACTGCAAGATGGGAACTTTATGGAAGTGGTCGAAAGGGCTTGTGTAATATATATATTGCATCTAAGAAAAGTTTATAAGTTTCATTGTTTTTCCTTTTGCCTATGGCACAATCAATCACTTTTCCAATTTCTGATGAGCTTCATACTAAGTTTAAAAGATACTGCATTGACAAGGATGTTACAATGAAGGAAGCTCTTGTCATTGCGATTCAGCTTATAATAAACAAGAAAAGAAAGTAAAGGTCTTTAAGACGGGGGAATTAACATGGCATGGAAAAAACAGGAAGGAGCAGGAATTTGGTTGCCAGTGGAGAAGGGTGATTCTTTGGAAGGGGAATTAACCCATATTGATAACGAGGGACTTTATGGAGTTCAGTATGTTGTCAAGAAATCTGATGGTGAGGAAGTTAGAACACCAAGCCATAAAGTTTTGCAGAACAGGATGCAAAAGGCTGAAGTGGGGACTAAAGTAAAGATTGAGTTTACTGGAACTGAAGCTCCCAAGATCAGAGGGCAGAATCCAACAAGTATGTATGAAGTGTTCTTTGATGAGTAAGCAAGCTGGAGCAGGACATCTGCTTCAGTTATTTTTATTTTTGAAAAATGGCAACAATAATAAATGTGGATGGAATAAAGACAGTCCTTGTAAATCCTGACCTTGATGGTGATGGTGTTACTGGGGGGATTGAGAGGATTACAAAAAGACTTTCTGATGATGGGGTTACGAACATAAACCAAAACTCTGAACTTGAAGGCTCTTTAAAGGAGCTTAATGCTGATGCAATAAATCCTGATACAAGGATGAGCCAAATTGACATGAGGAGCAGGCTTCATGCCATTGAAATTTCAAGTGTACTTGCAGTTGATTCACTTGTTGCATTTGGAGTGCTGCCGCAAAAATGCCTTATGCTCAGCACCCAGAAGAAAAGGCTGAATGTTTCTGAGGAAGGAAAGGGAAGGCAGGAGATGGTTGAGCTTGTTGCAGGAAAGACAGACAGGGACATCAAGATGGGAACTATGGGCAGGATGGGTGAAGGTTTCAAGAACTTTTTAGGGATGGGTAAATGAAATTGAAATTAAAATTGATTGAAAAGCATGATATTTCTGTTAGGGATTATTCAGTTCCATGCAATGTTCTTCCAAAAGGTACTAGACCGAGTGACATCAGGATTAAATTAATTAATGGCATCTATCAATATGTTCCAAGACGATTTACATTTGCAGTCAGCACTCGGTTTCAAGTTTCTGAGCTTCAGTTAATAATAGATAAGCTTAAAAGATTGAACAAGGTTAAATAATGGTTGATTTTACTAACTGGGAAATTTATGCTTATTTCTTCATAGCCATAGGTGCGTTAGTTGCAATTACTTATGCAATTAGGCTGTATTTATTGCACAGGAGCAGAAAGAATGCTGTTTCTACTGACATTGAGCCTGTTCCTGTTCCTGAAATACATTCTGAAAAGGAGCTTAAAGTTATGCTGAAAGATTTGGAAGATAAGCATAAGGTTGAACTGAAAGCAATCAAGCTGAGGAAATTAGAGGAGAAAAAGATTGTCAAAGTTAAGATAAGTGATTTATCAGCATCCAAGACTGTGAAGGTTGAGAAGGATGTGATTGAAGATACTGCTGAAGATACTGTCAGGCCCTACTCCCTGATTAAATCAAAGTCTAAGTTCAGCAAGGCTTATTGGCGACATTGGTTTATTGAGAAGTATTTTCCTGCAAAGTGTGTCCTGATAAATATGGAGCTTGTAAATGGATTTCACAGGCTGTTTATTGTTATTGAAAAGGATGATGGGTTTATATTCAGGGACAAGAAATACATCTTTGATGATGATTCCAAATATTACAACATGGACACAAAGCTGTATATCTTTGATTACCATGAGAGTATCACCCTTCCGATAAAAAGGATCATTCCTGTAAGCGCTATAAAACATACTATAGAATCCACAGAGGAGATTGACATTGAGTATGCAATCAATCCCTCAACATTGCAGAGATTCATGACAGCCAAGATCGCTGAAGGTGTGATGAAAGGAACAATGCTTGATGAGTTCCTGAGGAAGTTGCAGACATTCATCCTTGTAATTATGATTGCTGTCCTTGTTCATCTTGCATTATTCCTTTACGCTTCAGGCATCTTGGAAAATATAAAGATGCCATTTTGAAAATGAAAGGCTTTCCCGTAATGGAGATAATTGGAAACATCATTTCAGCAGTTGTAAAGGTTGCTGATGATGCCTATAAGGCAGGATGGATGCTTTACTTGATGGCAGGGCTGATTATCCTTGCTGTTATTGTAATAATATATAGTTAATAGAAAAATTTAAATAAAGCTGAACTGATTACCTTCTAAAATGCCATTCAAATCTGATAGGCAAAGGAAAGGATTTTTTTCTAATAAAGATACTGTAAGAAGTGATATTGTTCCAAAATTGTTTCCAAGTGGAAAGCCAATTCCACAGAAATTAAGGATAAAGATTTTCAATAAAATTAAAAGATTGAAAAAAAGGAAGCTAAAAGGCGCAGTTAATTCTCAATAGAATTCTGAAAGCAGATTGTCCCACTGCAAGGTATTGTAAAGGGGAAAATAAGTTTCAATGTCATTCACAATATACCTTTTATAATAAGTTTTCTGTCCCATCTGATACCATGCCAGAAACTTCTGCATGTTTGGAAAATGCCAAACTTCAATCTTATGGGAATGCTTTTGGAGCTTGTTTGAACGACAGGCAGGACAGACAATATAACCTTCAGGCATCTCAGAGTTTTCCTTCCATGTTGCTCCGCACTCCTCGCAAGTCTTATGAAAATGACAGATGCAATAGACAATGTTTGTTGCCATGTCCCGAGCAACAACATCAATCCTTGCTGAAAGCTGTGAGATAAAAGTAAGCTCCCCATATCCTGCATCAGCCTGGCCTAGAACTCTACGCATCAATGAAATCCAGTTTGTAACGATTATGTTTGTCTTTGACATTGCCCTTCTTGCATTTAGGATTGAATGAGCTTCGTCAAGGACCACATTGATAGGCTCTTTTATTTTCTTCCAAAAATCTATGTTCAATGACATCTGATATATTGGCTCTGATTCTCCTGACTTCCTATTCTTCTTGTAATCAACTACCTTCTTGTTGATGATCATATCAGGGGAGATGTCTACTTGGTTTTTTAATTTGGTCTGAATATTAGAATAAGTTTTCCTGTTGCTCAGATTCATAGCCATTTCTCTGACTGCAAGGGCTGTTCAAGGATTATAAAAGAATTAACTTTTATAAATTTCCCGAGCCGAGATTTCCCAAAATTATTTTTATCATTCTATATCCTGTTATTTTTTATTTAGTTTCATAAGATTATCTTGACATATTCTTCAAATTCTGATTCTGTATGCTCCCTGTGAAGATGCTGTCTTAATGAATTTTTAAGACGACAGTTGAATATAAATTTCTTCTTGATACAAGTAAAGTTGCATAGAGGACAGTTAAACTCAACTGCATTTAAGATTATCTGAACACTTGATTTATTCATTTTGTGAATTTATACTGTTTGCATTTGCAATTAGGGACAAGGCAACATGTTCTATTATACCCTATGATCTTCCCATCTTTAAAGATATTGATAGACCTATGGTTGGACCTGTAATGGTTGCAATCCTTATCCTCGCATCTGTGCATTCTGGTCATTTAAACCATACCATATAAATGATATAAATTACAAGCATCAGAAAAGTAAATACATAAGTTGAATCATAGGCTTTTGACAGTTGATATTCTGTAACCCCTGATATTTCCATAAGAGTTTCAGGATGATTGCTAATTGTGTAATTTGCTATTAATGAAATTAATGCAAGTGCAATAAAAGCTAAGTCATGTATTCCGACATTAGTTTCATGTATTGATATACTTTTCCTGCACCAATCAACGCAACCCTTAGTAACTTCATAAGGTGTTATATTCATCAATTCATATGGTGTCATTTTTGTTCAAGATAAAACTTTGAAATCTGCTTGAGTATGTGATTCTGGGAAATATTAGAGCCTAGCATTTCAGGATGATGCTCGAGATATTCTTTCTTGCAGGCAGTTATGGAATCAAAAACATCCTGAGAGCAGACCAAGTGCCTGTTTATCCTTTGAGAATTATTTAATTTTTCCTTATCCATTTATTAAATCATTTAATATTATTTTAAAACTTGTTTATATACTTATCGGAAAATGTACTCTCTCTATGAAAAGATTTAATAAGAAAGGACAGATTGCATCAAAGGTGACTGAATCAATCACCGCTATTATATTAGTGGTTGTGTTGTTTTTGATGTTTGCTCAGCTAGTCCCTGAAGCACAAATAGCAGGTAATACCCTTAATTCGAGTGGAGTTCCTCTGGGAACTTTGTTCACAGGAAATGGTGTTATGATTTTGCTGATAATGGTCGGTTTATTGCTGACTGTGCTGAAAGCGGTCTTGCCAAGCTCTAAGAAATAGATGGACACTTTTTTGAATTCTTTTGTCCTCTTATTTCACAGTCCTTAATTGGAACTTTGAAAATGAATAAAAAGGCACAGGCTTTAAATAAAAAAATAGAAGCAGGAGCAATTATTGTCATTATAGTTGTTGTTTTATTTCTTCTTTACGCATCCCTTGTCCCAGAAGCGCAGAAAGCAGGGGATTCTTTCAATGCTTCAAATTTATGCAGTCAAGTTGGATGTTTTTACAATGCTTCATTGCTTGATGAAAGTCCCGCAGTTTCAACAAACGCTTGCAGGCAGGAAAATGCTTCAAATACTTCAAATACTTGTTTTGCTTCCCATACAGTTCCTTTAAGCGGACTGTTCCGAGCAGATGGGATTGTATTCCTGATAATAATGGTTGCCTTACTGCTTATAATCTTAAAGACAGTTCTTCCGAAAAGCAAGAAGGGATAAAAATACCTTTTGATACTGATAAGCAAAGAAAGGCTTTCTTTGCAAAACAAGGAAATCCAAGAAGCAGTGTAAACCCTTCTTTTTCTCAGAAGATCAAGAACATAAAGGAGAAACTAAGGCTTAGAAGGGAACGCTTGGGAAGGGAAAGGATTGAAAAGGAAAAGGTACTTCTTATAAAAGAAAGAGAGCAGGCTGAACGATTAAGAAAGGAAGCTGAGATTGAGATGCAAAGGGAACGAGTTACTCAGCAGAGGATAAAAGCTCAGCAGGAATTAAGGGAAGTTGAAAAGGCAAGATTCAGAAGGTCCCGTTTAGGCAGATTAAGCAAAGGAGCAGTTTCACTTGGAAGGAAAGGATTAAAGGAACTTCAAAAATAATTATCATCAGTCCCTGAGGGGGGTTGCGACGAAAGCAGCTTATTCTTCCTGCTTATTCTTCCTGTAACCCCCCCTTTTTATGCACAACAAGCATTTTTATCATAAGTTATAAATACTACTGGACCTGAGATACTCCAAGATGATAAGAAAAGAAGGGTTAATAATTGTATTTCTATTTCTTTTAGCAAGTTCCTTTGCTATTGCCGACACATCATATAATAATACTGGAGGAGAAAACCAAGATTTCTTGGCTGATGTTGGAATATTTAATGAAAATCTTGTAACCTCTGTAGTTACCTCAAGATTTTTTGGAAGTGATATAACAAATCATCCTGTTGTTGCTGATCTTGATGGGGATGGAACAAACGAGATGATTATTACAATAGGAAATAAAGTTCAGCTTATTGATACTGACCTTGTAAGCCTAGCATCTATAACCCTGAATGCAGGATCATACACTATTCCTGTTCTTTCTGATATTGACAATGATGGTTTTACCGAGATAATAATTGCAAATGAAGTTCAGGCAAATATTTCAATCCTTAAATATGATGGCACTAATTTTCTCTTGAATAAAACTTTCAGCATACCTTACATTGATATAACTGGAACTGAACGGGGTATGATAGGATGCAATGATGGAGAAGGTGGAACTGAAGGGATTAAATGCCTTCTTGTATTGGCTCACTCACCTTATGGTGTAGGCACAAGAAACTTGACAGCAACATTATTTAATGCAAGTGATTCAGGAGCAACGATTGTTATAACCTCTGATATTTCCACAAGTACAAATTTTTGCCTTCCGCAGATTCCCATGATAGCTATTGCAGATTATGATGTAGATGGAAGGGACGAATTTATTTATACATTTACAAGATTCAGGGGAAGCAGTGATGACACTTTAGACATTTTTTATGTAAATGATTCCTTTGACCTTGCATATTCCAATGAGCAAACAGGTGCGATAACTTCAGGTTTCAACCCAAGTGTTGGGAGTGGAAGCTGTGACACATTTAGCACACAGGAAAACTTAGGAAATTTTTACACATCCCCACTTGTTGCTGAAGTGAATGGGGAAGCAGGTCTTGAAACTATCATAGGGATCAATAATGATGCTCAGGATTTCAGGATTCATGTTTTTGATTTTGAAGGAGATGAATTGGATCAGCATCCTTCTTTTTTTGAAGCAGATGGTGAAATTATAAGCAATGTAATGATTTCAAATGTTTTTGGTGATACTGGAACAACTGATTATTGTGTATTGGGAAGTGATGATGATGATCAGCAATTAAATTTATTGTGCGGATCGCAACTGACAGGAAATATTGTTCAGTCTGTTGAATTTAAATTTAATATAGATGGAAGGTTTAACATAACAAAGGATTTTCCAAAACAAAATGTAATGGCTCACATGGCCCAACATTCAAATGCGCAGATTGAGATTTCAGGGGAAGGGGAAACTGATACAACTGAACTCGTCACTCCTTATGGGGTGTTTAGGTTAAATGATGATACATTTAACGGATCATTTTTCATCAAAAATCTTGATTTAATCTTTGCAAATGTTGTTGGGGATTCTTCATGTATTCAGGTTGATGCTCAAAAGCAAGGGAGTGATGAATTTATCTGTATTGAAGGAAATCAAATATTTTTTATTAATGATGGCGTGGACAATGCTCCTGCTCTGATCACTAAAAGAACTTTTCAACCCTGTGTTGTTGATTCAATTATAAAGGAAAATGAAACACTGCAAGTTTTAATCACTGTTACAGATCAGAATCCAAGTCCGTTATCTCAAGATACTGTAAGCTCCAACGTAACTATTTATTTTGAGGATGAAAATTCAATCAGCAGTCAGGTTGAAAATACCTTGTCAGGTCAAATACATCCTCATAGTTTTGTGCTGAATAAGTCAATTACAGGTGGAATAATAAGGATGGAAGGCTTTGATTCTGAAAACACTGATAATAAAGATATAAAAGTGCAATCCTTTACTGTTGCTTCAAATGGAATTGAATTTGGAGATTCAACTTGCACCATTGAATCTGTGCCTGATGTGATTGCTACTGTTGAAGATGCAACATTGACTGAGGATGCAACTAGCAATTCAATCATCAATCCATTAAATACTATCATTGGTCTTACTGGTTTAGGTGGCACAACATTATGGCTGTTTGGTATGATGATCATGGCTGTTCTTATATGGTTTGAAGGTGCTAGGTTTTCAAGTGGAATGGTAACATTAGGAGCAATAGCAATTTTTGAAGTCCTTGCATTAATTCTTGGTGCAAGGCTTGGTATAATGTCCACAGCTTTAGTTGTTACCATTGTTGTTGTTGGAGTGGTCATCATTGGGGTATTTCTAGGAAAATCTCTGATGGGAAAAGAAACAGCAGTATGATAAAATGTCAAAATGTATAAATTATTTAAGAACAAAAAAGGATTTAATGATTCTACTATAATTGCAACTATCTTATTTATATTTCTTGGAACTGCTGTTATTCTTCCTTTTGTAAATACTGAGTTTGGCATATCCAGCCCTGATTACAGCACAAGTAATGTTGAATCAGAGTTTATTAACGAGGATTTTTCTGATGTTTCAAGTGTTAGTACAGGAGAAATTTTAAAATCACTTGGAAAAATGTTCTTTTGGACTTTTGGAGATTTACCATTTTGGCTTGACCTGATATTTATTGTATTGAGGATCATACTGTTATTTATATTGATAAGGACTTTTACCCCTTTTATTTCAGGTGGTGGATAATGAAAGCTAGAATGTTATTTTTAAGTATTGCAATGTTTTTAATGTCAATAGCTCTAGTTTCTTCTGCTCCTGAAAATAATAAATCTGAGGATGCTTGGTATCATTTTGATAATAATTTGCTTGATAATGGTACATTAGGAGCTGATCTATCGCTTCTTTCAGGTGATGAAGGTTATGCTACAGGAAAATTAGGAAGTGCATCTATTGATTGTGATGGTGATGATGATTTTATCAGCAATGATTATCCAATTACATATGAAAATATGTCAATATCATTGTGGGTTTCACCTGATAATATCGCGTCTAATATGATGTTTATTGAGTTGGAAGATTCGGGGGGTAGTAATTTGGTCTTTATTGATGTTCAAACTGGTCCGAACTTCAGGTTTTTCACCTCTGCTTTTGGTGATTATGCCTTAACTACTGCAACACTTTCTATTGCGGATTTTACCCATCTTGTAAGTGTATTTGAAACAGGAGAAAAACCTAAAATATATATGAATGGTACTTTAAGTGAAGCATCTAGTACCGAGCCGAATCCTATTGGAAATTCTAATGGAGAATTTCATATTTGCGTATGGTCACCAGGTCCTGGCTCTTTTCTTGACGGTCGTATAGATGATTTAAGAATATGGTCTAATGTTTCTTTAAGCCAAAATCAGGTCAATTATTTATATAATGAAGGAACAGGACAGACACAATCCCTTAATTTTACAGAGCCGATCCCTGCTGATGTAACACCCCCATCAATGGCAGTAACATCCCCAGCAAACAACACAGCAATAAATATAATCCCATTCAACTTCAGCGTAACTGTAACTGACATTGATTCAACTGACATCTTCTGCATACTTAGCAACTCCTCAGACATCTTTGACACTAACCAGACTTCAGGCGGTGATATCAACCTTTCATTTGAGCCTGCTGTTGTGGATATACAGCAGAGGGCAATCTTTAACATATCATGCTATGACAATGATGCAGTAAACAACAATTCAGCTTCACTGCTGTTCAACCTTACCTTAGATAATATTGCTCCTGCAATAACAATAACCCTTCCTGCAAATAATTCCATATTTGACAAGACATTTACCAACCTTTCAGTTGATTCACTATGCACTGATCCTCATGCAATAGCATTCAATTACAGCATGATAAACAAGGCAGGAGAAGTTGTAAACTCCTCACAGAATATAACACCATCAACAGAAATACTATTGAAAAGGGAAATTGATCTGTCTGATATTGCAACAGGAACTTACAATATAAATTTTACCTGCGTAGACGGGCATACTTACACAGATTCTAAGATAAAATATTACCTGAAGGATGCTGTCTATAATAAGCTGTATTATGGGACTGAATCAGGAAATGATATAAGCATATCACTTGACTACTCAGACCTTAACTTATGTGATTTTGGCTCAAGGTCTGAATTTGACAGAGAAGTATTTTCATACGACTTCAGATGCAACTTAGCAGCAACAGCAACATACACATATAAGTTAAGGCTAAGGGACAAAGACAACAGGCTGAGGTATCTGAAGGATTCAGAATACAAGGCTCATTTTGTAACACAGGATAACTTTATAACATTCCAGTTGGATCAGCCTGCAAGCTACCTTGTTGAGAAGTCAGGAAATGATTACACTATCACAATAAAGACAAAGGAAACTTACCTTGATTTCAGCAACAGCATAGGTGGGTTGAATATCTTTCATGAGTTCCTAAACATAACTGTAACGCAGACAAACTTTACTTCTATCAATCATTTTGACATCAAGATAAACGACATAATACTTGACAGCAGTGAGTTTGTAACTGTCCTTGATTCCAGTTTCAACCTTTCAAAAAGTGAAGAATTGACGATAAGAAGCTCTTTAATCCTAAAGAAATTCTCACTTCCGCAATCAACAGAAGTAACAGGAAAACTCACATTTAACAATGAAGTTATCTTTGAAAGGTCTGTATCATCAGTTGCAGGGCAGGACACTATAAGGTCTATAAATTTTGCATTAAATAACCTTCAGGGAGTTTCAGGAGCAAACAACCTTACCATTGAAGTAAAGGAAGATGATGCAGGCTCAATAAACATCTCCAACTGGAATGTTCATATATTATCAAACACAACTTCAAGCGGAGCAGAATATGGAAGCACATCCGCTTTGATTGAAGAAACATTCAGCAGTCCTTCATTTATAAACATAGCATCAGTATTTGTAAACAAGGCAATAGCATCAAGGACACTTATTGATGTTTCAAACAGACTTGAAGCGGACACTGCTTCAACAGTAACTTGCCTGATTGATGATACTGTTGCTTCCCCTATATATAGAAGAAGAATCCTGTCTGATGATGATGTTGCTTCAACTGGAATTTCATTCATAGACG
>SDBT01018888.1_pt1 | contig 10819 bp, 11 predicted proteins | sample 2277101 | NCBI WGS metagenome assembly SDBT01 (sample SAMN10404973, study PRJNA504765) | marine sediment metagenome | isolation source: marine sediment core GS10_PC15, 103 cmbsf | place: Arctic Ocean: Southern Knipovich Ridge | collected 2010 | reverse complement strand
ATTACCCTACAAAAGTTGAATGTTTTTAGACGTTTCCCATGCCCAACCCCGTTTTTTCGCCCAAAAACGCCGATTCTCAATCCCCACCCCACGCAAAATCGACAAACCGACCCCATTTTTCGCCCAAAAATACGGTTGGAAAATTTACTTTTGGGTTGCAAATCCGACGGCGGACTGTATAATTAGCTGCAATGACTAAGGAAATTACAAGCTGTTGCCCTCATCAGGCCGCACAGGCCCGCAGCCTCCTCCTGCGCCGCTAAGGCGCAATAATCTCTCTTACCAACCCAAAAACCCATATTTCTAAAATTTTCTCAACAGTAATTGCGTGCAATCTCGCGCCGATTAAGCCATAATTGCCAAATCGGCACGAACGAACTTTTGGAGAAAAATCAAATGCTACGTGAAAAAATAATCATTTTCGACACCACTCTCCGCGACGGCGAGCAGTCACCCGGCGCGTCTCTTTCAATCACCGAAAAGCTCGAAATCGCCCAGCAATTAGCGATTTTGGGCGTTGACGTTATCGAAGCCGGCTTCCCGGTCTCCTCACCGGCCCAGTTCGACGCCACCAAAACAATCGCCGAGCAGGTCAGCGGCCCGACCATCACAGGACTGGCACGCGCAAACGAAAAGGACATCGAAGCCGCAGGAAAAGCCATCGACGATGCAAAGAAAAAACGTATCCATACCTTCATCGCAACTTCACGGATACACATGGAATACAAACTGAAGAAAAAGCCCGATGAGGTCCTGAAAATGGCCGTCGAAGCCATAAGGTACGCAAAGACCTTCACCGACGACGTCGAATTTTCACCCGAGGACGCCTGCAGAAGCGAAATGCCGTTTCTTATCGAGGTTTGCACCGCTGCAATCGAAGCCGGCGCAACGACCCTAAACATACCCGACACCGTCGGTTACATCCTGCCGTACGAGTACGGCCGCATTATTGCCCAGCTTAAAGCCGATGTCCCCAGCATCGACAACTGCATCATAAGCACACACTGCCACAACGACCTGGGCATGGCCGTCGCAAATTCACTCGCCGGCGTGCGAAACGGAGCACGACAGGTCGAGTGCACCGTAAACGGACTCGGCGAACGCGCAGGAAACGCAGCACTGGAAGAAATCGTCATGGCAATACAGACAAGGTCGGACTTTTTCTCGCAAAAAGACGCAAAGGCACCGATTCTAAGTATAAACACCAAAGAGATTCACCGCACAAGCCAGCTTGTCTCGCGCCTGACCGGCTTTGTCATCCAGCCCAACAAGGCCATCGTCGGAGCAAACGCCTTCGCCCACGAGGCCGGCGTCCACGTCGACGGGATACTAAAGAAGCGCGCGACATATGAGATTATGACGCCGGAAAGCATCGGCTTGGGCGGCTCGCGCATGGTGCTCGGACGCCACACCGGAAGGCACGGCTTTGCAGACAGATGCACGCATCTGGGCTTCAGGCTCACGAACGACGAAGTCGAGCACGCCTATCAGAGATTTCTCGAAATAGCAGACAAGAAAAAAGAGGTCTTCGACGAGGACATCGCAGCGATAATCAACGACGAAATCCACGTCGTTGTAGAGAAGGTTTACGAGCTTGAGTACCTGCACGTCGCCTGCGGCACCGAGACACTTCCGACCGCAAGCGTTAAGATAAAAACCAAAGGTGAAGTTAAACAGGCGGCTGCCTGCGGTGATGGCCCGGTCGATGCAGCTTATGAGGCCATCAGAGAAGCAACCGGCCAGTCGCCTAAACTCGAAAGCTACTCAATCAGAGCCGTTACCGGCGGCAAAGAAGCGCTCGGCGAAGCTACCGTCCGCATCAGCGAAAACGGCCGAACCGCCATTGGCCGAGGCATATCTACCGACATCATCGAAGCAAGCGCAAAGGCTTACGTCGATGCCATCAACAGAATGCTCTCGATAAAGAACAAAGGCGAAGAACCGGAACTAAAAGTGGAACTGTAAACGAAGAAATCAAAACCGGATGAACCTATGGGAATGACGATTACCGAAAAGATCTTGGCAAAGGCAGCCGGCAGGAAGAAAGTTGTGCCGGGCGAAATTATCGATGCGGCCATAGACATCATCATGTGCCACGATGTCACTACGCCACCGGCTATCTCTATGCTCGAAGAAAAGGGCATCGATAAAGTATTCGACGCCGAAAAAATCGTCGTAACGCCCGACCATTTTCAGCCAGCCAAGGACATCAAAAGCGCTGAACTTCATAAAAGGCTCGATGAATGGGCAAGGCGACACAACATCAAGCACTACTACAAGTTAGGCAGAGCCGGTGTCTGCCACGCGCTGCTGCCGGAACAGGGGCACATCCGCCCCGGCGAAGTTATCATTGGGCCCGACTCGCATACCTGCACGTATGGCGCTTTTGCGGCATTCGGCACAGGAGTCGGCTCAACCGACTCGGCGGCTGCAATTGCAACAGGTAAGCTATGGTTCAAAATTCCGGCATCAATGAAGTTCGTCATCAATGGCTCGCTCGGCCCCGGCGTTTACAGCAAAGACGTAATACTTGCAGTAATTTCGCGAATAGGTGTTGATGGTGCACTCTATAGAGCAATGGAGTTTACAGGCCCGGCCTTAAGCAATATGTCGATGGAAGGGCGGATGACAATAACCAATATGGTCATCGAGGCCGGTGCCAAAAATGGGATAATCGGCTTTGACGGCACAACAAAAGAATACCTCGATGGGCGCTTAAAGGACAAAACCGACTATACGGTTTTCGAATCCGATAAGGATGCCGAGTATGTAAGTGTAGAGGAGTTTGACTGCTCGAAGATAGAGCCGATGGTTGCCCTCCCGCATCTGCCCAGCAATGGTGTCCCTATCGGCCAATGCGCCGGCAAAGAGATGGACCAGGCTTACATCGGAAGCTGCACAAACGGGCGAATCGAAGATTTGCGAATTGCAGCAGAGATACTTAAGAACAAAGAAGTTGCTATCCGCACGATAGTCGTACCAGCAACGCCGGCCATCTGGAAACAGGCCAAGGACGAAGGGCTGTTTGACATATTTTACGATGCCGGCTGCGTAATCGCTGCGCCGACCTGCGGAGCGTGTCTGGGCGGCTTTATGGGTGTGTTGGCGGAAGGTGAAAAGTGCGTCAGCACAACCAACAGAAACTTCATCGGCAGAATGGGACACCCAAAAAGCGAAGTTTATTTAGCCAGCCCCGCCACCGCTGCTGCAAGCGCAGTAGAAGGAAAACTCGCTGACCCGAGAAAATTTATGTAGGCTCAGGACGATGGATGCCAGTCACAGGACAATTGAAAGACCTTCGCTTCCGGTGGCAATTGCGTTTACCAGCGGGGGACTGGTTTTCGGGCTTCCTGCGGTCGCCTTAACCTGTGCCATTGTCTTCGCTGGTAAAGGTAGTTGGCTTGCACTTGCTGTATTCGGTTTGATTGGCGTGTGTCATGCCGGCAGTGCTGTGTTCTACTGGCGTCGGTACCTATTGGGCAGGCGAAGGGGAGACCAGAGAGAAGAATCCGTGAAAATCAATGAAATCCGCGACTAAGAAAGAAAGGACAAAATTATGCAAGAAGTGAAAAAACCATCCATGGCCTCGTCTGTGCTTGTAACCGCTGCGCTGGTGTCCTGCTTGATTTCGCTTTTACTTACAATCGTTAGTGGTAACTATTCAAAGCCCGTGATACTGTTTCAGGTGCTTACCATCGCTTTGGTGATGATAGTCGCAATTATCAACTGGCGCGTGTACTGTAAGGCCTTTGTCACCTTCGAGGTTCAAAAGCAACTCGACGAAAAACGCAAAGTAGAGTGAAGTCTACCTCGCAAGCCCCGCAACCGCCAGTGCAGTCGAAGGAAAATTAGCCGACCCAAGAAAATACTATTAACCACAGATTACACAAATTAGAACTGGTTAATACAGATTAAAAAAAATATAAAAAATTGGTAAGGGCTGACAGTTGCCTCAGGAAAAATTCATATATAAGGACTTGACCAGAAAGATTATTGGAGCCGCGATGGAAGTGCATGGCGCACTTGGCTATGGTTTTTTGGAGAGTGTGTACGAAGAGGCTTTGGCAGTAGAATTTGGATTACGAAATATCCCATTCGAAAAACAAAAAATACTTGATGTCTTTTATAAACAAAAAAAGGTAAAAAACTTTGTGTGTGTTTTTTTAGTAGATGACGTCGTTTTGGTAGAATTGAAAGCTATAGAAAAACTATCAGGGACAGAACTGGCTCAAGTATTAAATTACCTTAAGGCAACAAATTTAAAACTTGGCTTGCTTTTTAACTTTGGTGCAACATCTTTACATTATAAAAGAGTAATTAATTAATCAGCGAAATCTGTGATTAAAATCTGTGGAATCTGTGGAGAAAGAATGATTATGGCAAGGGCACACGTTTACAAAAGAGACCATATAAATACGGATGAGATTATACCGGCGAGGTATCTGACTACCGACGATGAAGTTGAACTGGCGAAACATTGTCTTGAAGATTTGGACAAAGGATTTGTCAGCAAAGTCCAGGCGGGCGATATAATCGTTGCAGGCGAAGATTTCGGCTGCGGCTCATCACGAGAGCACGCGGTATGGGCCATCCGGGGCGCAGGCGTGCAGACTGTTATCGCAAAGTCTTTTGCGAGAATCTTCTATCGGAACGCTATCAATAACGGATTCTACATAATCGAATCATCTGACGGACTTGAGAAAATCAACGACGGCGATGAACTGGAAATTGACTACAAAACTGGCTTGATTAAGAACAAAACAGCCGGTGTGGATATAAAGTTTAAACCTCTGCCGGATTTTGCGCTTGAAATAATCAACGATGGAGGATTGCTCGAGCATATTAAAAAGAAATAAAGCGGTGCGAAATATCGCACCCTACATGGCTACATAGAAGGGGGAATTTAGAATTGAGAATGCAGAATTATTGAGATTGCTTCGTCCGCCTACGGCGGACTCGCAATGACGGTGAATGAGTTTTTTTCGCGTGTGCAACTCCCTTGGGGCAGATAAATATTTTGCACACTCTACCCGGCTTTTAAATGATTAATGATGAATGACTATTGGTCGAAGCCATCCCCAAGCCCTTCGGGCTTGAGGCTGCCACCCCTGAAAAGAATTAAGAATTAGACTCGGCTTTGGTGCCACTGCCCTAAGTCATACTGTGTAGATTAACTTGATAAACCAGTCCACGGAGAGTATAGTATTGCAATTAGAAAAAACAAACCCCGCGTAAAACGCGGGGCTAAATAGAGATTGCTTCGGCCTACAAGACAGGCCTCGCAATGACAAGCAGACGAAAGCCAAATACTAAGATTTATCGCATTAAATAAAGAAAGGGATAAGAAGTGTACAAAATCGCTGTGATTCCTGGTGATGGGACGGGGCCGGAAGTAACGGTCGAAGCGATAAAGGTATTAAAAGCCGCTGCGGACAAATTCAATTTCAAGGTTGATTTGACCGAGTTCGATTTCGGCGGTGAAAGATACAAAAGAACAGGCGAAACCCTGCCGGACAGTGCTATTGAAGAGCTGCGCGCATTCGACACCATCCTGTTAGGAGCAATCGGGCATCCGGAAGTTGCACCGGGGATCCTTGAAAAGGGGATACTGCTAAAGGCCCGGTTTGAGCTGGACCAGTACATAAACCTGCGCCCTGTCAAGCTCTACCCCGGAGTGGAGACACCTCTGAAAGACAAAGGGCCGGATGATATAGACTTCGTCGTGGTGCGCGAGAACACCGGCGACCTCTACACCGGCACAGGCGGCTTTACAATGAAGGGCACGCCCCAGGAGGTAGCTGTCCAATCGGCAGTTTACAATCGTTTCCAGGTCGACCGCTGCCTCAAATACGCCTTCGAATACGCCCGTAAGTACGGCAAAAAGGCACGCGGCAAAGGCGATAAGAACACCCTTGCCCTTTGCGGCAAAACCAACGTGCTGACCTACATCTACGACCTCTGGGAGCGGGCCTTCCACGAGATGGGCAAGGCTGAATATCCCGACATCGAAAGAGAATACTATCACGTCGACGCCACCTGTATGTGGATGGTCAAGAACCCTGAATGGTTCGACGTCATCGTAACCGGCAACATGTTCGGTGACATCATCACCGACCTCGGCGCCATAGTCCAGGGCGGCATGGGTATCGCAGCAGGCGGCAATCTCAACCCCGAAGGCATCAGCATGTTCGAGCCCATCGGCGGAAGTGCTCCGAAATATACCGGCAAAGGTCTTATCAACCCATTAGCAGCTATTTGCGCAGTGCAAATGATGCTCAGTACACTTGGCGAGGAAAAAGCGGCAGACGTGGTAGAGAAAGCTGTAATGTTCGTAACTGCAAACAAGATTAAAAGCCTGCAGGCCGGTAAAATGGGCTATTCTACATCCGAAGTAGGAGACCTCGTCGCAGAACGAGTCGCTGAGTAAAAATTAAATATCAAAATGCAAAAAGTAAAATTAAGGAATTCATCAACCAGCAGAAAGCCTTCTGCTGGTTGATTCCACAATTTTTATTTTTGATCTTTAAGTTTTAAGTTCTTTATTGTGCCTGCTAATTTAACGCCAGAATATTTCAAGGCCGAGAGGTGGTATCGCGAGGCGACGACCCCGGATGAAAAAATCCTCGCGCTCGAGCGAATGCTGGCTGTGATGCCAAAACACAAAGGAACCGACCACCTCAAGGCCGACCTGCGACGCAAACTAAGCAAGCTAAGAGAAGCGCCTGCGCAAAAAGGCAAAACCAAGCAGGTTGATGTTTTCCACGTACCGAAAAGCGGGGCCGGCCAAATCGTCCTGCTGGGTACTCCCAACTGCGGCAAAAGCTCCGTCGTTGCCGCACTTACAAATGCAAAAGTCAATGTCGCCGATTTTCCATTTTCAACTACTGCGCCTGTGCCGGGGATGGTAAAGTTCGAGGACGTCCCAATCCAGCTCGTCGACACGCCTCCAATTACCGCTGACTACATCGCCCCCGGCCAGGTGGGGACATACCGCAATTGCGACCTGATTGCTATCGTCATCGACCTCTCAACCGACGTCGCTGAACAAATGCAAATCTGCCTGGATTTCCTGGAGTCCAGAAACATGCTGATTGACGAGGCGACCGGCGCAACGGACGAACACGGCAATGTCCTCGGCAAAAGAGCGTTTTGTATCTGCACCAAATCCGACATCGCTGAACCCGGTGCTCTGCAAACTCTCGAACAGTCGTGCAAACGTCCCTTTGAATTTGTTGAAATATCCGCCGAGACCGGTGCCGGCGTGGAAGCCCTGACTGCCAAATTCTTCGAGCTGCTGCACATCATCCGCATATATGCCAAACCGCCCGGCAAGAAAGCTGATATGGACGAGCCTTTTACACTGCCCGCAGGCTCGACCGTTATGGACCTTGCCACTGCCATCCACAGGGAATTAGCCGAGAAACTCAAATTCGCAAGGATTTGGGGCACCGGAGTCTACGACGGTCAAAACGCCCAGCGAAACCGCGTCCTAAACGACAAGGACATCATCGAATTGCATTTCTCCTGACCGTCGGTTATAATATGCTCTGCAACAAAACAGGTTAAACGTTTTTCGAATGAGGTACACGGAACTATGGAATGTAATAAAGAGCAGAACCTGCAAAACTGCAATTGTTCGTATCCCGGCTGTGAGAGAAAGGGCCTGTGCTGCGAGTGCATAAGCTATCATTTATCGTCTAAGCAGCTCCCCGCCTGCTGCTTCCCAGATGACGTCGAGAAAACCTACGACAGAAGCTTCAAGACCTTCGTAAAAGCCTGGAAACTATAGGAATGTTTATCTGACATTATTTTCCTTTCTGTTTTTCCAGTGCAGCTTTTAGTCGCTGGCTGGCCTGCGTATAGTTGGGATTTATTTGCAGGGCGGTGCGATAGTGCTTTATCGCTTCAGCAACTTTGCCCCGCTGCTCAAGAAGCACTCCCAAATTAAAGTGCATTTCAGCATCGTCCGGCAGGGCACTTAGTACGATTCGAAACTCCCCTATCGCCTCATCAAGCCTGCCTAAACTTGCCAGCACCAGTCCCAATCGGCCGTGAACAACCACATTGTCGGGCTCAATCTCAAGCGCTTTTTTATAATACTCAACCGCCTCGCTGAACTTTCCCTGCTGGGCCAGTGCAAAAGCCATATTGTTCAGTATGTCGACATTATCCGGCCTGCCTCGCAACGCCTTGCGAAATTTGATGAGGGCCTCATCGGTCTTTCCCTGCTTGGCCAGTGAAGTTGCTAAATTATAGTGCGCCTGAGAAAAGTTCGGCTTTAGCTTCAATGCCTTTCTATAATGCTCAATCGCCTCGTCGCTTCTGCCGAGCTTGTCGAGTAAAGTCCCCAAATTGTTATGAATTTCCGGTGAGTTGGGCTTTAGCTCAAGCGATTTGTTAAAGTGCTCAATGCCCCGGTCAACTTCGCCCGCGTTTTTCAGGACATTGCCAAAATTGTTGTGCAGTATCGCAACATCCGGCGAAAACCCCAGCATATACTCATACACGCTTTCGCTGCTGCGCCAATGAACCAGATAGCACCGCGTTAATATAAACTCCGATGCAGTCAGCAGCAAAACAGCTATAATCAACGTGCTTTGCCACGCGGCCTTGCCGAATCTCTTGCCAAGCTCACCGCTCCAGCACAGAGCCAAAAAGCAGCTCAGCGGCAGTAAAAAACCGAGCACTGGAAAATACATATGCCTGTCGGCAGCAATCATAGGATGAAAACCAATCACGCCGAGCGTTGGCAATATCGCCGCAAAGAAGAACAGCCACCCCACAGCCAAAGACCGCGTCCAGCGCAGACTAATCAGTAACAGTAGTATCAAAACGCACGTCCCAAGAACCCCAAAAAACACCATCAGTTGTGATAAATCAAACGGCTTCGGAAAAGGATAATACCACGACAGATTCGCCGGCCAGATAAAATTGTACAAATAGAAGATAATGTTGTGGCAAACCGTCAGCAGGACATGAACCGGCCCGGCCTGGCCAGGCAAAGTAACCGATGCAGCCCGGCTTTGAGAGATAAATGTAATTGCACCTGCCGCACCGGCAATTACAAACAGTGGTAGCTTCTCTAAAACCGCTTTTTTGCTAAAACGCTTGAGCGGCCAAAAGTCCAGCAGCAAAAGCAACACCGGCATCGCTACTATCGTAGGCTTGGACAATAATGACAGTACATACATTATCAGGCAACCTGTTGTGCACCAGCGCTTTTGCCTGCGAACGTAGTACACATAAAGAACCAGCGACCACAACGCAAAAAAAGCCGCTAAAACGGTCTTGCGCTCCGAGACCCACGCAACCGATTCGATAGTCACCGGATGGACCCCGTACAATAAACCCACCATCGCCGCTGGCACAAGCCGACCAAAGAGAAGATATAAAAAAACAATAACCAACAAGCTGTTGACGACATGTAAAGCAAGACTCGTCCGATGAAACGGCCTTAAATTGTCAACACTACCTCCGGCGGCGCAGTCGAGCATCAGCGATATCATTGCCAGCGGCTGATAATATCCCCGCACCGTCGAAGGCCGAAGAACTTCCGTGAAAAACCGCTTGGCGTATCGTATAAACTGGATAAACTTGGTATTCGTTTCTGAATCGAACACCTCTTTTATCAGTTTAATCCCGCTTGCAGCGGGAAACCGTGAACCTGACAAGCTGAGTTACTGTAAAGCTTTCATCACGATACAGCCGGTCGAGGTAACAATCCAGTACGCTCTACAATCTCGGCAAGTCTTTCCTCGCATCCTATGGCCATGATGTGGACCCCTTTAACACCATTTGTCTCTTTGAGTTTCTCTATGAACTCAGTGCAGATTTTTATCCCTTCCTCTTGCTGTTTATCTTCGGGCACTGCACCAATGCGATCAACAATGGCGTCGGGGATCATGATTCCCGGGACGTTATTGCGCAGGTACTGAGCCATCTCAACAGACTTGAGCGAAAGAACCCCGGCGATAATGGGGCACTGATCTGTTAGGCCCTGTTCTGCGGCACTGTTTAACCACTCATTGAATAGCTTCATATCCAGTACAGGTTGGGTTTGAATAAACTCCGCACCCTCGGCGATTTTTTTCTTCAGGCGGAGAATATGCAGTTCAAGGGATTCAACAAACGGGTTTGTAACTCCTCCGATAAAAAAATGAGGGTTCCCGGAGATCTCTTTACCGTTTGCGAGACGCCCCTGATCTCGAATCTGTTTTGCTGTCGCAATCAATTGGATCGAATCAAGATCAAAGACTTTTTTGGCCTGGGGGTGATCTCCTATCGACGGATGGTCGCCTGTAATGCACAGAACATTTTGAATTCCCAGGGCAGAAGCACCGAGAAGGTCGCCCTGGAGGGCAATCCTGTTTCTGTCCCTGGTGGACATCTCCAGAATCGGCTCTAACCCCAAATCAAGCAATATTTTGCATAAGGCCCAACTGGACATTCTGACGCTTGCGGTGGGGCCATCGCCAACATTAACTGCATCAACTTTCCCTTTTAGTTCGGCTGCATTCCTCCGTATGAAATCCGTATCCGTGCCGCGGGGGGGAGTGAATTCGCAGGTTACAGCGAATTTTCCCTCTGCAGTTGTTTTTTGTAAGTTAGTTTCAGCTTTCATACAGTCAGATCCTCTCTGATGATTTTTCGTGGCCCTCCTGACAGGCTTGTTGACCAGTCTTTTGGGTCATTTTTCTTTGCCAACAAATCTAGTTGTCCCAAGTTTTTCATGCGCGTGTAAATAAGTTCCCAAACACAATCCGTATCTTTGTTCACCTCACATTTCCCGCTTACAGAGCCTCCGCACGGTCCGTTAAGG
>SDBT01018887.1_pt1 | contig 10819 bp, 8 predicted proteins | sample 2277101 | NCBI WGS metagenome assembly SDBT01 (sample SAMN10404973, study PRJNA504765) | marine sediment metagenome | isolation source: marine sediment core GS10_PC15, 103 cmbsf | place: Arctic Ocean: Southern Knipovich Ridge | collected 2010 | reverse complement strand
CGTTGTTTACATTTTCGGCCAGTTTTACAGGATCATCAAAACCTTTATGGAACATTTTGGACTTACCCGGAAAAAAAGCACAGGTTTCTCTGGCGTGGTCACATAATGTGATAACATAATTAAATTCCTTGTCTATAAACTCATCAACAAGTTTAGATCTTTGCCGTGAAATATTCACGCCTGCTTCCGCCATAACCTGTACTGCGAAAGAATTAACGCCATGAGTTTCTATCCCCGCAGAAAACGATTTTATAACATCACCCTTTAAAAGTCTCGTCCAACCTTCAGCCATCTGACTTCGACAGGAATTACCTGTGCAGAGAAACAGTATTTTCAGTTTTTCCATTTTGTCTATTATTGAATTATCATCTTAAGAACAATCATATCTTAAATATTAAATATAATAGTAAAAAATCAAAATTATTTAAGCCGAATTATTCATAAATTTTTTAAACACAGTTAAGGAAAGCCTGTCTTGTTTTTCGCATTCATGTCTTAGAAGTCATTACTATAACATTTACATCAAAATAAATTCCTTTTTTAGTGGCAAAGTTAACCCGCAGTATATTGTAATGGGAAGGTGCAGAATGTGATCGAATCGAACCGCATATACACTGTTTATACCCAAATGCCAATAATGCAAAGCAATTGCATAGTCGTTCTCAAATGGGAAAGTCAGCATCTTTTCACTCGTCTATTCCCTTAAAGGACTTACTACAGAACTACTACAAGCAGACCGATAACCGCTTCAACATCCCATTCATGATTCGGTTTATTTGAACCAGTGCTGTGTACCGAGTGATATTTTCACCAGAATAAGCATTACAGGTACTTCGATCAATACACCCACAACTGTTGCGAGGGCTGCTCCTGACGAAAGACCAAACAGCATAGTTGCGGTTGCGATAGCAACCTCAAAATGGTTCGATGCCCCGATCATGGCTGCGGGTGAAGCGTCCTCATACGAAAGCTTAAGGAGTTTAGCGAGACCGTAGCCCAGCCAGAATATCACGTTCGTCTGGATGAACAGGGGAATGGCAATCCAGAGAATTGTGAGCGGATTTGCGAGAATAACCTCGCCCTTGAATGAGAATAGCAAGACAAGCGTAATTAAAAGGGCGACAATGGTCACAGGTGTTAGAAGATGGAGAAACTTCTCACGGAACCATACCTCACCTTTCGTGGCTATGATCCATTTTCGTGACAGGTACCCCGCGACCAGAGGAAGAGCTACATAGATAGCGATAGACAGAAGCAATGCCTGCCAAGGTACCGGCAATTTTCCAACCCCAAGTAAAAATCCACCCAATACGCCATAAAGCAACAACATTGTCAGAGAATTGATCGCCACCATGACCAATGTCAGGCTGTCGTTACCCTTCGCAAGGTAGCCCCAGACAAGGACCATTGCAGTGCAAGGTGCAATACCGAGCAGGATACAACCAGCGAGATAGCTGCGCCATAATGGCACTTCGAGCATTTTTATGCCTTCATGCATTACTACCGTACCGGCGCCATGTGTCGCTCCAAGCGGCAGGTCCAGCCCAAACGGCATCTTGACTAAGTCGGTAGCTTCCGGACCAATGAATCCTTTGAACATAACGCCCAGGAAAAGAATGGCAATGGCATACATCGTAAATGGTTTTACCGCCCAGTTCAAAAACAGAGTTAGGAATACGGGCTTACCGCTCCTACCGGCTTTTATGACCTCTCCAAAATCAATCTTTATCATGATTGGATACATCATAAAAAAGAGACACACGGCAATAGGAATTGAGACGACCGGAACATTTCCGACATATATAGCGAGACCGTCGAGGAAAGTGGCAACATTTGGAGCTGTTTTACCAAGTATTATACCTCCTATGATACAGAGCACAACCCATAACGTTAGGTACTTTTCAAAAAAACTCAGACCTTTTGATTGTAGTTTAATCTCGAATTCTTCCAAAATACTCCCTTTCTCTTCATGATTAATTACATTTACGATACCAACTGTAAACACATAGGTAAAATAGTACAAATTTATTAATTTTACTACTTTAATTGCAGCATGAAATAAATTTCATTTTATATACAATTATGTTGGGTTGTTTTTAAGATACGTTTAGATTATCTTCATATACAAGGAAGGAATGTACACATGGCACGATACTTACTCGGTATTGACCTTGGAACTTCAAGCGTACGAGCGGGAATATTTCACGAGGATGGGACGCTTTTCGCAATAGCCACAAGGAGCTACCCAATAGATACTCCATCTTTAGACAGGGCTGAGCAGGATCCTGAAATCTGGTGGAAACATACTTGCGAGACAATTGGTGAAGCGTTAGCAACTGCTCAATTGAAAGGTACAGATATTTCGGGCATTTCATTCTCAGGGCAGATGCACGGCACAGTTTTGCTAGATAATGATGGGAATCTTGTAGCTCCTGCAATTATATGGGCAGACTCAAGAAGCTCTGCTGAACTGAATGAATTGACAGATCTAATAGGCGAGGAAAAATTCAATAAAAGTGTTTTGAACCGTATGTTTCCCGGAACACAGGCAGCGACAATTTACTGGATGCAAAAATATGACCGTGATACATGGAAACGCACTCGTCATATACTCCTTCCAAAGGACTATATCCGTTACAGAATGTGCGGCCTCTATAATACCGAACCTTCCGATGCTTCCGCAACTCTCCTTTTTGATATAAATCTTCGTGAATGGTCAAACGATATTCTGAACGCTCTTGGGATACCGATAGAATTTATGCCCTATGTGGTTAACTCTAATCAATATATTGGCGAGACGGAAGGGATAGAGGAATCAACAGGGATTCCCGATGGTATACCTGTCATTCTCGGCGGAGCAGACCAGCCGGTTGCTGCTCTTGGTAATGGGATACTCGATGATGGCACTATGTTTGCAGCAATAGGAACCGGCGGTCAGATTGTAACCCCTCTGAGTATGCCGATGAATTCTCCCGGTTTGAGGCTTAATTTATTCTGCCACCTGCCTGAATCACGGTGGTATCTCATGGGAGCAACTCTCGCTGCCGGTTTGTGTTTGAGATGGTACAGGGATAATTTCTGCCCTGAAACAGCATTCGAAGTTCTTTCTGAAGAAGCTTCACAGACACCCCCCGGCGCTGATGGCCTTCAATTTTTACCTTATCTCGCCGGAAGACGTTCACCTGACATGAACCCTGCTACTACAGGTGCATTTTCCGGAATAAGACTCATGCACACGCGAGGTCACTTTGCCCGGGCTATAATGGAAGGAGTAGTACTCGAACTAAAAGAATTATTTGAGGTCATGAAGGAAACAGGTATTAAACCCACCCAACTCGTCGCTTCAGGCGGATTCTCAAAAAGCCCTGTGTGGATGCAAATTATGGCAGACAGTTTTGCGATGCCCCTGCACATCTCGGCGGTGCGGGAACAGGCATGTTTCGGGGCGGCACTACTTGCCGGGTTAGGCACCGGTGTGTATGATTCGTACTGGAAAGCTGCTGAGCTTGTTCCAGAACCCGAAAAAATTGTCGAGCCTGAAGAAGAAAATTTCGATATATATGAAGAGAAGTTTGAGAAGTATAAAACTGCTTACAAAAATCTAAAAAAGATTGAACAGGATATTTGATTCTTGCAGTCATAATTCCAAATACAGGAATTTTAAAAAAACCAGTGGTTATTTGGCTAAATCTATGGGAATACCACCCTCTTTGAGAGATTTTTGAGCGGCTTCCAGGACTTTTGTAACTGCAAGACCGTTAAGACCATCACTTTTCGGGTCACGGTTATTCTCGATGCAGTCAATAAAATGTTCACACTCAAGCCTGAGAGGTTCGGCCATATTGATATCCGGTGTATAAATATCACCATCTCCAATAGAGAGAAACTCTCCATAGGATCCATACATTCCGGATTTCCCAACCCCCTTATTGTAAATTTTTACCTTTTTTTCAGGTTCCATATCATCAAAAACTATCATTCTCTCTGAACCCACCACGGTTGTACGCCGTAACTTATGTGGATCCAGCCAGCTTACATGTGCATGAGCGATTTTATTTTCTGAGAAATACATATTCAGAAAAACAATATCTTCAACATTCCTCTGGAGATAGCATTGACCATAAGCAGTCACCGAAACAGGATCCTCCCCAATCAAGTATAGCGCTACTGAAATATCATGAGGGGCAAATGATAAAAGAACATTTTCATCACTTCGCACTCTTCCAAAATTCAAACGCTGACAATGGAGATAATAAAGTTCGCCGATTTCTCCATTTTCCAAGAAATCCTTAATCGCAATAATACATGGATGATATAGCATAAGGTGTCCGACCATGAGCTTGAGACCCTTTTCATCAGCTGTCCGAACCAGTTTCTCAGAGTGTTTTACATTAAGGGTCATGGGCTTTTCCACAAAAACATGCTTTCCGGAAAGAAGAGCTTCTCTGGCAATCTTATAATGGGTAATTGCAGGAGAAGATATTACAACCGCATCAACTTCTCTGTCATCCAAAGTTGTATGGTAATCATTTGTTTTTATGATATTTATATTATCTGAATAATTTTTTAGTATGTCCCGATCATTATCTGCTATATATTTTAGATGAACTGAAGTAATTTCACCCAATATCCTTATCAGATTTTTCCCCCAATAACCGGCACCGATTATTGCAATTGTCAGCATCAAAGCACCCCATTACATACAAAATTTTTCCAGGATTATAAGCATTTTATGTTTTTTTGCACAAAGTACCGATGAAGAATAGATTACAGGTTATGATATTGGATTTGACTATTTTAGAAAGTGTTTTTCTTTAACTTTTACAGCGATTTCATAATTCAAAATTATTATTCTTCTATCTTATCTTTTTTCACATTTGGCTCATGTAGTTTCACAAGAACTTTTGAAATTCTGTTTTTATTGATTTCCTTGATCTTAAATATAATATTTTCCCACTTAACTTCTTCACCGCCTTCCGGGATAAATCCCAGTTGATTGTATATAAAACCTCCAAGGGTATCAAAATTGTCGTTCGGGATATTGGTTCGAATAATTTCATTCACATCATCGATATCAAGGCCTGCATCAATTACAAGGGTACGGTCATCAATCCAGACATGATAACGCTCATCCTCATCATACTCATCCTGGATTTCACCGACGATTTCCTCACGTAAATCCTCGAGTGCTACAATTCCGGCAGTGCCTCCGTACTCATCAACCACGATGGCAATATGAACCTTGTTTTTTTTAAATTCTTTCAAAAGCTCGGACGTTTTTTTATTCTCCGGCACAAAATAAGCATCTCTCATTATTTCTGTAATTGAAAAGTCTTTCTTGCCTTTTCCCGAAATATAAGTAAGAAGATCTTTGGAATATATAACGCCGAGAATATTATCAACCCTTTCGTCATAAACCGGTATGCGGGAATGCCCTTCTTTTTCGAAAAGGTTGAGAAGCTCGTCAATGGGCAGGCTTTTTTCTGCCGCTATCATATCAATTCGTGGTACCATCACCTCTCTTACCGTCGTGTCGGAAAACTCAAAAATACTTTGAATCATTTCTCGTTCTTCTTGCTCAATAACACCTGATTCACTTTCTGACTTTACAAGCTCTATAAAGGCTTCTTCTTTTTCAGCCAATTCCAAACTTTCTTTTATTAAAATCGAAAGTATAAAATCAATCAAAAATGTTACCGGGAGCAAAATTATATGAAACATAAATAAAAAATACGCAAATCGGGATACTCTATTTTCGTACTCACCTATTGAAACCAATTTGGCAAATAAACCTTCGGTCAGAACATATGCAGAAACTGATAACACAATTGTCAAGAGCATAACCAAGCTATTTGATAAGCTCCATTTCGAACTTTCAATAAAAATGAAGCTGTATAGAAATACAGTACCTCCAACAACAGACAGTATTTTGCCAGATAATAGCATAAGAAGAAAACGCCGTTTGTTTTCGATCATACCAAGAATAAGTGAAGCGCCTCGAACCTTGCTATCGACCAGTTTTTCAAGAGAATCACGTGAGATATTACCAATAGCCAATTCTGCACCTGAAAACATAACCGAAACAAGCAGAAATACAATAAAGCCAATCAGCATTGTAGCTGGAATAATCAATTGATTTCTCCGTTATAAAAAAAATAGCTAACAAACTTCTCAGTATCTTCAGTCATGGATTGATACTCTTCTTCTCTATTATGTGTACGACCCGCAAGATGGAGTAATCCATGTGCAACTAAACGGATGATTTCTTCCCGATAAGGAACATGATAATCCAATGACTGTTCTTTGGCTCTCTCAAGCGAAATATATACTTCTCCCTCAACAATATCAGAAGATCCATCAGAAAGATTGAAACTCAAAACATCGGTGGAACTTTTACGTTTTTTAAATTTTTCATTCAATCCGGTCATTTTCTCATCATTAATAAAAACAATATTTACAGTATATTGAAAAATCCCACTCGATTTCAAAACACGGGCGGCAAACTTTTTCAGATGCTCCTGCTCTAACGGAAAAAGTTCAAAAACTTCATCACTTACGATGATTTCAATCCCTGTCAACTTTATTTTTCTCCTTTATTTCCCCTTGAAGGGGATAACCTTTTCCGGATTTCTTTTTCGCTCCATTTTCACTCTTTTGCCAGGGATATTCTATACGTCCGTGATGATACCCAACAAGAATAGGCAGAAAACTTTCCTCAATATTATGCAAATCCTTTAATGTGAGGTCGCATTCATCTAGTTCACCATCCATAAATCGCTTTTGAATTATAGTACGGATAAGTGCTTTCAATCGTCCGGGTGAATGTTCTTTAACGGATCTGCCCGCGGCTTCGACGAGGTCTGCAAGCATTACTATTGCTGCTTCACGGGTTTGAGGTTTAGGGCCGGGGTACTTGAAAGCCAATTCATCTACGGGTTTGCCATCTGTTTCATCTTGGGCTTTATGATAAATCGATTCCATAAGGCTTGTTCCATGGTGTTGCCGAATTATATCCAAAACAGCTTCCGGAAGACCATGTTTGACACCGAGTTCGTATCCTTCCTTTACATGAGATGCTATAACTAAAGCACTCATATGAGGAGAAAGACGATTATGGGGGTTGCCGCCACCCATTTGATTTTCTATAAAATACTCAGGGATAGCCATTTTGCCGATATCATGATAGTACGAACCAACACGAGAAAGCAAAGGATTGGCACCGACTTTTTCAGTAGCAGTCTCCGCAAGACTACCTACAACAAGGACAGATGAATAGGTTCCGGGAGCTTTAACAGCAAGTTCTTTGAGTAGAGGATTATTAAGGTCTGAAAGCTCAAATAGTGTCATGTCTGTTGTCACCTTGAACAGGCTTTCCAGCAATGGTAAAATCCCAATTGCGGCTATTGGACAGAAAAAGCCATTTAATGATCCTATAAAAATATTATAACCGACATCAGAAATTGATGAATGGGTAACCCAGTCATTTGTAGCAGCTATAGAGACAGCCATTACTATAGGAATAAACAACATCGATCGGTAAAATTCTTTTCTAAGGCGCACATTACCAACAGTAATTACCCCTATACAACCCGACAGAAAATAGATTACTCCTATTCTCATTCCTGCACCCGAAACAAAGGAGGGAACAATAAGTGAAATTCCTAATGTACTGATAATCCCCAATTCGGCATCAAAAAGGATTGTAATAAGTATTGAGGCGATTGCAACCGGCACAAAAAATTCCGAACCCACACCACTCCATGCGAAATAAAAAGCCACAATAATTGGTAGTGCCGAAACTATAACAATAAGAAGTAATTGTGAGGAAGATTCAAATATTTTTCGTCGATATAAGTAAATAAAACTTACAATTATTCCAATAATCCCAAGTCCTATAACTGTTTTACCTATAGCAATAGCATAATATCTCCATCGGTTTTCTATAAATGATATTCTCGCTATTTCTTTTTTTAGATTATCCAGTATTTTTAACTGTTCTTCCGTTACCGGAACATTGGCGTCAATAATTCTTTCATTCTTTTTAAATGATACCGAATAAATATGGACGGAATTTCTTGCGTTACGCCGTAATTCTGATGTCAATTTGTTATCATAGATTAAATTTGGTTTGAAAAAACGCAGAAGAATATTTTGAAGTGTTATAACATTTTTTTCGGAAACTACGTTACCAAGCTTGTCGCGAAATGCAAATTTTAATAACTCACTGGCTGCATCAACTTCAATGGTCATTTCAACACTGACAGTATCACCATTTTCAAGTACAAAAAAGTCATTGGTAATATCTGTCACATAACTCTTACTGGGTACAATCAAAAGCTCTGAAATATTCTCGAAAGATTCTTTTGCCGCTTTACTAATATTACCAGACAAAGATTTATTTCCAGTTTTTACAATTTGTGCGAACGAATCAATTTCCGAATATGTCAACTCACTCAAAATTGAATTTGTTAAAGCTTTCCCGGCTGAATCAGAAATATCTTCTCTCAAAAGTGAACCAATAATTAAGAAAAGCGAGTCAATTTGAGAATTGACCATATCAAAAATGGTCTCATCGAGTCCAAAAACGGGGAGAACATTACGAGCCGCCATATCACGTTCTTCTTCAAGCTGTTTTTCCGGCTTTGGAACATCAAAATCAAATGGGGCAATTTCCCGTCTGGGCGAAATATCCCCTTCCTTGATATCCGGGAAAGAATATTCAACCCAATCAGCACTTCTTGAAGCCAATGAAATATAGATACTTGACAATGAGGCAATAACAAAAAAAACAAGTAGTAGTCTTGGAATTAAATCATATTTCTTTTTTACTTTCCTAATAGCCGCTTTTTTCTTAGAATTTTTAGAATGATGGAATTTATTTTTCACGATAAGTTCTCCCCTTTTTCATGAGTATCCGAGTCGTTCTTTTGGGCTTCGTAGACATCATATGCCCTAATAATTTGCTTCACTAATTTATGCCTTACAACGTCACGGTCGGTCAGATACACGAAAGCCACATTTTCAATTCCAGGAAAAATAGACTCAACCCGTTTTAAACCCGAATATTCATTTTTCGGGAGGTCCACCTGAGTAATATCACCTGTTACAATCACTTTTGAATTTACACCGAGCCTGGTCAGGAGCATTTTCATCTGTCTTGTAGTTGTGTTCTGGGCTTCATCAAGGATTATGTAAGCATTAGCAAGTGTTCTACCACGCATATATGCAAGAGGAGCAATCTCCACTATACCTTTATCCTGAAGCTTTGCAAGCTTTTCGAAACCGAGGATTTCATGAAGAGAGTCGTAAAGTGGACGAAAATATGGGTCAACCTTATCTAAAAGGTCGCCGGGAAGAAATCCGAGACTTTCCCCAGCTTCCACCGCGGGTCTACATAAAATAATTTTTTCCATAGTCTTATTTTTTAACGCTGAAACAGCAATAGCTACCGCAAGAAAGGTCTTTCCGGTACCTGCAGGACCAATGCAGAAAACAATATCATTTTCCATCATGGCACTAACATAAAGACATTGTCCCAGAGAACGGGGCCTTATCGGCCGGCCTTTTGCATTCAAAACAACGGTTTCAAGTCCTATTATGCTATCTGAGCCTCCATTTTCAAGATAGTCAAGAGCTGAGGAAAGGATGTGTTCATCAATATGGGTGCCGGAAGAAATTAGATGATCCATTTCTTTAATTATTTTTGCTGCTTTTTTTGCCGCGGATTTATTACCTATAACTTTGACAGCTCCATCACGGTATACAACCTGAACTCCGTACCTGTCTTCAATTATTCTGACATTACGGTCACCACAACCAAATATATCCTGGTAATTAGAACTTGACAGGTACAATACTTCGACAGTTTCTCTGCTCAAATTAAAAATAACTCCTTGAAGAAAAAACCCGTAGATGGCTTAGCACCCACGGGAGTCATATTTACAAACTTTTTCATGAGCATGTCGGATTTACTAAGATACATACACAATCATAAATAATATAGAATATCCATTAATAATAATATATTTTTATTATAGAAATGTCAAGAAAAAGGTAAATAAAATTTTTGTATGTATCAGCTTTTTCTGAGTCTTAAACCAAGTTCTATGAGTTGCTCCCTGGTAACCTCTGATGGAGTATCATCCATAAGCGAAATTGCCTGGTTTGTTTTCGGAAAAGCTATAACATCCCTGATAGATGAAGTTCCTCTCAAAAGCATTATAAACCTGTCGAAACCAAATGCTGCTCCGCCATGTGGAGGTGGTCCGTACTCTAAAGCATTCAGTAAAAAACCAAATCTTTCCTGGGCTTCTTTCCTGGTAAATCCCAGCTTTTCAAGCATATGCATTTGCAGATTACTATCATGAATCCTGATCGAACCGGACGCTATTTCTGTACCGTTAATAACAAGATCATACGCCCTAGAACGTACTTTCTCAGGTTCTGTGTCGAGAAAGGGAATATCCTCTTCCACCGGAGAGGTAAACGGGTGGTGCATTGCCACTAGTTCACCTGTCTCTTCATCCAGTTCAAAAAGTGGAAACTCTGTTACAAATAATATGTCAAACCTTGACTCATCAATAAGTTTCAAATCAGACCCCAATTTGAGCCTTATTGCTCCAAGAGTTTTATTTACAATATTTTTCTTATCAGCTACAAAAATAAGCAAATCACCCGATTCGGCATCCATTTTTTCAATAAGAGCCTTATGAATTTCACTATCGAAAAACTTAACTATACTCGATTCGAGGCCATTATCTGTCATTTTCATCCAGGCAATTCCTCCTGCACCCTGCTCATGCGCCTAGGAAATACGACC
>SDBT01018886.1_pt1 | contig 10819 bp, 9 predicted proteins | sample 2277101 | NCBI WGS metagenome assembly SDBT01 (sample SAMN10404973, study PRJNA504765) | marine sediment metagenome | isolation source: marine sediment core GS10_PC15, 103 cmbsf | place: Arctic Ocean: Southern Knipovich Ridge | collected 2010 | reverse complement strand
CTGTTCCTTGTTTGCCAGCCGCGTTCCGGCCCAATGGCCCGATCTCATAACCGGAGACAATTATGCATGTTGCCGCAGATCTCAGCCCTGCTAGTTTTAGAGCATGACAATGCGAACACGTAAATTTATCGGTGCAGTCATCCTTGCTGTTTTTTTGGTGGCCTATTCAATCGTGGCAATGGCGTTCGGCGCATCGCAGATCGTGGGTGAATCCCATATGGCGCAGGTGATCTACTTTTTTGTCGCGGGACTGGTCTGGATCATCCCGGCAGGCCTGTTGATCCGCTGGATGCAGCGGCCAGACCCGACTGGGGTTTAGATCGTAAGTTTTGAGTCCATCAATGCTTACGATCCAACATTTTGTTTGTGCGTATCATTATCCGATAACCGGTTCCCACTTATCGGTGATGCGCACTGGAAAAATACGATCAGGCAGCGTTGACGCGGCGAAACCTGTTCCACAGTGCGAACGGTGCGCCGGTCATATAGAGCCGGGTGTAAACCGACGATTGGTACTCCCCGTTGAGCGACACCCTTGGCAGGGCCGTCAGGTGATCGCCATGTTCGGGGAACAGGACACCCTTGCGCGTGGTGACGGCTGTTTTAAAGCCGAGCTCCCTGGCGATGCTAAATTCACGCGGGCCGGCGCTGTCAGGGCTGCCATAAGGGTAGCTGAAATGTTCAGGCCAGGCGCCGAGTTCCTTTTCGATCCGGTCTGCTCCCAGTTTCATTTCATCGCGGGCACGCTGTTCGGGCAGTTTTGCAAGGGCATGGTGCGCGACAGTGTGCGCGCCGATGGTAACAAGCGGGTCCGAGGCGAGTTGCCGGATTTCATCCCATGTCATGATCAGGTCACGGCACAGGGTGTCCAGGTCCACGCCGTGAGCATCGCACAGCCGTGATATCAGGCCCTGCTGGGCATCGGTATCCAGCTTGCGGTAATGGTTATAGATGCTCTCGAAAGCCGTCGATTTTTCTTCATCCGTTACACAAGGAAGCCTGGCAGTGTCATTTTCGGTCTTGAATTTGATTTCAGATGCCTTGGCGATGACCTCTTCAAGCCCGACCCACCACAACACGCCCTTTCCATCAGGATAGTCCGAGGGAACGTAAATGGTGAATGGCGCTTCGTGTTTACGGAAGACCGGATAGGCATATTCAAGATTGTCCCTGTAGCCATCATCGAGGGTGAAGCAGGCAAAACGCTTTGAGGCGTTGCCACTGGTGATGCGTGAACGGGCTTCATCAAGAGAAACGATATCCAGCCCGGCCTGTTTCACGTCGCACAGGACCGCATTGAGATATTCCGGGGTCACCATCAGACCCCTGTTCGGGGCAAATCCTCCATGCCGCTTCGGGGAGACCTGATGCAGCATGAAAATCATGCCGATACCTTCGGCAAACGGCGCAAGAAGCCGGTAGACGCCTGAATAGTAGAGCGCCTTCATGCCTGGTTTCAGAATATCGGCCCGCAAACCCGTCATCGTTTCCAATCGCCTCTTTCCCAATCGCAACCGCAAGTTAACAAGTTGCCACTAGCTTTAGGGTGTTCTTGACAAGTGTCTCAGGCTTTCCTTGAGAAAGCCTTGACTGGTCGAGTTTTTTTGACAGGAAGCCTCGCGTTCGTATTGCGTTGGAGAGGGTCATGACTGTTATCAGTTTGCCTCGTGTGCGTCACAGGCAGGAAGGCATACAAGCGACGGCACCATCTATCGGGTCGCTGGAGACATCCGCGGGCCTCGTACAGCTATCAATTTTTCGTGATTTTGAACTGCTCAAGAGCCAGTGGCTTGCATTTCAGGCACACAGCGTGGGCGTTCAAACCCAGTCCTACACCTATGCCGAAGCCTGGTTCCGGTTGGTCTCGAAGCCTGCCGGCGCAGAGCTCGCGATCGTCTGCGGGCGCTCGCGCTCTGGCGACATACAGTTCATCTGGCCATTTGAAGTGGTGGAAAACTGGGCGGTGCGTTGCCTGCATTGGATAGGCTGGGAACACGCAAACTACAATATGGGTCTCCATACCCTCAATTTTGCACGCAAAATCACAGCTGATGACATGAAAGCCCTGCTCAGTGAAGCAGCCAGCCTGATTGGCGGTGTGAACGCTGCATATTTTGACAAGCAACCCTATGAGTGGGACGGCGTGGCAAATCCCATGACACATCTGCCGCAGCGCCCGAGCTCCAATTTGGGGCATTCAGTGCTGCTGGAAAGCGATTTCGACACTCTCTACCGTAACCGGTTCAGCGGTAAATCCCGAAATACGCTTGGCCGTAAGGAGCGACGCCTGCGTGAACAGGGTCCGGTCGAAATGGGCTGGGCACAATCCCCGGAAGAGCGCCGGCATTTGCTTGATGAATTTTTCAAGCAGAAGTCACAACAATTCTCTGAGCAGGGCATCAGTGATGCATTTACCGAGCCGCGCCATCGCGCCTTCTATCACGAGATAGCGTCACTGCCTTCAGGAGAACAAGGAACATTGGAAATTGGTTATCTCAAAGCTGGCAATAAGATTGCGGCTATCTCGAGTGGCACCTTTTTCAAAGACAAGTTCACCACCATGTTGACGTCGATAGATGAAGGGCCGGTGCGTAAATTTTCACCGGGTTCCTTGCTGTTTCATTTTCAAATCGAGGATGCTTGCCGCAGGGGGCTGAATTTCTTCGACATGGGCGCCGGTCAAGCGCGCCACAAGGAAGAGTGGTGTGATATTGATACGCCCTTGTTTGAGAACATCATCGCTTTCGATGAGCGGGGCTACTTTTTGACGGTGCCGCTTGCAGCCCAGGAAAGCGTGAAGAGGTTCGTCAAGACGCGGCCAAAACTGTGGGCCTTGGCACAAAGCGTCCGCCGCAAACTTTTCGGTCAACGCCGAAAGACCATCATGACTCATGAAGCTGGGGCTGATCGCGCGAACTAACCCGCAGCAGCCCTTTTCAGGAACGGTATTTGCGGCATGGTCCATGGACGAGTTTGGCTGTGTGCGTGAAGCATTACATGTGCCGAATTATCCGCCCTGGTCAGAATTTCATCTGCAAGCCAGAGAGCTTCATCTCTTGAACCTGACGGGTCAACGATCATAACCAGAGCAGGCTCAACCTGAGACGGGAGACTTACCAATGCGCTCGCTTCGGCCGGGGCCGCATAGATGATTATGTTGTCATATGCCGCCTCAAGGGCTTCGAGCATGGGGCCGAGACCTTGCGTATCGAGCCCAAATACCCTGCCCGGCTCAGTGGTGCCGGATATGACATGCAGTGCGGAGTCGGGGTCGCGGCGAACTGCGTCTTCAAAGCTTGCATCCCCCGAAAGCATCTGGTGAACACCAGGTGCATCTGGAAGATCGAGGGCAATTGCGACATGATCACCTTCAACCATGGCATCGATCAAAACCGTGTTTTTGCCAGACTCGGACAATTCGCGCGCAATATCGATCGCCTGACCGGTTGAGTCGGTCCAGCCCGACAAGGGCGCGGCGATTATCATTCGGGTGAGCCTCCCGGCTTCCATATGATGGGCAAAATCCCCGGGCGATTTCCGCGTGGAGAAACCTGATTGATGCTCAACTTGCACTGCGTGTGGCCGTGTCGAGTGCGCAGAAGCATTATCATCATAGCTGGCATGTGGCCCCAGCCTGTTTTGCGGGACAATGAGTTCCCGGGCGATCGTATGGGCAAAACCCAGAAGAGCAACCGCCGCGAAGGCCAGAAGTGAAATTGGTCCCTTTTGCGGAAATGACGGTGAACTGGAAACATGCGCACGCGAAATGATGCTCGCATGTGCAGGCACCGATGCCTGGTCTGAGCGTGAGCTCGCATCGCGATAGCGCGCCAGATAGGATTCAAGCACTTCCCGGTTGGCCTTGGCTTCCCGCTCCAGGGCGCGCAGTTTGATTTGGCTTTCATTACCCTTTGCAGCGGAATGTTTCAGCTCGGTAAGGCTCTCTCGAAGAGACGCCTCCCTGGCGCCCGCGATCTGAGCTTCATTCCGCAGGCCGGATACGACCTTGCGCGCTTCCTTGCTAATTTGACTGCGCACATCGGCAAGCTCGGAGTTGAGCTGTATTATACGAGGATGTGATGGAAGCAGTGTGGCCGATACTTCCGCCAGCTCACGCTGGACACTTACGCGTTGCTCGAGCAACCTCTGGATCAACCTAGAGTTGATGACATCTGCTGCGTCAGCCACGCCACCCTTGTCCTTGAGCATTTTTTCAATAAGTTGCGCGCGCGCCACAGCTTCGGTGCGCTGCGCCTTGGCCAGTATCAGCTGGCTGTTCAGCTCCGAGAGTTGCTGGGCGTCAAGTGTGGTGTTGTTGCTGCCTTCCAGCAAGCCCGAGGAAGAGCGAAAACGCTCCGCTGCGATATCGGCCGCTTCCACCTGTTTTGTCAGCTCTTTGATCTGGCCGCTGAGCCATGCGCTGGCTTCTTTCGTCTGCTTCAGTTTCGCGCTTTGCTGCCACGTCAGGTAGAACTCGGAAAGCCTGTTGGCCGCCTTTGCCGCCGTATCCGGATTGCTGGACTGGAACTCCACAGCAATAACGCGTGATTTCTGCAGTTGATATACGCTGAGCCGGCTGAGAAAAATATCCAGCACCCGCTCCTGCAGCACACCCTGTGAGGGCAGTTGGTCGAAACGGATGAAACGCAGGAGTCTGCGCCAGATAATGCCACTTCCGGCTTGCGTGTTAAACTCGGGATCTTCGTCAAGCCTTAGATCCTTCACAACTCCCATCGCGAGATCGCGCGAGAGCAGCACCTGAACCTGGCTGGATATTGCCTCCTGATCCGTGCCCTCACGCCGCTCGTTGAGTATTTGCGACCCGGCCGGACGCTTATAGGAATTCTCCTCACGCTCAATCAGAATACGCGCTTGTGAGGAAAACAGCGGCGTAACGAAGCTCAATGCCACGAAAGTAGCCAGACCCGCTGCAACGGCAATTGCAGTGATCCATAATTTGCGGCGGCTGATTGCGCGTAATAATGCAGCAATATCAATGTCGTCGGAAACTACGGGCTGGACTGTCGGGTGCATGGCGATACTCGTGCGTTTAGAGCAACTCTACTCACCCTTCTACTGATTCCCGGTAACCAAAGGCTTAAGAGCTGCACCATCACGGTACGGATGCTTAACCTTTGTTAACCATGAAGGGTTTACAAAAAAGCCTGTAATAGATTCGATTTTTCGATCCAGACCGGAAACGATTATGGCTATACGCCTCGTTTTGCTCATCGCGGCCATTTGCCTTGCTCTTGCGGGCTGCAAGAGCCGTTTGAACAGCAGCCACCCGGCCAAGCGTGTTGCTGGGAATGCTCATCGCGGCGACATGTCTGCAACGCCTCTGCACCCGATTGCCCTGAGAATGGGCACAAGCGAAACATCAGGGCATGTGCGGCAAGGTGGCCCGGTGAATGCTCCTTACAAGCTGGGCAGTGGAGACCGGCTGAGAATCACGGTTTTTGGCCAGCAAAACCTGTCACGCACCTACCGGGTTGATGCGGGCGGGTTTATTTCCATGCCTCTTATCGGCGCCGTCGAGGCGCGCGATATTTCCACATTCCAGCTTGAGGAACGCATATCAAGATCCCTGAAACGGAAATATGTGAAGGATCCTAAAGTCACTGTTGAGGTGGAAACCAGCCGGCCCTTCTTCATTCTTGGCGAGGTGCGCAATGGCGGACAGTATCCTTACGTGGCGGATATGACGGTGCAGATGGCGGTCGCTATCGCCGGCGGATTTACGCCGCGGGCAAAGAAGCGTAGCTTTCAATTGACCAGAAAGATCAACGGAGCAGACGTCACCCGAATGGTGCCGCCCAGCTGGAAGGTCCTGCCCGGCGATACAATTACTGTGAAAGAACGGTTTTTCTAAAGCCCATTGACGCAAACCCCTTAATCAACCCGTGAACGCGCCACTTTCCATTCTGCATTGTCTGCGAGCACCCATCGGCGGGTTATTCCGGCATGTGTGCGATCTGGCCGCTGAACAGGCTGACATGGGCCATCATGTCGGCATCATCTGTGATGCCCGCCCCGCTGGAAAGGCCGCCGAATCGGCCCTGAGCAATCTGGAGGAAAATGTTTGTTCGCTTGGTGTTTTCCGGGTGAAGATGAGCCGTCATCTGGGTTTGAACGACTTGGCAGCTTACTGGGCAACATGCCGTATCGGCAGCGGGTCGAATGTTCAGATATTGCATGGTCACGGCGCCAAAGGCGGTGCTTATGCCCGCCTTGCTGCGCATAAACTTAAACGCAAGGGACACGACGTCCGCGCTTTCTACACCCCGCATGGAGGCTCTCTGCACTACAGCACCGGTTCCCTTCAGGGGCGCATATTCATGGGGCTTGAGCGGCGTCTGATGAATAAAACGGACGGTTTGATATTCGAGAGCGCTTATAGCGCGGAGCTGTATCAAGCCAAGGTAGGAGACTTTTTATGCGAGGCCCGCGTCATCCCCAATGGCCTGAAACCGACAGAATTCTATGAGGTTACGATCGATGAAAACGCGGCTGAGTTCGTTTTTGTCGGTGAACTCAGGCATCTGAAGGGGGTCGATATTTTTCTTCACGCACTGGCGGAACTGCGCAAGAAGAACCCTGTAACCGCCTATATCGCGGGCGGTGGTCCAGATGCGGCCAAATTCAAGTCAATGGCACGAAAACTAACTTTATTGGATGCGGTCACTTTCGCCGGTCCAATTCCAGCTGGTGCAGCCTTCACCCGGGGGCGTTGCCTCATCGTCCCATCCAGAGCGGAATCCCTTCCCTATATCGTCCTTGAGGCCGCTGCCGCCCGGTTGCCGGTCATTGCTACGCAGGTGGGCGGTATCCCGGAAATCGTCGAGGGCAGCGATGTTCCACTCATACCCGCAGGCGATACACAGGCGCTAACACAGGAAATGCAAAGCTTTCTGGATCAGCCAGAAGCCTTTGTTCAGCGAGCGATTGTGCTGCAAAACAGTGTTGCCAGGCGTTTCAGCGTTGAAAGCATGGCGCAGGCCATTACCGATTTCTATATCAGCAGCTTGCCTGATCAGCCTCAGTGATAGCGTGCGGCAAAAAATAATTCAGGTAATGCACCCTTAACCATATCGCCAGTCATCCATTCATGTTGCGGGCTGATTAAGCCTTCCCAGACACAGTTTTGCTAAAAAAAAGGGTCGGGGTTTGCCGGTTGTTTGACCGCGCAAAGGAAATGCATATCAGGGGAAATTGCACGGGCTTACCCGTCTGGTTCGTGCCCGGTTGGGGTCACAGTATCAAATGTCTGACATACCCGTATTGGATCAAACGGATGCAGATCGGCGCAACCGCGAGCGCGGATCGTCCGATCGGCGCGCATCATCGCGCCCGCGTCTCGGGAATTTCCAGTTTTCCGGTGCAGCCAGCCTGATATCACCTCGCGTGGTGACGGGCAGCGTGCGGCTCATCGAATTCCTCCTGATAGCGGCTCTGGGATACGGGATTTTCTATTCCTACATCGATCAGGGGGCAGCCCTGCCCGGTCATATCGGCCATGCCCTTTACTCAGTCGCCATCCTGGGCGCGGCTGCGGGTTCCGTATTGAGCTTCCAGGCCTTTCAGCTATACGACATCACCATTCTGTCAAACACGATGCGACAAGTTGCGCGCATCTGCATGGCCTGGACATTCGTTTTTGCTGTGTTGATCATCATCGCGTTTTTAACCAAGCTTGGTCAGGAATATTCACGCGTCTGGGCAGCGACATGGTACGTCAGCGGACTAAGTACCCTTGTCGCCTTCCGCGTAACTTTGTGCATCGCCGTGCGCAATTGGAGCAAACTTGGCCGTCTCAACAGGCGGGCCGTTATTGTTGGTGGTGGAACTCCAGCGCATAAACTTATCAATGCACTGGAAGCCTCACGCGATACGGACATTCAAATTTACGGCGTATTCGACGACCGCAACAAGGACCGTGTATCCAACCGGATAGCGGGATACCCGAAGCTCGGCAATATCGACCAGCTTATCGAGTTTGGTCGTGAAAAGCGTCTTGACCTGCTCATCGTTACCTTGCCGATGGCGGCCGAAAGCCGGCTGCTCGAACTTTATCAGAAACTCTGGGTTCTGCCGGTAGACATCAGGTTGTCGGCACATACTAACAAGCTCAGATTCCGCCCGCGCGCCTATTCCTATATCGGCAATGTTCCTTTCGTCGACCTTCAGGACAAGCCCATAACCGATTGGGACTATGTCCTCAAATGGGCATTCGACAAAACCGTCTCAAGCCTTGCATTGCTGGCGTTGTCGCCGCTCATGGCTCTGGTAGCGCTTGCCGTCAAACTCGACAGTCGCGGCCCTGTCATTTTCAAGCAGAACCGGCATGGTTTTAACAATGAGCTGATCGCGGTCTACAAATTCCGCTCCATGTATACAGACAAATCTGACAGCGATGCTGCGAAGCTCGTCACCAGGAATGACGACAGGATCACAAGGGTCGGGCGGTTTATCCGCAGGACCAGCCTTGATGAATTGCCGCAACTTTTCAATGTCCTCAAGGGCGAGCTGTCCCTGGTCGGCCCGCGGCCACATGCACTACAGGCAAAAGCCGCCAACTCTCTCTACGCGGATGTGGCAGATGGATATTTTGCCCGCCACCGCGTGAAACCGGGCATTACCGGCTGGGCCCAGATCAACGGCTGGCGCGGCGAGACCGATACGCATGAGAAGCTGCAGCATCGGGTAGAACACGATCTCTACTATATTGAGAACTGGTCCGTGCTGTTCGACATCTACATTCTGGCCATGACCCCAATCGCGTTGATGAAGTCAGATAACGCCTATTGAGCGGAGGGCAGCAATCATGATTGCAGGCTCTCCCTCGCAAGCTCCAGCCCGTGATACCCGTGCTGTTCCGGGACTTTCGGTTCAAAGTTTAGGGTTAGCGCTGACTTGGCTTACGCTCGCAACATCTTCTGCCGTTTTCGCCGAGCCTGCCCCATATGACGCATTGATGATAGCGCTGATCGCGATGCTGCCTTTGCTCAGGCTGACATCCCTATCCAAAGGCATATCTCTGTTTATCATCGGCTGGCTGGTTATCGGCGCTTCAGGCTTGGCAGCTGCCGCTCGTTCAGGCGTTCTGGACATCTCGATCAAACACACATTGATCTCGATCTATCTTTCGGCCACCGCAGTGTTGATCGCAGCTTTTGTGCGAAAAGACCCTCAACGGCACACGCAGGTCATTGTCTCAGGCCTTATGTTCGCCTCTCTGCTTGCGGTTATCACCGCCGTCCTGGGCTATTTCGATGCTGTGCCCGGCGCCCAAGAGCTGTTTACGAAATTCGAGCGGGCGCGCGGCACATTCAAGGATCCCAACGTTTTTGGCCCATTCATCGTACCGGCGCTTATCTACTATGTGCACGGCATGGCAACAGCGCCCACGGCACGCGCGCTCGGGCGATCTGTGCTTGCCGGGCTGGTTTGCCTCGGCCTGCTGATCAGCTTTTCACGCGGGGCCTGGTTGAATGCGGCTGTCGCACTCATGGTGTATGGATATGTGGCGTTCATTGCGTCGCGAACATATCGCATGCGATTCAAGCTCATTGTTATGGCGATATTCGGCATGTGCATTGCGGTGATAGGGCTGGCCGGCGCCATGCAAATAGATTCAATCGCCAGCCTCGTAAGCGAACGCGCCTCTCTTGCGCTGTCATATGATGTTGGACCGGAGGGGCGTTTCAGCGGACAAATGAAAGCCTTCGATATGGTTGCGGCCAGTCCGTTCGGCATCGGCGCTCAAGCGTTTGGGCGCATCTATCATGGCGAGGATGTCCACAATGTGTATCTGAGCATGTTCCTCAACGCCGGCTGGATTGGTGGTTTTCTTTTTTTGGGGTTGGTGATCACAACGCTCGGAGTCGCATTCCGGCATGCGCTGCGCCCGGCGCCCACTCAGGGCATAACAATCGTGATGCTGGCGGCGTTCGCGGGTCTGGCTGCAGAGGGCATGATCGTAGATACCGATCACTGGCGGCATTTCTACGTGGTGATGGGTGTGCTCTGGGGCCTGATCATGGCCAGGGAGACATTTGGCCCTTCATCGGTTGCTCCAGGCCGGCGCTAAAAGCAATTATCCGGCAAACAATGAGGGGCCAGCGCCAAGTTGAGCTGTTCATAGCTCGCTAAGACGGATGTGCCATGCTTTAGCTGTATCCGAGGATCGAAGCAGTACGGCCCTGATGTAATGCTTGATCTAAAGAATAAAAGGAATTCGCAGAGGAACGAGGTTATTGCCCTGGCGATACCCATCCTGCTTATTATCTTTTTCTTCATGTTAAACTGGTCATGGACGTCCGAAAAAAGCTATGGCCCAACGTATAGACATCCCTTTGCAGACGCTCGCGATTTGCTGACCAAAAAAGCCACCCGCAACGCCCTGTGGCGGATGAAAGTGAATTACCGGCCTGAGAGCGGCATGCTGCTGGTGAAGCTTGACAACAAACATAATGCCCCGACCAAAGGGCTCAAGCTTGTCTCCCTATTCAGCCCCGATGGGGGCCATCCGGCAGTGCTGACCCGCCTGCAAAGTCGGCCCAACGGCAACTACCGCTCGGACAATTTATACCTGGATAGAGGCGAGTGGATCATGAGCGTGACTGGCCGACGATGGTCACAGCTGGTGTTTATGCTCGAACAGCCTTTTCTTGTCAGATAAGGACCGGTCGAACCAGCTGTGATGCCGGACGGGTGCCAATTGCTTTTTTCCGGCAACCGCTCTCCCCCTAATTTATTGAAAAGATGGTCGGAGCGGCGAGATTTGAACTCGCGACCCCCGGTCCCCCAGACCGGTGCG
>SDBT01018885.1_pt1 | contig 10820 bp, 8 predicted proteins | sample 2277101 | NCBI WGS metagenome assembly SDBT01 (sample SAMN10404973, study PRJNA504765) | marine sediment metagenome | isolation source: marine sediment core GS10_PC15, 103 cmbsf | place: Arctic Ocean: Southern Knipovich Ridge | collected 2010 | reverse complement strand
CAGACCAACCTGACCGAAGTGCGGGCGGACCCGGGCTTCAAGGTCGCCCGCGGCGGCAGCATCGAGATCACCGTAGTGGCCGACCCGCAGCACGTCGTGCCGGAGTTCGTGACCGTCCTCAAGAAGTACCCCGGACTGGGCGATCAGGACGAGGACGTCTACCCCAGCGTCCGCGCCACGCTGGCGGAGTATCTCGTGGGCGAGGGGCACTCCCGTGACGCTGCCATCGGGGCCACCGATGCGATGGTTGCTCTGGCCAAGAAACTGGGCAAGCCCGTGAGCGAGCTGTCCGCCGAGGCCATCCTGAGTGCCAGTGCGGAGTTCGGCTCGGGCGCGGCCCGTCGGCTTCGCCGGCCCAACGTGTTCGTCACGACCTTCAAGGATATCACCCAGCCGTTCGAGTTCCGCGTGATCGGCAACGATCATACCACCCGCTGGTACCAGATCGACGTGGTGGACCCGCCGGAGCTGGTGAAACTGTCCTTCACCGTGGACTTCCCGGCCTACATGAAGGAGGAGAGCGAGCCCGTCTCCGCCGCCCACGGCGTGCTGATCGTGCCGCCCGGAAGCACCATCACGCTGGACGGGACCGCCAACAAGGATCTGGTCTCGGGTCAACTGTGGCTGGGGGACCGGCGCGCGGGCGATCCGCTGGTTCCGGTGCCGTCGGGCCCGGGCCGGTCCGCAGACACGACCGGCCGCCGCAGGATCAAGGGAGCGGTGACGCTGCCGGATCGGGTGGAGGAGTCGTCCCTGACGCTTCGCGTCGAGTTGACGGATACGGCCGGGATCGCCAACCCGCGCGGGGCGGTGTACGTTCTGCGGATAGACCCCGACCGCGCGCCGCTGGTGTACATGGACCGCCAGGGCGTTCGCGGGGACATCTCCGCCCGGGCGAGGATTCCCCTGGTCATCCAAGTCCGTGACGATCACGGCGTGGGCGGCATCGAGGTCTCGATGACGGCGACGGCGCCGCCCATCACCACCGCCAGCGCCCCGGCAGGCGAGCCGGTGGAAACGACCTTCGCCGTCCAGGACGTGCCCATCGGCGAGGCGGAGGTGCAGGTTACCCATGACTTGGACATCCAGCCGATGAAGCTCCCGATCGGACACCTGGTGCGGGTCCGAGCGACGGCTTCGGACACGCTGCCGGCCTCCTTCGGCGGGCCCAACCTGACCCACAGCGCCGTCCACACTTTCAAGATCGTCCCGGACGCGGAACTGCTCAGTGAGCTGATCCGCCGACAGAAGGAGATTCGCGACGAGTTCCGCCGGACCGTGGACCTTCAGGCCGCGGCCAGGGACCGGCTGCGGGCGGCACGCGACGTGCTGGCCAAGGGCGCGAACATCGACGCCGAGGTGCGGCGGAAGCTCTCAGCCACCGCCGCCGATCAGTTCCAGATCGCCGCCCAGTGCGCCGTGGCCGCCAAGCAGATGCGAGACATCCGGGACGAGATCAGCGCCAATCGCATCGGCACGCCCGTCCAGCAGCGCAATCTGCTGGAGAAGATCATCCAGCCGTTGGAGGAGGTCGCAGAAAAAGCCATGCCTCCCGTGGCCGAATCGCTGATTCGTGCGTCTAAAGAAACTGATGCAGAAAGCCTGCGGGAATACACCGTTACGTCGAGCGAAATACTCGATGGCTTCTACAGCCGCCTCGAGGCCATCCTCAAGCAGATGCAGAAGGAGCAGAGCCGCCAGGAACTGGTGACATGGCTCAAGCAGATCCTCGGCGACAGCGAACAGGTGGAGAAGATCATCGAGAAGCACCTGGACGAGGAGCGAGGCACGATCTGGGAACCCCAGACGCGCCCCGCGCGCTGATGGCCGGCGGCCAGACGCCCCGGCGCAGGAGCAGGAATATGAGAACCTACTGGATTCGGACCGCTGTCGTATTGGCTATGGCGACGCTGATGCTGATGACGGCGCTGCCGACCCGCGCGCAGAACAGCGGCGAGTCGGGCAAGAACAAGCTCGTCGACGCGGAGCTGGTGCGCAGGCAGGAATACATCAAGAAGCAATTCGCCAAGCTCACCGGCGAGATGATGCGCGTGGCGGACCTGTTGGCGGAGTCCGAGCCGGCTGCAGCCAAGGCCATCCGAGAAGCGATTGACAAGGCCTACGGCGCCGATATCGAAGGCGACATGGACCGGGTCATCGAGGAACTGGGCCGGGGGCTGCTGGTCGTCGCCGGCAGCAAGCAGCAGCAGGTCGTCCAGAAACTCCGCCAGGTGCTCCGCACGCTCCAGAGCGACCCCACCGATCTGGGCGACCCCGAGCAGATCCGCGAGTGGGAGCGCACGCTGGGCAAGATCAATGATCTGGCGCGGCGCGAGCAGGAGCACGCCCGGGACTCCATGATCGCCGCCAAGGGCGACGAGATCAGCCGCAAGATGAGGGAACTCGGCGAGAAGTACGGGGATCTCATCAAGCGGCAGAAGGGGCTGCTCGCCGAGACCAAGGCGCTGCCGCAACGGAGCGACTTGATGGCCAGGCTCTCGGCCCTCCGGCAGGAGGTGCGCGGGCTGATTGCCGATCAGGACCAATTGAAGAATCGGACGGCCAATTCCACCGTGGGCAGGTTGCTGCTGGAGGCGAAGAACCAGAAGGACCTGTCCGGCAAGACCCTTGACGTCGGCACGAAGGTGGGCAAGCTCGCGGGCGAGCCGGAAGTCTCCATCGCCCTGGGCAAGGTCGGCATCAAGCCGAAGGTGCTGGGCGATGCGGCCGCATCCGTCATGAACGCCTCCGCCGAGATGCGCAACGCCGCCGGGCAGCTCGATGCAACGGACGCCGCCGGGGCCGGCACCCACCAGACCCTGGCGTTGGGGGATCTGAAGTCCGCCGAGCGAGTCCTCAGCGAGGTCATCGGGCAACTGGCGGCCGGCTCCAAGGCCGGGCAACTGGCCGAGAAGCAAACGGGCCTGGCCGATGAGGCCCGCAATCTGGGCGGCCAATTCTCCAAGGCCAAGGCCGAGGCCGGGCAAGGCTCGAGCGGGTCGAGTGGGTCGAGTGGATCGTCAGGGTCGTCCGGTTCCTCGGGATCGAGCGGCTCGTCGGGTTCGTCGGGCCAGTCCGGCCAGGAATCGGACAAGCTCGGCCGGGCCGGCGAGCACATGGATAAGGCGGCCGGCAAGCTCGGCGAAGAGGACAAGGCCTCGGCCCAGACCGAGCAGAAGAAAGCGCTGAAAGAACTCGAAGACGATCAACTCGAACTGGGCAAGCTGGCGCGGAAGATCGAAGAGGAGGCTCGCAAGGCCGACCTGGACAAACAGAAACAGAAGCAGGACCAGACCGCCCGTGAGACGCGCGAGCTGGCCAAGAACATGGGCGAGAAGTCCTCCTCCGAGCAGCCGACGCCGGGGCAGTCCTCGGTGGCCGGGGCCGCCGGTTCGATGTCCCAGGCCTCCAAGAAGCTCGGCCAGGGCAAGGCCGGCGGCGCCAGCGCGGATCAGCAGGAGGCGACCCAGCAACTCCGCCGCGCGGCCGAGGAACTTGAGGAGGCCATCGACAAGGCCAAGGAAGCCGCCCAGGACGAGGCACTCACCAAGGTCGACCAGATCCTGCGAGACGTTCTCGACGCCCAGCGCAAGCTGACCGCCGGCACGGGCGAGATCTATACCGGCCGGAAGGACGGCGAGTACGACCGCCTGCAACTGGGCAAGCTGGCGGACCTGTCCGACGGCGAGGGCGTCCTGGCCGAGAAAATCGCCAAGGTGCTCAAGATGGTCACGGACGAGGGCACTACCGCGGTGTTCCCCATGATCCTGGACGCAGTGAAGGCGGACCTTTCCAACGTGCAGAAGCTGCTGGCCCGGAAGAAGGCCGGCCCGCTGACCCAGGCCATCCAGAAGGAAATCGAGCGGAACCTCGAGGACATGATCGCCGCTCTTCAAAAGGAAATGCGACGCCGCAAGAAGGAAGGCGGCGGCGGAGGCGGCGGCGGCGGCGGCGGTGGGGGCGGGAAGGACCCGCTGATCCCGCCTGTGGCCGAGTTGAAGATGCTGCGGACCCTTCAGGCGCAGATCAACAAGCGTACCTTCGTGCTGGACTCGCGGAAGCGCGGCGGGCGCGCATCGAGCGTCGAGCTGAAACTTCAGCACAAGATAGTGTCCGACCGTGAACAGAAACTGGTTACAATGACCCAAGCGATGAAAGAGAAGACCAAGCCGGACTCATCCGGCCGCGAAGGCCCGACGGGTTCGAGGTAAGGGGACGGCGATGGCTATCGGCAGGAAGCTTATTGGCATAACTCTGGTGCTCATAATTGGTTGGGGCACTGCGGCCGCGCAGGATGGCGGCGGATTGGCGGACGATCCGGCCGGCCTGCCCGGGACGATCTCGCTAGAGGAACTCAAGCAGTTCATCGAGGAGGCCCGCCAGCAGCGCCTGGGCCTGGAACGCAGGCAGGTCGCCGCCGAGATCGAGGAGGGGCTGCTTTTCGATCCGGCCCGGATCGATCAGGCGGTCCAGGGTCTCTCGCCGGGGGCGCTGAACACGTGGCAGGACAACGTAGATCGCATCTGCAAGGCCTTTGCGTCGGTGGACCGCCGCTTCGGGCGGGCATGGACGCTGCTTGAGGCCGGGCAGTTCTCCCAGGCCGCCGAGGCCGCCAAGCCGATCATCTCCGTGCGAGATACCAATTACTTCGCCGCCGCCAAAAGGTACTGCTACGCCAAGGCGCTGGCGGGAACGGGTCGCCACGAAGACGCCGTGGATGCGTACACGTCGCTGGTCAAGGAGTTGCCCGACCGGTTCAGCTTCTCGGCGCTGTCGCTGCTCGAGGCCGCCCAGGTCTACGAGCGGATGCACCGCCGTTACTACGCCATGAGCCTGTACCTCGCGTGGGTGGACAGCTTCGGCCTGCTGGACCCGAAGACCGCCGACGAGCTGGCCCGAAAGGCCGAGGCCATCGCCGCCGACTACGACGATCCCCTGGGCACGCTGGCCGGCAAGATGTCCGACGTAGCCGGGCGACTGGCGAATGTAGACAGCGGGCGGGAGACCCAGCAGCGTCAGAAGGACATCGTGGCCATGCTCGACGACCTGATTGCCACGGCCGAGGAGAGTTCGTCCAGCTCCAGCCAGTCTCAGAACGCCGGCCAGCAGTCCGGACAGGGCAAGTGCGAGAAATGCGGCAGCAGCGAGTGTCAGGGCGAGGGTCAATGCCAGGGCCAAGGCCAGGGCAAGAAGCCTGGCCCGGCCTCTGGGATCGGCATCCCCTCGTCTCCGGCGACGGTCAGCCGGTTGGTCGGCGGGGAGGTCACTCGTCCGCAGGGGCTTAGCGAGGTGCGGCCCTCCGACGGCAGCGACGACTGGGGCCGGATGCCCGCTCGGGAGCGGCAGAAGCTGCTGGAGACGTTCAAAGAGTCCATGCCCGAGCGTTACCGCCCGATGATCCGCGACTACTACAGGCGGCTGGCCTCCCAGGGAACCAGGTAGCCGTTGGGCATCGGGGTACGGACAACGTGGATCGCACTGGCCACCCTGGCGTGGGTGGTATCGGCCGTCCCGGCCGCGCCGCCGCCGCCCGGTCCGCAGGTCACCACCATTGACGGCACCGAGTTCCGTGCCCCTCTCCGCAGCATCGACAGCCAGGCCGCCGTGTTCCAGGCCGAGCCGCGGAACCGTAGCGTACCCCTGCGCGACCTGCTGGAGATCCGCTTTGCCGTGGCGAAGAACCTCATGGCCGAGCGGGGTCGGAAGGTCGTAGTCTTCACCGACGGGGGACGGCTGGGCGTGGATCGGTTCACCGTTGGCAAGGGCAGGATCATCCTGGAGTCCAAACTGCTCGGCCGCCTGTCCGTGGACCTGACGGCGGTGGCCGAAGTCTACATGCCCGGTCCCAAGCAGACGCCCGCTGCCATCGCCGAGAAGTTCGCAGAAATCCGCCAGCCGCCGGGAGGCGAGGATCGCCTCATCGCCCGCAACGAAACGGGCGGCTGGGTTCCCGTCGCCGGTGCGCTGCGAAGCGCCGATGCCGAGAGAGTCGTCTTCGGGTTCGGCGGGGCCGACAAGTCGATCAAGCTCTCGTCGGTGCGAGTGATCCAGCTTGCCCGCGTGCCGCGGGAGACGGCTTCGCCCATCGGCCGGCTGATCGGGGCCGACGGGTCGGTGCTGCCGCTGGCGAGCCTGCGGTTCGACGGCACGGAACTGGTCATCGACGCCTGCTGGGGCGAGCAGATCACCGTCGCCCTCAAGCGCGTGGCCGCGATTCGCCTCCAATCCGACCGCGGCGTGTACCTGTCCGACCTCAAGCCCGTGAAGATCCTCCAGCTGGGCATGTTCGATGTGGCGTTTCCCTTCCGCAATGACCGGAGCGTTGCCGGCGGGCCGATCCGGCTGGGCAGGCGAACCTACGCCAAGGGCCTGGGCCTCCACAGCCATTGCGAGTTGACCTACGAACTGTCCGGCCAGTTCGACCGGTTCGCGGCCCGGGCGGGCATCGACGCCGCCGCCGGCAAACGGGGCAGCGCCACGCTGAGGCTGCTCGGCGACGGCAAGGACTTGCTCAGTCCGATCAAGCTGTCCGGTCGGGCGGGGCCCGTGGTGGTGCGGTGTTCGCTCGCGGGCGTCAAGAGCCTGACGATCATCGTCGAGTTCGGCGATGACGGCACGGACGTCGGCGACCACGTCGACCTGGCCGGCGCCAGGCTGATAAAGCCGTAGCGACGGCGCATGCCCGGGCGGTCGGGGTTTGGGCGCCGCGGCCCGATGCCGTAGAATCTCCTCCATGACCGATCCGGCCCAACTCAAAGCGCTTCTGCTACGCCTGGCGAGTGAACTGGGATTCGTGCGCGCGGGCGTGGCGCCGGCCGGTCGGTCGCCTCGCGCGGATCGTTTCGACAGGTTCCTGAAACTGGGCTGCCAGGCGGAGATGGCCTACCTGCAGCGAGATCCGCAGGCCCGCTGCGATCCGACCCGTCTGCTCGACGGAGCCGCAAGCGTGATCTGCCTGGCGGCGTCCTACGCGCCGGCGGACGGGCCCGGCGAGGGCGGCGCCATTGCCCGCTACGCTCGGGGCCGAAACTATCACCGGCTGCTGCGCAAGCGCTGCGGCAAGCTGGTCGATGCGCTGAGAGAGGCCGCCCCGGCCATGGAGGCGCGCATTTGCGTGGATACCGCACCGCTGCTGGAGCGCGACCTGGCGGCGGCCGCCGGGCTGGGCTGGATCGGGCGCAACGGCTGCCTGATCGACCGTGAGCTGGGCAGTTACCTTCTGCTGGCCGAGGTGGTCACCGACCTGCCGTTGCCGGCGGACGGCCCGGCGGCGAACGGCTGCGGCAGTTGCCGGGCGTGCGTGGACGCCTGCCCGACCGGGGCGATTCGCCCGGATGGTCTGGTCGACTCCCGCCGCTGCGTGAGCTACCTGACCATCGAGCATCGCGGCGCGATCCCCGAGGAGTTCCGTCCCGGCTGCGGGGAGCGGGTCTTCGGCTGCGACGCATGCCAGCAGGCCTGCCCGTATAATCGCCCGGGCCGATTGCCCCCGGCGGACGCCGAGCTGGCCGGTCCGTCCGAACTGGCGCGGACATCCATTGAGGCCGTGTTGGAGTGGACCCAGTCGGACTGGGACCGCCTGACGCGCGGCTCGGCCGGGCGGCGGGCGAACTACGAGATGTACCTCCGCAACGCCGCCATCGCGGCCGGTAACGCCGCAGCGCCCTCGCGCCGAGCGGCGTTGGAGCGCCTGGCCGGCCACGAGTCCCACCTCGTCGCCGACGCAGCCCGCTGGGCGCTGCAGCGCGTCGCCCAAGGCCACTGAAGCCATTTGACGGACGCCGGGCACAACCGTATAACGAGGATTGACCGCGATCAGGGAGCCCGTCGATGAAGAGCACTACGTCCAACGAAGATGCCGTAACCAAGCGGATCGCCGCGGCCGTCCGGGAGATCCTGGAGGCCATTGGCGAAGATATATCCCGCCCGGGGCTTCAGGCCACCCCCGATCGCGTGGCGCGTATGTACCTGGAGATGTTCGGTGGACTGACCGAGGACCCCGCCGCCCACCTTGACGCCGTGTTCGAAGAGCGCTACGACGAGATGGTCGTGCTCCGCGACATCCCCTTCCACAGCATGTGCGAGCATCACCTGCTGCCGTTCATGGGCAAGGCCCACGTCGCCTACCTGACGAAGGGGCGGGTCGTGGGCATCAGCAAGTTGGCGCGGGTGGTGGACACCTTCGCCCGCCGGCCCCAGGTGCAGGAGCGCATGACCAACCAGATCGCCGACCTGATCATGGAGGAACTCCGGCCGCGCGGCGTGGCCGTGGTCCTCGAGGCCCAGCACACGTGCATGGTCGTCCGGGGGGTCAAGAAGCCCGGCTCGCTCATGATCACCTCGGCCGTTCGCGGCCTGTGCAAGACCAACGCTTCCACGCGCAGCGAGGCGCTGAGCCTGCTGCGGGGATAGGGCTTCAGCGGGCAGGCCTGGAGGCAGCTTGGGCCGCTTCCATCGCTCGGCGGGAGATGACCACGCGCTTCACGTAGACCAATTCTTCGAGCGTCCGGCCGTATTGGCCGTCGGATCGCTCGTGCAGGACGAACGGCCCGCGGCGCTTGGCGCCGGCCTCCACCCACAGGGGCTGGCCCTTGATGACGCCGGTGATGTAGGAATCGTCGATCAGGTGCAGGCGCCAGCGGAACCGCCGGATCGGCTTGGTCCGGCCGGTGTAGAGCTTTTCGTCCGAGCCCATCTCCTTCCAGCGCCACTCTTTTTCCATCCCCTCGAAGACGACCTCGGCCGTGATGCTCAGCAGGAGGATCGGCGGCACGTGCCGCCAGCGTTTCTGGGATTCGACCCAGACCTGGAGGTCCTTGTCGCGGGTGGTGTGGATTCGGCCGGGGAGGATGCTCCCGTCGGACAGGACCATAACGCCCGGCATGGCGTCGGGGCGGCCGGCCTGCTCGGCCGGGGCGACGGGGATGCGGGCGGGCTCGGCTATGGCGGCGGTGGCCGTCGTCGCCTGCCCCAGCCAGTACTCCAGGTTCGACCTGGGGCGCGACGACGGGCCCCCGGCCGGGCCCGAAAGCCCTACGGCCGCCGCCAGCCCCACCGCCAGGGCAATGGCGCCACATCGTGTCGGGACACGCGGGTTCATGACTGGTCACCCCTCCCGCCCATGCGCTGCCAGGCGTCTTCAAAGATCCCGCGGGCGCGATCGTCGAAGAGCACGAAGTACACATCGGTCAATCGGCTTCCGGCGGCGACGTGGGCCTGGACCTCCTCGAGCATGATCTCCGCGCATCGGCCCAGGTCGAATCCGGCGATCCCCGTTCCCACGGCGGGGAAGGCCAGCGTGCGGATGTCGGCGGCATTGGCGGCGATATCGAGCACCGCGCGGGCGGACTGCCTGAGGCTCTCGGCCGTGGCGCGCCCGCCGAGGGACATGGAGGCCTGGTGGATGACGTACCTGGCGGGCAGGTCTCCGCCCGTCGTGATAGCGGCCTGACCCACGCGAACCGGCCCGTGGGCATCGCACTCGGCCTGGATGGACGGGCCCCCGCGCCGCCGGATGGCTCCGGCCAGTCCGCCGCCGAGCGCCAAGTCGTTGTTGGCGGCGTTGACGATGGCATCCACCTCCCAGGCCGTCAGGTCGCCCGTCTCGATGTGGATTCTTGTCATCGCTCGCCTTCCCATTAGCTATGATGCGTATGAGGTCGGTGGTAATCAACGTTGTTTCGCGAGAGGTCCACGATGATTATCGGCACGGTCCGGGAGATCAAGGACGACGAATATCGCGTCGGCCTGACCCCCGGCGGCGTCGAGGTGCTCACGGACGCCGGCCATACCGTGCTGGTCGAGTCCGGCGCGGGGGACGCCAGCGGCTACGACGACGACCAGTACGCCGACCACGGCGCCCGTGTGGTTCCCTCGGCCGGCGAGGCCTGGGCCGAGGCGGACATGATCGTCAAGGTCAAGGAGCCCGGGCCATCGGAGTGGCCCATGATGCGCGAGGACCAGGTGGTCTTCGCGTTCTTCCACTTTGCCGCCAGCCGCGAGTTGACCGAGGGCGTGGGCCTGACGGGCATCGTGGCCGTGGCCTACGAGACCATCACCGACGATCATGGCCAGTTGCCCTTGCTGACCCCGATGAGCGAGGTGGCCGGGCGGATGGCCATCCAGGTGGGCGCCTACACGCTGGAGCGGGCCTACGGGGGGCGGGGGATCCTGCTGGGCGGCGTGCCCGGGGTAATGCCGGCCCGGGTCGTGATCCTCGGCGGGGGGGTGGTCGGCGCGAACGCCGCAAAGGTCGCGGCGGGCATGGGCGCGGACGTGCAGATATTCGACATCAAGCTGGACCGGCTGCGGCGCCTCGACGACGTGATGGACGCCAACGTTCGCACGGTCAAGTCCGAGCCGGCCGGCATTCGCGCCGCGGTGGCCCAGGCGGACCTGGTGATCGGGGCCGTGCTGATCCCCGGCGCACGGACGCCCGTCCTCGTGCGCCGCTCCGACCTCAAGAACATGAAGCCGGGCGCGGTCATCGTGGACGTCGGCGTGGACCAGGGCGGCTGCGTGGAGACCAGCCGGCCTACGACCCATCATGATCCCACCTACGTCGTGGACGGTGTGGTACACTACTGCGTCTCGAACATGCCGGGCGCGGTGCCTCGGACGTCCACGCAGGCGCTGACCAACGCGACGCTGCCGTATGTGCTGGTCCTGGCGGAGTCCGGCTGGCGGGCGGCGGCTGCGGCCGATCCGCACCTGGCCGCCGGGGTCAACATGGTCGCCGGGCGGATCACCTGCCCGGGCGTCGCCGAGGCCCACGGGATGACCTTGGGCGAGCCGGGCTGACGAACGCCCCGATGGATTCG
>SDBT01018884.1_pt1 | contig 10820 bp, 8 predicted proteins | sample 2277101 | NCBI WGS metagenome assembly SDBT01 (sample SAMN10404973, study PRJNA504765) | marine sediment metagenome | isolation source: marine sediment core GS10_PC15, 103 cmbsf | place: Arctic Ocean: Southern Knipovich Ridge | collected 2010 | reverse complement strand
CCAGTAGATCCAGTATTACCATCAGCTCCAGTAATACCTTGGTCACCAGTAGCACCAGTAGCACCAGTAGATCCAGTATTACCATCAGCTCCAGTAATACCTTGGTCCCCAGTAGCACCAGTTGGTCCGGTAATACCTTGGTCCCCAGTAGCACCAGTTGGTCCAGTAGCACCATCAGCCCCTGTAGCCCCTGTAGCACCAGTAGGTCCAGTATTACCATCAGCCCCTGTAGCCCCTGTAGCCCCAGTATTTCCAGTATTTCCAGTATTTCCAGTATTTCCATCAGCCCCTGTAGCACCAGTATTTCCAGTGTTTCCATCAGCCCCAGTAGCACCAGTATTCCCAGTAGCTCCGGTATTTCCTGCTGGTCCTTCTGAACCTCTACATCCTCTAGGGCCTCTTTTACCACGTGGTCCGGTAGGTCCTATGCGACAATAACCACAATTATGATCATCGCAACGATCTTCACATTTACTATTAATATCTTTAATCTTCTTATAACGTCGACGTCTTCTGTCGTCCATTTTTATAATTTATTAAAATAATATAATCTGTTAAATAATCTAATTTGTTAAATAAATTTAGTTACATTTATCTATTCATATATGATAAAACATATATGAATTGTTAATATTTGTTAACAGCTTCTTCTAAATATTTTATAGCATTTAAACCATTTATTTTAGAGTAAGACCCTTGTAACAACAAAGGAGATGTAATTATAACTACAAAACTCTTAAGTTCATTTGAATACTCCTGTACAGCTGAAATCCAATAGTTCAGAAAAAATCCATTGTTCCATAGTTGTTCGACTATTCTTTTCAAATCATTTGGAGTTTCATTAGCTATCTCAAACATATCTGTAATATTTCCGTCCTGAAAACCAACAGATACAAGATAAACATCACCTATAATATTTTGTTGTATAGGATTTGTCACAACTTTGGCGATCATTGGTAATCCTACTTTAGGAGATACTAATATTTTTTGAGGGAGATCTTCATACAATCCTGTCAAAGGACCCACATCAAATAAACCTCTCAGTCCCCATTCCACCAGCAATGCTTTTTGAATAATATTATCCTGAAGAGGTCTTTGAGTAATAGGATTAATAGGGTTTTCTAAACTTAGTATTGTATTCTTAGAGTAACAATAAGTTGGTTGGTTGGGTCTTTCTTTGATTTCTATCAAATCCAATAGATCAGATAGTTCCATTTTATTAATATGATCTAATAATACTGGTTCAATATTATCATGACATAAAACATAATATTCGCGAAGGCTGTCGGTTAGATTATTTCGAATGGTTTTAATGTCTATATTTTTAAGATCAAAGGGATCATTGTTAGGACTGTACAAACCAATAGCAGGACTTCTAAAAACTAAGATTTCTTCGGTTCCGTTCCCATCCGATTCATTTTTCAATACCATTGGCATAGATCTTTTATCTATTCCTTGGATGTACCATCTTTTAATAACACCATCAATCAAATCTTCACACGGTTCCACTAACCAACTCTGATCTCCATTGTGTTCTAGTCCTTGATAACCATTAAATATATCATTAAAATATTCTTTAAATAATATAACATGGGTGTAGGTTGGTAAGGATAAAGTAATTGATAGATCGTTGTTTACCTTGATAGTGTGAGTGAACGGCTGAATAAGAGAATCTTTTAATCCTAGCTTTCTATAAGCCAAAAGACTACCATATTGTAATATAGCTTGATTCCATTTTCTATCATAAATTTGATTGTAATCTCCTCTTACATCAAATTGCCATCGACCATATAATGTAATAGATGGAAATTGCCCTCTTTTAATTATATCAATATTATAACGGAACCACATCTCAGGATCAGTTCCAAAATCTACCTCGTCATGTTTGATAACTATGTTAATATTATCTTCATTATAAACAATATGACTATTCCATAGTGATGCTAGTTCGTTAAGCAATAGAATGTCAGAAATATTATGTATACTTAATTTATAAGTGAAATATCCATCCTGACGTTTCTTCTCAATGATTGCTCCAACCCGGTTTTTGATTTTATTATAATGATTTTCTTCATCATTATCATTACCAACCGGAATCAAAGCTATGTTGTGGACATATATAGCTTTAATATCAGACGGTACGTAATTGGATCCCCTATATAGTTCTGATAATACATATCTTACCAATGGATCTTCTGACAATACTTGATAACCACCCAATATATCCAAATTAACCAAACGATGATATTCTCCTAAATATTTTGGATTTTCATATACACTTGTTAATTCTTCTGTTATTGGTGTAAATATTATTATATCATTGTGTCTCATAGTTTCAACATTTCGGATATTAATGTTGAGAATATCACTTGTTAGTGTTTTTACTATTTCTGAAGCACCAGTTATAATAGATCCGTTATTATTGTTCATATTATTAGATCCCATTGATACATTCATAGATACAGTGATTGGAACATAACTAACCTCTCCAACCAACTGATCAATACGATTAATAATGTCAGGGTTATCATTATTGTTAGTTATTGTGTCAATTGTATATCTAACCAATCCTCTATCGAGATTTGTATCTGTTAATATGAAATTATCACCTTCCACTAAACTAAGTAATTCTTTTAGATTTTTTGTGACTGTTGGATCATCTGGGTCTGTTATAATATCAAAACGATAAACCTTATCAGAAATTTTTCTTTTAGCCATTAATTTTTAAATGTATCTTATTATTTTAAATGTATCTCAGTGAGATATATTTATAATAGGTTTGTTATTTGTGTTTAATTTTTAATGTGTTTTGTTATTTTTCATAAAGTTTGTTATACCAATCATCTAGATCATGGGGATATAATCTATTTAATACTTGAAAATTCTCAGAGTACAAATTTTGCATGGCTTCTGTAGATTCTTTAATTTCATTCCAGACATCTTCATATTTCACAACATGTTTTACAGTTTCCCGATAATAATAACTATCATAGTTATTATGGTCATTATGATAGTTATAATCATGATCATTATAAATATAGTTATCTTCATAGCTTGTCATTATATCCACACGTATTTTCTCTACATCGTACTCAATGTCATAATCCTCGGTTTGTTGAAAAGTTTCTAATGGATCAGTATAACCTATATTGGTCAAAATAATTAAATCTAATGCTTATATGTATACAATTTGACTTTTCTCTTTTTCTCTCTATGTTTTTCTTTCTATTTTTATCAACTAAACATCTACTTTTTATTTTCTTCTTCTGACCCTTGGTAAGTTTGTTTTTCTTCATTTTATATAAAATTGAACCGAAATAAATTTGTCAATTCAATTTTTAATCAATGGAATCTTTACCCAAAGATGTAATTGTTTTTATGGCTTTAAAATATGACTTAAGAACTATATTGAATTTATGTCAAACCAATAAACATTTTAATAAATTAATTTGCTTAAACAATGTATTTTGGATGAATAAAACTGTGAAAGATTATGGGTATTATGGTCACATTCCACGAGTACTTAATAAATTATTTAAGAATATGTTTAACCAAAAGATTATTTGGAGAGATTACTATAAAATCCTTTACATAAATAAAGGTAATCATAACATGCAAAGAGGGTTTAATAAAGCTATAAAAGATGAAGATAATGAAACTGTTAAAGTATTATTAAATGATATTCGCATTGATCCATCAGTACGTCATAATTATGCTATAAGATTCGTAAGTGAAAACCAGAACATAGAAATGGTTAAGCTTTTGTTAACTCATCCAAAAGTTGATCCGTCAGATAAAAACAACTATGCTATAATATTTGCTAGTCAATTTGGACACCTAGAAGTGGTTAAGCTTTTGTTAATTCATCCAAAAGTTGATCCTACTGCCCAAGATTATTTATCTGTAAAAAATGCGGCTAAAAATGGACATAGAAAAGTATATGAACTATTGTTGGATGATCCAAGGGTTGGTAATAACAAGGGTACAAATAACATAGCTGATAAATATCCTTTAGCTTTTACTGATAAATATTATAGAAAATTAAATAAAAGATTATATGGACCTACATCATACGTTCCTAACACTGTTCCCAATCCTATGTATAGTAATGATGAAGCAATGAGATTAATAAATTTAGCTATTAACAATAACAACCTGGAAGTAATCAGACTATCAGAATATATAAATAAATAAATAATAAAACCATAATATATTTGTTTTATACAAATATATTAATATACTATTAATGTTAAAATAAATAAGTTAGTATTTATTATATAGAACTTAACTAAACTATTCCAAGGACTCTAAATATTTTACAACTTCAATATGACCATTTCTACTAGCCGATCTCAGAGCCTCATCATTATTAACATGTATATCAGCACCTTGTGATACCAAATATTTAACAATCTCCAACTGACCATTTCTACTAGCCGGTATCAGAGCATAATCATCATTCGCATGTATATCAGCACCTTGTGATACCAAATATTTAACAATCTTTAAATGACCATATTCACTAGCTAATCTCAGAACCCATTCAGAGTTTCTATGGATATCGGTACCGTTTTTTAAAGCAATTATCACTAAATCCAATCTTCCATTCCGAGATCCAGAATTAAGATATTCCTGACCATTGTCTTTGTTTATTTTTCGAAGATCCTGAATATAATACTCTGACCAGGTCCGGTCCTTCTTGTTTTGTCTTAATATCTCCCCACCGACATAACCAAACTTCTGAAACACTCTATTCATCCAAAAGACTTGATCGTTACATAGTGAGTTGGCTTTTTTATTTGTCTGACATAGATTCACAAGATCTTTATCCTCCAAATTATTAAGGATCTTCCTATCCACATCTTTATTACCAGTTAACATTGTTTTGTTTGGTCAAATTAAAAACTAAAACAAAAGATTAAACCAAAAATAGAAATAATAAAGTTTAAAAATTTATTGATACTAATTTTTAATAAATACTATTATTATTATTATTGTTAATATTGTTAGTATCAGTGTTATTATTGGAACCATCACCTACCTTGTTGGCTTTGGTACCCAAAGATATATGAGTCCATACCATAGTCTCTAATTCTCCTAACACAGTGGATATGGACTTATCTCTGTTTACAATACATGAGAATGTAAAAGGTTTTTCAGGATCAGATGTTTTATATCCAGTACAACTAGGGTTATTCAATAATTTATTAGCAGCATCTATATATAAATATACCATTGATATTTGATTTGTAGTATATGTGATAACTTGGGTACCACCCCCATTATTTCCACCCTTACCCTCACTATTACCCCCACACTGTGATTCAGTAACAACAGATGCTAAATATTGGGCATCATCCAAATCACCAACAGGAATTTTAACATATGATCCGTCAAATACAATCGTAACTCCTTCGGTGCTGAGATGTTCTGATATTCGATGTCTCTGTACCATATTATCAGAAATTTTAATACGAATATATGGATCTCCGGTTATTTTCATTAGAAGAAATTCAACCAGGTTCGGAGCAAATCTTCGATCTTGCCATGTCGGACGGAATAACTTGGCTTTGATGGTTTCATTATCAAGACGTTCCAATTTCCATGAAATTGCTATATTTGATGCTCCATATACAACACCGTCTTTATAATATTGATCAATACTATCCAATAATAAACCCACCGTATTATTATACGCTGTTTTGAAATCGGCCACAGGATTAAAAGTCAAATATATACCCTCTGGTCTAATGAAAGGATTGTAAGAAGATGTGAGAGGAACATAACCTAATACATTATTAAACCATGTCTGTGGATACCTTCTTCCAGACACGATATATAATTCGTTTCGATCAATCAGAGAATATTTACTATTCTCAGTAACTATCTTACTGATAGCAGTTTGTAGAACCAACCTTTGGGTATCTGTCATACCAACACCAACATCAATACCAACACCAACCTCTTCATTAGGTATAGGATCAGTAATTATATCTGGTATTTTAACTAGATTTACTTTAATGGCCATTCTATTATCTTCATGAATTCCTTTGAAATTTATTATAATATCTCTTCCAAATAAGCTATAAACTGTTGGGTATAATCTAGTTTGCATGCAAAACAAATCATAAGGTCCATAATTAAAATCGCTCTCATCATCACATCCCAATAAATTTGTAGGGATCAATGTTCTATAATATGGTGTTGATAATAACATTTTGAATAAATGAAATTATTTATTTATTCTATTATTTTAATTTAACGTGTATAAAGATTATATACCAATCTTAAAATAATTTATATATAATCATATGAAAACATCACCTATAAGTTTAAGTCGTTTAGCTATAACAGGAGCAATTACACATTCTACACCTTTAGTAGTATTATCAGAAATAGCTGATGCGCACTCTATTAGTTACAATCATGATCGAATGAATGAACCAAGGTATCTGGTACAGTTAATCAATACAATTAATTCAAAAAGTGTAAATATAGTGAGGGAACCATATACTCTCGATACTTATAAATTAATTGCTCGTTTTGTGAATAGTAAACGACAATGGAAAAGGAATTCTCTTGAAAGAGCCTTTAATTTATTATTAGAATATACAAATATAAATAAGTTATCAAATGTTCATGTTGGTTTTAAATTTGGTCCTCAAACACCTGAACATCCTGATAGTTTAAACGCATGTGTTCTATATGGAATCTGTAAAGCCAACCGAATTGATACTAGGTTTACTTCTTCTATTGATGAAATGGCATCAAACATTGAAATGTTGTTTTCTTTACGAGATCAAAATATACATCATTCTATTAGAACATCAATACATGAAGCTATGATATATGGAGGATGTGAAGGATATCAATTGGTTAATATTTTATCACAAATAGATCCAGATAGATCTATTCATATTATGAATCTTAATTCTGTCACTGACCAATCTGATCAATCTGATCAATCTGATCAAAATAACCAAACCAATACCACCAATACCACCAATATTATTGAAAATATTGAAAGTAATAATGAAGTGATAATATCTTATGAAGATATTAATTCGGCTGTATCAGAGATTCGGAATCGAAATATCCGAACTAAACCACGAACACATGTAGATGCAGTTGTTATGGCATCTATATATTATAAGATAGATATTAGTGCTGTTAAAAATCCTTTAGCAGAATATCAAGAATTGTGTCGTACTCCATATTTCCCAATAGATAGAAATATTGCAAAAAGACTTCAGGTTACTAATAAACATCCTGATAGTATCGATAATCCTCATTTAGATCAAGTTTTTAATCCTAATCTACCTTCGAATATATATGATGATAACGATCTGATAGCAATGTGTACTGATGAAGGATACGACAATGATGATATTAGAGATGAAGGTGCATACAGTTTATTACAACTTTCTTATTTTCTACCTACATTTTTTCATGGTAAACAAGGGAACATAATTAATGAAGAGACAACTATGTTGGAATTAATAAACAGTGATAGGACCGAAGAAGGTTTAGAATACGATAATGTAGTTGTATATGGAATTAGAGATAATAATATGATAGCATATTCATATGGGGAGTTATCTGATATATTCAGAAATTATAAAAAATTTCAGAGACCAAATGGTAATAATGATTTGTTTGATGATACTGTAATCAATAAGTTATATTCACTTTGTCATAAGGACCAACGAAATGATGAGTCAGAAGAATGTTTTAGAGAAAGATTAAAATTAGGTGAAGAAATAGATAGTGTTAAATTATATTTACAAACTAATCAAGCCCAGGTACATGAATTCATAAATAGATACGAAAGATACGAAGTCCATGAACAGAATATTATTGAGGATTTTTTAACACAATTACTTCATTGTGCTATGTATATGAGAGGATGGAGAGGAGAAGGATCATATCCATTAACATCAGAAGAAACTACAAATGAAAGAGAACTGCAACCTGTGATAGACCTTAGAGTTACTGAATCTATTAGACAATTGGATTCTATAATAGAAAATATGAATAATCTAGAAGGAATGGGAGATTTAATTAAAGAGTTACCACTTATATTTTATCATTATAGAAGTGGTGAATTATTACCATCTACGAGTGAAGAGGAAGGGTTAACGATTATAGAGAGAATTAATATTGTAAAGGGTGGGGAAGATGGATCTCTTCAATCATGTATTCGAATGTCATCAAATAGATTTGCAGCTTCTGCTTATTATTATATGAATCTTATTAGAATGGAACAACCCTTTATTTTGGTAGATTTGGCACATATAGCTTGATAATAGCTTGGTACATGGTTGGTACATATAGCTTGGTACATATAATATAGTTTGGTACATATGGTTATTGGTACATATGGTTGTTGATATAATGATTAATATAAAACTGATTTTATATATAAGAGATTAATCTTATATGTAATAAACCTAATTATATCAAAACATATGATTGGTAATAAAGATGTAGATAGGAAAATATTAAATAACCTTGAGGATAAGGACTTGGTCAACATGTGTCAGGTAAATAAGAAAATCCAATCGATATGTAATAACCAAGTCTTTTGGATGAATAGAGTGTTTTTAAGGTTTGGTTATGTTGGAGGAGATGTATTGAGAACCAACAAAGGAAACCGGAGTTGGTCTGAATATTATATTAAAGATCTCAGAAAAATAAACCCAAATAATGCTGATAAATATCTTGAGAACGGATCAGGAAAAGGAAAACTTGATCATGTGATTATCTCTCTGATGGGTCATGGTGCTAATATTCATGGAGCGAATGATGAACCTTTGATATGGGCAAGTAGAAATGGTCATTTGAGTATAGTTAAGTATCTGGTAGGTCATGATGCTAATATTCATGGACAAAATGATCATGCTCTAAGATGGGCAAGTAGAAATGGTCATATTGAGGTTGTTAAATACCTAATAAGTGCTGGTGCTAATATCCATGCAAACGATGATAATGCTCTAACATTAGCAAGTCAAAATGGTCATTTGGATATAGTTAGATACTTGGTAGGTCATGATGCTAATATTCATGCAGACAATGACAATGCTCTGAGATTTGCAAGTTATCATGATCATATTAATATTGTCAAATACTTGGTAGAATTAAAACCTGATGGTGCTAATATTCATACAAACAAGGATGAAGCTCTGAGATGGGCCAGTATGAATGGTCATATTGATATTGTTAAATACTTGGTAGGTCATGGTGCTATTATTCATGCAGACGATGATGCTGCTCTGAGATGGGCAAGTTATTATGGTCATTTGGAGGTTGTTAAGTATTTGGTGGGTAAAGGTTCTAATATTCATACAGATGATGATTATGCTCTGAGACATTCAAGTAAAAATGGTCATATTGAGGTTGTTAAATACTTGGTGGGGTTAGGTGCTGATATCAATACAGATGCAGCTTGGTTGGCAAGATTATATGGTCATACTGAGGTTGTTAAATACTTGAAGGGTTTAGGTGATAATTAAAGTATCTATCTTATCCAACTTTATCTATTTTATCTTATTCAACTTATCCAACTTTTTTATCTTATCAAGGTAAGTACCTTAGAACCGTTATATTTAATAATAGAACAAATATATTGATAATAATTATCAATATATTTCATTTATTTTGCTTTTTGGGGATATTTGGTTGGATTTAAACATTTTACAAATTTTTAAGCAACTCTTTCATGTCTTTGGTGGAACTATCGGAACTATCAGAAATATCAATTGAATCCGATTCCATGTCCATACCAAACTTGACTTCAGTCCCATTTTCCTCTTCTTCTTCCTTTGCAGTCCCGTTAATTAGCTCTCCATAGTCTTTTAGTGTTCTATCCTCTTCATCATAATATTTATGAACTATATCTGCCTTATCGGTTTGATATGGTCTAATATCAACCAACAACAGATCTCCTTTATTGATCCATATTCTTTTTCTCATTTTTCCACGGATATGACAGATCCTAATTACGTTATCAGAACACTTGGCTTCTAATCTACCATCTCCTAGCATTTTGAGAACTCGGGCATATTCTTGTCCTTCTTCTTTAAATTCTAATTCTCTTTTAGCTGTAATATAATTACTCTTTCCTTTTCTTTTCTTTTTTCCTCCTTTCTTTTTCTTTGCAGGCATTTTGTGTTTGTGTTTTGTGTTATTGACTGACCAAATAATATATTTAAAACTCAGTTTTGAACTATATATCAATATAATTACCATTGTAACCAACCTTCGTTTTCATGTTCAAAAAATGTTTCTGATAAATATCTTTCTATTGGGACCCGTATTTCTTGCTTTGTTCCTTCAATTAAATAAACACCATTAAGAAAATCACCAAATAACCACAAATAATCATACATATTTTTATCACTGTTTTTGTCAAGATTTTTATATTCATCTTTTGTATGTATTTTAGAAACATTGCCACCATTGAATGTAATATGAATAGAATAGGGTTCATCAAAATCAATTATAATTCCATTATTTCCATAGAGATATATTTTAGTGATTTTATTAATCAGGGGTTTGAATTTCTCTGGTTCAATTGGTTTTGATCCCAAAACCAACCCGGCAAATGCAGTTCCTTCATGTGGATCCTTCCATTCTTCAAGTTTTATTTTTGGTAATACTTTCAGAAGAGATTTTACAATATGGTTTGTTTTTAATTTAATAATTCTATCTTCTAGAATTTTTGACAATTCCAGAGCTTGTTGTAAATTAACACTGGAAGAAAAAAGACGTTTAATGCTTAAGAATTCTAAATTGTTCATTTGTTTTTTAATATTAAATAA
>SDBT01018883.1_pt1 | contig 10820 bp, 9 predicted proteins | sample 2277101 | NCBI WGS metagenome assembly SDBT01 (sample SAMN10404973, study PRJNA504765) | marine sediment metagenome | isolation source: marine sediment core GS10_PC15, 103 cmbsf | place: Arctic Ocean: Southern Knipovich Ridge | collected 2010 | reverse complement strand
TTCTGCAATGTAAGCAACTCTGGTGTATTTGCGACTATTGCTCGAAATCACGAGGCAGAAACTGGGCCTGGGATACGGTCCCGCTCATCCGCAGAACTGCAAGGTCATCATCATCGACCTTCCCATTGATGAAATGTTGAATGACTGGATGGGGATGATTACGAATATAGTCTGCGTCGCCATCGGCAATAATCTTGCCGTTATGTAACATAATGATACGGTCCGCCACTTTATAGGCGCTTGTCATATCGTGTGTAACGACAACTGCTGTGACGTTGAGTTCTCTTTGCAACTTCAGAATCAGCTCGTTGATCACATCCGAACGAATCGGGTCCAGTCCGGTGGTCGGCTCATCATACAAAATCACTTCCGGATTGAGCGCGATCGCCCTTGCTAATGCCACTCTCTTGCGCTGCCCTCCGGAAAGATTCGCGGTATAATAATTTTGATAACCGTCAAGCCCAACCATCGCCAGCTTTTCCTTCACAAGCTCCTCGACTTTTCTCCAGTCAGTTATCTCGTAATGCTGCCTTAGTGGGAATATGATGTTTTCGGCAACGCTCAGGCTGTCAAAAAGCGCGCCCCCCTGGAAAAGAAAACCGTAATGCGTCCGTATTTTATTCAACTGACGTTCATTCATATTGTCGATTCGCCGGCCTTTGAAGTAAACTTCGCCGGAACCCGGCCTTAACAGCACGATCAAATGCTTGATCAGGACTGTCTTGCCGCATCCGCTCGGGCCGATTACAACGGTTGTTTTGCCCTTTTCGACGGCCAGCGAGACATTATCAAGAACAACGTTGGCACCAAACTTCTTGGTTATATTTTTAAGGACAATTATTCCATCGCCGTTACCGGCCTGTGCGTCGTTTTCCTTTTCGCCCAATTTCACTACACGCCTTCTTCCATTATCAAACCAGACTTTTGATTGACCAGAATGTATTGTAAATCGATTTAAAAATCACCGCCAGTGCAAAATCCAGCGCCAATATGGAAATAAAACTGGCCACGAACGCTTCCGTGCACGCCCGCCCGACACCCTGTGCCCCTTCTTTGCATGTAAAGCCCTTGTAGCAGCTAATGACTGCTATGGCCACACCGAAGAAAAGACCCTTTATAACACCGACCGAGACATCCCACAATTCCACGTGAGACGCACTAAAACTCCAGTAGGCCCTACCGTTAATCCCAAATTGAACAACGCTCACAAAATAGCCGCCGAGAATACCCATCAAATCCGCATATATAATCAAAAACGGCGTCAGCAGCAGGCACGCTATTACACGCGGCACAACCAGATATTTTACCGGATCCGTGCCCATACTCCTGATTGCATCAATCTGTTCGGTAACATTCATCGTTCCCAGTTCGGCGGTCAAAGCCCCCCCAATACGCCCGGCCAGCATAACAGCCGCAAGTACAGGTCCCAATTCCTTTACTACTGAAATATTAATCAAAACCCCTAAGTGCTCTTCCAATCCCATACCCGCAAGCTGGTCATAAGCCTGAACCGCCAATGTCATCCCCACAAAAGCACCGGTGATCATAACAACCGGGACGCTGCGAACGCCGATAATATTCATTTGAGTCCATATCAATGGATAAGTGCATGGGCTCAGGCAATTCCGGAAAGACGCCATCATCGACTGCCAGGCAAACCTCGCGAAGCGTCCCATATTGTTTACCCCCCCTATCGTTTTTGCTCCCACCGTTTCAATAATCATATTTTACTCCTAATGCAAACTTTAGGACAAGTTCCACAACTAATCTTTAATAGTAAATTGTCCGCAGTTAGTAGTCAATTGTCAATTAGCAGTTGAAAAGACTCTTCGGTTCGCCGTGTTGAATCCCCTGCTCGACAATAATCCCTAAAAAAATACGATTTCTCATAAAACTACCGCCCCGATATGACGATAATTTTTGAATAAAAGAAGACCGTTTAGTTATAGGACATTATAAGTAGTCGCTCAGAGTGCATTGGCAGGTATTTAGCTTAATAGCAAACTCTGTTGAAACTATTTGGGAGCTAATAAAGGTTTAATTGCATGAGTAAGTGGGTTCCTGTTTTGGTAATTGACGATGATGAGATTGTCCGCAAGGTCTTGAAACGCTCTTCGAAACTATACGGATTTGAGGTTTATCTGGCTGAAGACGGACTGACCGGACTCTATTAGGCAAAATAGTCAAAACTAAATGGGAAAAATATACAAAGCCGGCAGAAGTTCGATAAGGCCGGGTAATTATTGCAGAAAGAAAGAAGGTTTTACATTCTGTGGTAATGTTATTTAAGAAAGCGCTATTTTCAATGACATATGTATTACACAGTATATTAATTGTGTTTTCAAAAAACACCGATTGTGCAGTTATGTCATAAAAATTCAGGGCAAAATAAAATGGATATAAAAAGTACAATTAAAAAGGTTGTCTTAGCGGTGATACTCATAGCAATTATTGCCGGCATTTTTTGGCTGGTACAAAAGAAAATTACAAAAGATATCACACATTGCACTCTTATCGCCATCATGGCAGCGGTTGTTCTTACGTACTTTTATAACAGCTACTTCTATGATACCTTTACACCATCAAAGCCTGTAAATAATCCCCATCATGGAGCTACATATCTGCGTACACGCCACAAGCTCCTTGAAGAAAGTGCACGCCACAAACGTCTTGAAGAAAAGGTCCGTAAGCTCAATACAGAATTATCAACCGCCAAGCTGAAACTCGAAGCGGAAATTTCAAATCGCCCGCTGGACCAGAGACAATTACAGCAGCGTCTTAAACATCTCAATTGTTTATATGGGCTGTCAAAAATTGTTAATCGTCAGGAAATTCCATTAGAGCAAATATTCCAGGAAACTATCTCTCTGATTCGTGATGCATACAAGTATCCCAACGACATGTATGTAAGAATCAATTTTGACGGAATTCAGTATAAAACAGACAACTTCAAAAAAAGTGAATTGAGCCGGAAAACCCAGATTAAAGCACACGGAGAGAATGTGGGTGCTATTGAGGTTTACCACCTTGGAGGCAAGGTGAAAAACGGCGAAGAACCATTCCTTAAAGAAGAAGATGATCTGTTAAATGCGGTTGCCGAATGGCTCGGCAGCATTGCAGAAAGCAAGAAGGCGGAAGAAAAACTGCGATTATTTAGAAATTTAATAGAACGGTCAAATGACTGCATTTTTGCGGTAGAGCCTAAATGGGGCCGCTTCCTGGACGTAAACAACAGAGCGTGCGACAGTCTCGGATACACACGTAAAGAATTACTTAACATGATGACCATTAAGGACATAGAAGTATCTACGCCGGACGATTCCTACTGGCAAAAGCAAGTAGAACAACTCAAAGAAAAGAAAGATATTGTTAAACAGGGCCGGTACAAGCGCAAGGACGGATCGACGTTTTTCGTTGAGACAAGCCTGAAACTCGTAACCCAGGAAAAACAAGAATATATAATAGCGATCGCGCGGGACATAACGGAACGCAAACGAGCGGAAGCCAAACTTAAAACAGCTCAGGAAAAACTGCTCGAGACGGCGCGCGAGGTTGGCATGGCCGAGGTGGCAACCGGAGTGCTGCATAATGTAGGCAATGTACTCAACAGTGTCAGTGTTACCGCCGAGTCGATTCAGAAGAGGGTTCGCAATTCCAAAATCTCCTATCTTTCCGACGTCGTAGAGCTGTTCGAAGAACACGCAAATGAACTGGACACGTTTATGACAAACGAAGAACGGGGCAAAAAAATTCCCGCCTTTCTGGCCAACCTCTCCAAAGAGTTGATCGATGAACAGGAACGCTGCCTCGAAGCACTGGAGGCATTAACCAAACATGTTCAGCACGTAGGCGATATTATCCAGCTTCAACAATCGCACAGTAATACAAAAGGTCTGACCGAGCCGACTTCCATCGCGGAACTTGTGGAAGATACGATTCAAATAAACGCCGAGACAATAACACGAAACAGCGTGGAAGTGATACAGGAAATCGCGGATCTGCCGACCATCCTGCTCGATCGTCATAAGGTTTTGCAGATTTTAACGAACCTGTTCAGCAATGCAATATACGCCCTGTCCATAAGTAACCGAGATGACAGGATTCTTAATATATGTGTGAAAGAGCCGAAGAGCGGGCACCTCCGGATCGACGTGTGTGACAATGGCATTGGAATCCCCAAAGAAAACTTAACTCGGATATTCGAACATGGTTTCACAACCAAGAAAACGGGGCATGGATTTGGACTGCACATCACCGCTCTGTCAGCGAATGAATTAAACGGTTCAATAATAGCACATAGCGATGGACCCGGAAAAGGCGCAGTTTTCACAGTTGAATTACCCTTTGAAACACAGGAGGCTAAAAAATGAGCAACGCAGAAAAAGAAATGACTCACCGTATTCTGGTCATTGACGACAATCCCAGTATTCATAAGGATTTTCAAACCATTCTTCTTGATGAGGAAGAGAGCGCGACCCTGAACGAGCTGAGGAGCGAGGTTTTCGGCGACAAAAACAATGAACCCACTATCAAAAGCGTTTACGAACTTGACTTCGCGTCTCAGGGAAAAGAGGGATGTGAGAAGATTAGAGTGGCTTGCTCCGAAAATCGCCCGTATGAGTTGGCTTTCGTCGACATGCGGATGCCGCCGGGCTGGGACGGTCTGAAAACGATCGAGCATATTTGGGAAATCGATCCCAAAGTCCAGGTGGTCATCTGCACGGCCTATTCGGATTATTCCTGGGGAGAAATCACCGAGCAGCTCGGAATATCGGAAAATCTCCTGATTCTAAAGAAACCATTCGACAGCGCTGAAGTGGCGCAACTTGCCAGCGCCCTGACGGAGAAATGGGTCCTCGCCAGAAAAGCTTCCCTGAAAACCGATCAGTTGGAACAAATGGTAAAAGAACGAACAGATGAGCTGACAGAAACCAACGAACATCTCAAACAGGAAATCACAGAGCGAGAAGAAGCCGAGCGGAGGCAGGCTGAACTGATCGAAAAAGTAGCTAACATCAATAAGGAGTTAAAGGATTTCGCATCCATCGTCTCGCATGATTTAAAGGCCCCGCTGCGCGGTATTAAGAGCCTCGCGACCTGGATATTAGACGACTGTTCGGATAACCTTGGTGAGCAGGGCAACGAGCAAATGAACCTGCTGTTAAGTCGGGTCGAACGGATGTACAATCTCATTGACGGCGTCATCCAATATTCGAAAGCCGGTCGTACAGAGGAAAAAATCGTTCAGGTAAATCTTGACGATTTTATCCCGGAAGTAATTGACATGCTTGTCCCGCCGGAAAATATATCAATTACAATCGAAAACACGATGCCTGTTATCGAATGTGCAGAGACTCACGTCATGCAACTGTTCCAGAACCTGCTGAGCAACGCCATAAAATATATGGACAAACCACAGGGCCAGATAAAGGTCGGCTGTGTCGAGGAAGACGGTTTCTGGAAATTCAGTATCGCTGATAACGGGCCCGGCATCGAAGAAAAGCACTTCGAAAAAATCTTCAGAATGTTCCAGGCATTGTCGGTCAGTGAAGACTTTGAAGGCACAGGCGTCGGCCTGACAATCGCAAAGAAAATCGCGGAACTATACGGCGGCAGTATATGGGTGGAATCAAAAATTGGCAAAGGCAGTACATTCTTCTTTACGCTGCCGAAGCAGGAAACGGGGGTAATTAATGCAGAACTCGAAGCCAATATTGCTCATTGAAGACGATGACGTCGATGTAATGACGGTGAAACGTGCTCTCAAGGACCTGAAGGTTTCAAACCAACTGGTCTCGATAGGCGATGGCGAAGAAGCGATCGAATATCTGAAAACGGAGAGTGCTACGAAGCCGTGTATCGTATTGTTGGATTTGAATATGCCGAAGATGGATGGTGCTGAATTTCTGAAAATTGTAAAAGCAGACAAAGCATTAAAAAAGATACCTGTCGTGATACTCACCACGTCTAACTCGGACCGGGATGTGATCGAAAGCTTTGAACTCGGTGCTGCCGGTTATATGGTCAAATCTGTTGATTATGAAAAATTTGTGGATACCATCAAAGCGATTGACATGTACTGGACTCTAAGCAAGCTGCCCTCTAATGGAGAATAAGATTATGGAAAATACGAAATACAAGATTCTGCTCATCGAAGACGATGAACTCGATCAAATGGCATTTAAGCGTTTTGTGGACAACAACGCCATTCCGTACGATTGCACAATATCCAGCTCTATTTCGCAGGCAAAGCAAGCATTGAACACGGAGCAGTTCGATATCATTATCACCGATCACTCACTCGGGGACGGGACGGCATTTGATATCCTGGAGTCGGCTAAGAACACGCCCGTGATCGTTGTCACCGGAGCCGGCGACGAGGAGACGGCAGTCAAAGCATGGAAGGCCGGCGCTTACGATTATCTGGTTAAAGACATCAACCAGAATTATCTTAAAGCGATTCCGATAACCGTCGAGAATGCCATCAGGCACGACATGGTGGAAAAGAAACTCCAATTGCTCTCGGGTGCCGTGATGAGCACTGACGACAGCATCTACATTACCGATATGCAGGGCAAAATTGTCTATGTTAACAAGGCATTCTGTAAAACGTACGGCTACAAAGAGGAAGAAATTGTCGGGCAAAACGGCAACCTCCTCTGGATAGGAAAACATCAAAGCCGGAATACAAGAAGTGTCTTCCAAACCAAGACCCTCGGAAGCGGCTGGGAAGTCGGATTTTATCATCGACGAAAAGATGACAGCGTATTTCCCGTTTCACTTTCGAGGTCGAATATTAAGGGCACAAACGGACAGGATGTTGCGATTGTCGGAGTGGCTCGCGACATTACCGAACGGATTCTTATCGAGGACGAACTCAGAAATGAAAGTTTGAAATACAAGAAGAAAAATCAGATACAAAACGAAGTGGCGATTATGATCACCGAAGCGCTGCAAAGACTACTGGATGACGGCAACATTGAGATTACCAAAAGAGTAGTAAGTGACTACATCGATATTACAAAATTCGATACTGACAAGATGGAACTGGACATGCGGAAATTTAATTTTAGTCCGCTGATCTCACAGGCTGTAGAGGCCTTCCTGCCGCTTGCGGCTGAAAAAAACATCGAACTGAAATATTTTACGCCCCCTTGTGAACTTGTTGTCAACGCCGATTATGACAGGATGGCACAGGTGCTGATCAATCTTCTCAGCAGAGCGATAAAGTTCTCTCCTGTTAACGGTCATGTCAGTGTGCGAGTCAAAGACGCCGACAATGAGTTCACAATAGAAATACAGGATGAAGGTCAACTTCTCGAACGTAACGAGATACACAGAATTTCCAATCGCCCTGACCTGGTTAAAGATCAGTTCCACTCAGGACGAGAAGACCTCATTCTTGGCCTGCGGATAGCCAAAGAATTCATCGAAATGCACGGCGGACATATATGGGCTGAAAGCTCAGAAGACAAACAAAATATTCTCTGCTTTACCGTGCCAAAGTCAGGCGTCCGACAGGAAAGTAAAATGCAAATGTCCTCCGCAGATGCAAACTAATACCTCCCTGCAGGTGTGCATAAGAGCACCAAAGGAGGCTTAAGTAGACCAAGCGGAGTCATATACGAGGGGCGGCAACTCACTTCGCATATAAATAAAATTATAGACACAAAGAAACAGGGGAGAAAATTTGGCCTTTCGGGCCTCTGAGCACAAAGGTAGCCGGGCATGAAAATAAGACAAAAACTGATTTTAGGATTTGTAGGCATTGCGTCCCTGGTGGGAGTTGTGGGGATTATGTGCGTTAATACAAGCCAGAAAGCATTACAAAAGTCCATCGGAGAAAGTTCCGTTGCTCTGGCTGTTGAAACGATGGATAAAATTGACAGAAATATTTATTACACAATCGAAGAGTTCCAAGCATATTGCAACGATTTATTATTACAGGAGACTATTGCAAAATCAAATCGGGAATTTGAAAAGCTGGAAAACCTTCAGAAGTATATCGATGATAAAAACAACGAATGGATTTCTGCACAGAAGGCAGCAACAACACCGTTAATGCAGGAATTATTGAAGAATGAACTGTCAGAGGAACTCAGAGAAAAAATAGGATTCCACGAAGAAAAACGTGGATATGAAGTGTTCGGCGAAGTCTTCGTGACAAACAAGTACGGAGCAAATGTAGCTTTGACACAGAAAACCACTGATTACAGGCAGGATGACGAACTATGGTGGGAAAAAGCAAGGGAAGATGGTTTATATGTAAGTGATGTTGAATACGACGAAAGTTCAGGTATTTATTCTACCGCCATCGCGATAAGAAGCAATGACAAAGAGGGAAATTTAAACGGAGTAGTAAAGGTTGTTTTGAATATCGAAGAAACAATTGACATAATCAGGAAGACAAAAGAAGTTACAAGATACAACAACGCAGAGTTTAAGCTGCTCGACAGGAACGGCAAGACGATTTTTGACCAATCGGGAGAGTTCAAGTTTTCCGAAGATATATCCAACAATGAAATTTTTCAAGAAATAGCAGGTGACAATGGATATTTACGAAAGAAAGCAGAGGACAGGAAAGAGGGAAAAATAGAATTAATCGCCTTCGCTCGCTCACAAGGTCATAATGACTATGAAGGTCTTGGCTGGATTTTAACAATTGAGTACCAGACAGCAGAGCTATTCGCCCCCGTTGTTAAATTAAGAAACATCATACTAAGTATTTCATTGGCGCTGACAATACTGGCTGTTATACCCGGTATTCTTATCTCCAACTATATCTCCAAACCCCTTTCAAAACTCGAGGCCGCCATGGATAAAATCGGCAAAGGGGACATGGGCATTCACGTCGATATCAAAAGAAACGACGAAATCGGCCAATTGGCCAATGCTTTCAATCAAATGGTCGAGCATCGCAAGCAGGCCGAGGAGGCACTGCGGATAAGCGAAGGAAAACTCGGCGCTATGCTGCGTGCTATCACTGATGACATTGCCGTGATAGATAATGACCTGAACATTATCTGGACAAATGATGCGGCCAGGGAAATATTTGGTTACGATATTGTCGGCAGAAAATGTTACGAAGTATACCACCAAAGGAATAAGCCCTGCGAACCCTATCCCTGCCCTACCCTTCAAGCATTTCAAGACGGCAAGATCCACGAGTACGAGACTCAGGTAATAGACAAGGATGGCAAAAGCAGACATATCCATTGTATTGCCAATGTGGCGTTAAGAGACGAAGGTGGGAAACCTACAGGAGTGCTGGAGATATGCAGGGACATCACAGAACGTAAGCAGACTGAAGAGGCTTTGCGGGCAAGTGAATGCAAATACTCCGACCTTGTTCAACAATCTCCGGATGCTATAATTTCACTGGACAAGATCGGTAATTTTCTATCTTTCAATCCGGCTGCCGAGCGCATGAGCGGATTCTCGGCACAAGAAGTAATCGGCAAACATTTCACTAAAGTTGGCATCATGGACAAAGAGTCCATTGCAAAATCGCTGAATGAGCTTGGGCTGGTCCTCACCGGCGCCGAACGTCAACCATACGATTTGATTATCACGCGAAAAGATAAAAGTCACGTATTCATGGAAGCCAACGGACGCCTGATTAAGCAAAAAGGCCAGAAGACGTGGATACAGATGACTCTTCGAGATATCACCGATCGCCGGCAGGCCGAACAAGAGCTGGAAAAACTGAACAAAGACCTGGAATCAGCCGTCTGGGAACTGAGACGCGCGAACAAAGAGCTTCAGGAATTCGCGTACATAACCGCCCACGACTTAAAAACACCGCTGCGGGGAATCGGAACCCTTGCCAACTGGATATCAACAGACTATGCCGACAAGTTCGATAAAGAAGGCAAAAAGCAAGTCAAACTGCTCGTCGGAAAGGCAAAACAAATGAGCGCTCTGATCGACGACATCCTGCAATATTCCAGGCTCGGGCACAGCAGCCCCAAAAAGCGTCCAGTCGATTTGAACAAAGTCCTTCCGGAAGTAATTGCCGGCATAGATCCGCCCGAGAATATCCAAATAACCGTCGAGAACGAATTGCCCGTTTTAATGTGCGAGAAAACACAAATCATGCAGGTCTTCCAGAACCTGCTGAGCAACGCCGTTAAGTATATGGACAAGCCCGAAGGACAAATCAAAGTCGGCTGTGTCGAGCAGGACGGATTTTGGAAATTCAGCATCACTGATAACGGACCCGGAATCGACGAGAAATATTTCAAGAAAATCTTCAAGATATTCCAGGCCCTTTCGACGAAGAATCGGGTCGACAGCACCGGCATCGGCCTTTCGATTGTCAAAAAGATTGTCGAGCTGAATGCCGGCATCGTCTGGGTCGAATCCGAACTCGGCAAAGGAAGCACTTTCTGCTTTACCGTGCCGAAGTCAGGCATTTGCCAGGAAGTTCCAGCCCTATCTACCGCCGAACAAGCATAATAGTCTCCTTTATATTGGCTTTGAATTGGCTTTGTTTTCCCGCAGCACAAAACCGCAAAATTCTTCATAATCACCTTTCGTATAAGACTTTGCGCCAATTTCGCCCTACTGCAAATTGGCTTTGTTTTTTCAAATTTAGCTCAAATTTTCGTCGTTTTTCCCTGATATCACCCTGTTTTTCTAAAAAACCCGCCGGATTTACGCTCATTTTTGCTTTTTTCCTTTTGTTTTTCACTAATATTGGTCGAGTAGACGTAAAGCTCTCTCATTTAGGCATACTTTGTATTCTCTGTTTCTCCTCTCTTTCGATTGAGGAGTGCCACAATATTCAGCCTTGTAAAAGAGCTTTACGCCCCTCACAG
>SDBT01018882.1_pt1 | contig 10821 bp, 22 predicted proteins | sample 2277101 | NCBI WGS metagenome assembly SDBT01 (sample SAMN10404973, study PRJNA504765) | marine sediment metagenome | isolation source: marine sediment core GS10_PC15, 103 cmbsf | place: Arctic Ocean: Southern Knipovich Ridge | collected 2010 | reverse complement strand
ATTTGCAAAAGCTTCTTCTAATGGGATAATTATAATGAGACATATCACTAAGAGAGGTATCAAAACTCGTTTTTGCAATAATATATCATAAATTCACATATTAATAAATGATCATTGATCTAACAAGTAAATTATTAAACTAATAATTTATGTGTGGGATAAAAACCGACTTTTTAGCATCATTTGATTTGATCTCTCATTTCAAATGGATATGTCAAAAGATCATATTTTGAAACAATTTCTTTTATTTCTTCAATTGATACTTTCTCAAGCCCACCTTTTTTTAGTGCCAATTCAGATACAGAAAATTGGTATTGGTTTAGCTGATTTTTGATTTTTTTATAGTTTGGATATACCTCTGCTTCTAGATCATTTGATTCCAAGGAAAGCAAGTGTTTGTAGTGTTCCCATCCAAATTGTCTTATGGTAAAAATTCTATGAATAGTAGATATTGGTAAACCAACTTGTTTAGCTAGTTTCTCTAGTGGTACTCCAAAAGTAGGTTTTCTCATAAATCCTATGTGATCAAATATCTATTATGTGTATTTCTTTAAATTATCTTAGATACCATATTTTAAAAAATTGACTACATAATACCCTAAATATCCAAATTACAATTCATGCAGTATTCCACATTACCGCATTTATCTCTCATATTTTTTGGGTGCTTGCAGTTTGGAACAAGCTCTTTTTTTATTAGCTCCAAATTTTTAATTATTGCTTTCTCATTATCAAAAAGAGTTTTTTCTATTTCTGTATCTTTGAAATTAAAATTTGGAATTTCTTTGATTTTCTCTTCTTTTTGATTAATCCACCAATCTAAAATTTTGATTGCTTTTTTTACAGTCATGACAATTCTTTAAAAAATTTATATTTAGTTTAGACACACAAATTTTTTAAATTTTTTAAAATTATAATTATTAATATTTTTTGTAAGAATTGTTTATAATCAAAAAATCTTTAAGATTATTAAGTGAATAATAACAACAACAAAGATTATTGAAAAATTAATTGTTACTTTGAGATTCTTTTTTACAGAAAAAAATCTATGATCTTTTGTATTCTTGTTTATTGGTTTGTTTTCAGTATCTATAAATTCAATTTCATCTAACTTTGTGATATACTTTAGAATCATAGGACTAGGTATATTCAAATCATCAGATATTTTTTGCAAGTATGATGTAGATTCATGTTCTAACAGATATATCAGAATGTCCAATACCTTTTTGTTCTGACATGCTTGACAAATTTTAATTAATCTTGCCCGCCCTTCCTTTGAACGAAAATTAAGATTTATGTCATTTTTAATACGAATAATTGTTGAATCATCAACCATGACACAAAAGTATGATTACTGTTAAATTAATCTTTAATGAAATTAATGTCAGAGAGTGAAGGAGGGGGGGGGGGTTCTAAAATTAAAAAGAAAATTGTGTAAACTTCATTAATTTTTATTAATCACCTGAAATCTAAGATGTGTATGCTTTGCAATATTTGTAATCCAACCCAAAAAACTATGATATTTCCTGAAATTCTACCTGACGAAATCCCCCTGGTCAAAGAAATACCATGTAGTAATTGCGGTAAAATTATTCAAGTACCATTAGAGCAAGATTAAAAAAATTCAATATTTAATTGCAACTGTTAAGGGCGTGTGCCAATTAATAATTATTAAAATTGGCGATAACCTCTTTCATATCTAAACATTTTTTGGCTGTAGGTACTCAAGCTAGAGCAGTTGGCAGATCTGTAAAACTGCATAATCTTTAATGCAAGTATAATCTTTGTTAATTATGGAAAGTCCTTTAGATCGAGAAACGAGGGATATTCTTATTGATGCTTTCAAATATGATTTAGATGCCATGATTCCACTATTAACTAGCCCAAAAGGACAAAATGTGTTAATGACAAAATATGGTTCAGAACTTAATTGGCAAGAATACCTACAATCAATTGAAAAAACAAAATCAAAGACAAGACTTATGATTACTAAATTAGGAACTCAAAATTATTTTCAAGAAGGATTTATTTCAGAATTAAAGATAAGGTTTGAATTATTCTTCATTCGTATTCAAGAAGGGATTTTTTGTTTAGAGAAAATGAATGAATCAAAAGAATCTGCTCAAACCAAATTTAATAATTTACAAAAAATATATGAGAAAATATATCCTAAATCTATCTTTAATTTTGATAAAGTGAGGAAGGGAGAGTTGAATTCTTATGATGATCTCTTTAAGCAATAATTATACATAGTTTTTAAATTTAATAAGAACTCAAATCTGAGAATATTATGAATAAAAGCAAGATTCTATTAATTATCGGAATTTTGGTTTTGGTATATGGTTTTTTCAATGTATTAGGAGCTTATTTTCTAAATAGTCTAAATGACATAACAAGAGGAAACGTTGATGATTATTTTATTAGAGGCTTATTGTTTTGTGTAGTTGGAATTACTTCAATTATAATTTGGAAATTATTACAAAGAGGTAATAAAAAAAATGTCTAGTAACAATGATGATGATATTAGAAAATATTATGAAAATAAACAACTAAAGAATAATGGAGTTGCTATCGTATTTGCAATAATTTTAGGGTTATTTGGTTTGATGGGAATAGGTCATATCTATATTGGTAAAATAAGAAAAGGAATTGCTTATCTAATTTCAGGTTTTATTCTTTTATTCATGTCAGTGGGATTAATTCCTTTCATGTCTTCAATGATTGTAGTTGTTGTAATTTTCATATACATTATTGTATTTATTCATCAAATTCTTAGTGTAAGGAATTATTGTAACAAGTTCAATGAATATTTTATAAGAACAAAAAGAAAACTTTGGTGAATGATCATTTGATAATAATATTTTAAACTTGATGAGATTTCATCTTACACCACCAAATCAAATTAACTAATTCTTTTTACAAGCAGAATCATTTGTAATTGCCTTCTATTTTTGGTGTTGCGTGGTCTTGTTCTTAATGTAAAATTACAGCATGGACAGTGTATGCCTTCCCAATACATGAAAATCTCACATATAGAACACATTTTTTGCCCCTGAACGTATCGATTAATGCCATGAGTTCTATTTGCTTTGTGTCTGGTACAAGTTCCTTTACATGTCATTATGACAAATCTAAAACTTTAATTTAAAAAAGTTATCTTATGCCAGTTGCAATTAATGTAAAGAGGGTATCATAATACCCATTAACTCAAACTCTTAATCTTATCAATGTCAAACATTTTAACAGATTCAAACATACTCAAAAAGGTCGATAAAGCATTAAACATTAATGATGAGTTAATCCAAACGCTTGATTCATTTCACAAGTTGAAGTAAATTACTTTTAATATCTTCAAGTTCTTCTTTAGTAAAATTATGTCCTATTCCCTTTAAAACAACTATTTTGTTCAAAGTATCTAAATTTGCTACAAAATAATCTATTAACAATTCCTTTGTTTTTTTGCCATCTCTGTTATCAGTCGCTTTTTTAATTTGAGTCGATGTTAATCTTATTGACTCTAACAAGTCAATAATATATTCTGCCTTTTTTACATCAGATATTTCTTTATCCATTGTTGATCTAGATACTTTAATTTTAAAAACTATGCTATATGGTACCAGATGTAATTATTTCATTGGTAAAGTAAATTTCTTACATGTACAAATACAACATGCACCATCAGATACATCAGTTAAACTTAATTCAGTTTGATGATCTGCATCATCATGTTCACATTCACATATATCTAATCTAATTTGTCTTAATGGGAATCTTTGTTTTGCTTCTGTTGATAGTTTGTTACTCATTATGACAGCAAATATTAACATCGAGGCAAGTATTATTACTACAATAATTTCTTTTACAAACTCAAAAGTAGGAAATATCATTACAATTATGTTTGAAAACCATGTAAGAGTATAAATCAACATTACAATTACTATAACATCAATAAATCTATCAATATTTTTTAGCCTTTCTTTTTATTCATAGTATAGTATCTTATCCAAGTTTTCACTTATATTCATTAATGAAATCACTTGTTTAAAAAATTACTCTATGGTACTAATTACTCATAACATCAAGCATAAACAAAACATGGGTAGAGAAATCAAATTCCAGTCATTATAACTTTTAATTTACTAAAGGCGTGAGTATTGATTAATTCATCCAATTCTAATGATTCATCACTATTCATATTTCTGTCATATTGAAGTATAAACAATGTCAGTAGATCACATCTCAGATAACCTACTTCATACCCTAAGAAAAACTCTGCTTTATTTTCTGTTTGATATGGTATTCCTGCAAGGACTATTCCAATGTCTGACTTTGATGTATATTCCAAATGCTTTTCAATTCTATTAACTAACTTTATTCTAAATTCATTATCAAATGCCATGTTATGATGAAATAATGTATTATCATATAAATTGCTGATTATTGAATCTAACAATGGCATAATAACCTAGGTACCCATAAAAAAAAAATTCAAAAAATTTAGATTAGCTTTTCAATAGGTATATCCTTAAATTATAAAATAATTTCAAATGAATGTGGGTATTACTAAATTAAAACATTGTAAGAACTGCAAAGACAATCATGAGCATGATGTATCAATTAGTGGTTATGCAACGATGAAATCTCATCCATGTGATTTATCTGATTGTCCTTGTTTAAAATATGAACCAATAGACTAAGTAACTCAATTTAAAATTAAACATTATGGTACCAGAACTACTTTAGCAGAATCAAGGGTATGGTTATTTTACAAAATGAGTTAATTGATGTTCAATTGTAGATGTTCTTCCTTTGATGTTTCTAACATCTCCTTTGATGTTTCTAACATCTTTTGTTATTCCATCTATACATTTTTGCATTTTCTCTTGACCGCCCTTTAATGTAGAAATATCATTTTTAATAGTAGAAATATCTTTAATGAGAGTTTTTGTATTTTGATCCATCACATTTCTTATTAATTCAAATTCTTTTCTAATTCCTTCTTCCATACAATATATGTAATTTTTAACTTAATTAATCTTGTTAAGAAAAGAACAATTATAATATAATAGGTAGGTACCCATAAAAAAAAAATTCAATATTTTCAGATTTACTTTTCAATAGGGGGTACACCAATTATACATCAAATTAAGACAGTTTTATTCACAGGTCTGCCAACTGTTACTCTTACTAGTGTACCTCCAAGATTTAACGTAAGATACTAGAACTATACTATTCATTATGATGTGTAGGTACGTTAAAAATGAATCCAATACGCGGGCGGGGTGTTGGATAGTCGTTAGGAGTCCCGCTGTAAAATGACACTCCTTTTATGCCTAGGGAATGCCTGGGGGGTACCATTCCGATCAGATTAAAACGAGCTTAAGGTCAAATGACAGTTTGATATACAGCATCAAATGACAGTTAAGATCCAATATTGACGAATACCGCATTATCTCATATAGTATCAAGGGCATTATAATATCACAATATGCGGGGGGTATGCAATACAGGAACAAATACAGACACATAAACCAAAACTAGCATGGTTACACAGCTAATGATGTTAAACTATAGGATATTCAATTAAATTGATTAATTCGTGACGATATTCGTAAATTGTGCAGACTATGAGAAATTATAAGAAATTAATAGCGATCTTAAACCCTAGGGGGGCATAGAGACCGTTTCAATCTGTTAAATGGTGTCTCTATCAGACAATATATGATTAATTTTCAAGTCATTATTAGACAATATGTGATCATGTATGTATCATCTAGTATGTAATTAACAAAACATACACCTATTGATTAACCAATTAATCTAATATGTCATATATTGGTAATATGTCCAGAATGTCAAATGATGGTATTGAATAAAGATCAAATAGATTATTGTTCTAAATGTGGTTATACATTCAATGATTGATAATATGATTGATTATTCTATGATTGATTGATTAATTGATTATTCATCTATACTGTTAATTGATTAATTATCTATAGGGGATTATTAGAGATTAAGGATCAAAGCGACTTTAAGAAATGTTGAATTATTGAATTATAGCTAGTCATGAAAAATATCTTATAATGAGTAATTATTATAAGTGAGATATTACTTGTAATACCATGAATCAGAGTGAAACCTTTGAGAACACACACACAACAAGATCCGATCCCCTTATGGGAAAAAATGATTTGAGTGTCAAGAAACTAGGTTTTAACGACAACAATCACCAGGGCATATACTTGAAAAAGTTTGGATTAAGAATCCTAGACGAGCTGAAACGTCTATTGAAATCCTCAGCAATACTATTTTTTTTAATTTTTATTAATATTTTAATTAAATCTCAAAAATTGGAGAATTTAAAATAATGGGTAATTCATTAGCAGCACCAACAGCAAACAAGGCACTAAAAAAAATAGATGAAGCTGAAAAACTCATAACTGAAATGTCAAAATTTCTTTATTCAGATGACGATCTTAAATTATTGACTCAAGCTTCAAATGATTTAAACATCGCAAAATTGAGAATATCAAAAGATCGGGGATGGTTTTAAAATAATGTCTCAAAATACTAAACATGTTATTTTATGCTACAAAAAAATATCACTCAAAGCAATTCAAAAAAGTAATAAAGACATTTTAAAAAATAATTCTCCTTATGGTAAATTTCTTAATAAAAAGCCTCAAACATGCCAATTTTGTTTAATTACAGACTTTAAAAATCAAAATCAAGGATCTCACTATTGCCATGATGAGGATTTAAACAAAGCAATAAAATTAAAAAATCAATATAGACGAGGAGATTTTAATTAATAATGTCTTTAGGTCAATTAATTAAATACGCTGTTAATTATTCTCAATGTGCAGATATTGATCAAATTGAGATTGATCAAATATTGAGTTATGCAAATTATGAAAAATTAAGCCCTTATGACACAATAATTTTAAATCGAGTTTTGGAGAGTTTAAGAAATTGACAAAAATATTTTGGATCACTGATGGCGTTAATTCTAATGATGAATATCGAGTTATTATAAAAGCTGATGAAAAAATAAAATATTGTGTTCACTGTTCAAAGATGAATCAAGAAGGTTTTACAGCTTTAGGGGATAAAATTAATTATAAAATCTGTAAAAGTTGTTTGTATAATCCAAGCATGGGAATGATAAATAACAATTTTATCTCAATTTCAAAAACCAAAAATGAAAAAAGATTTAATGAAATAATAGAATTATGTGAAAATAAAGATGAATATTTGGCACAATTGGAGCTTGATCAATAATGTCTCAAGAACTAAAAACTATTAAAGATTCAAAATGGTATTCTAATGATCCTTATTATTTTAGAAATTTAAGGCTAGATATTGAAAAAATAGACACACCAAAAGAAATTAATAATTATTTTATTAAAACTGATTTGGAAATTATAACAGATTCAGAAATTAATCATAATTCACTTGATCAATTTTTCAAAGTTTCTTATTCACTAGCTTGGCATCATGATAAATTATTTGATATTGACAGAAAAACAAAAAAGTATGCATCATATTATCAAAATAGGCTTTTTAGTTTTGCAATTGCGAAAGTTTACTTTGAAAAGGAAAATAAAATTAAAATTAAATCAAAAATTAAAAGAATCTTGGAAAGAGAAATTAAAGCAGATATGATTTTTTATGAAAAACATCAAACTATAGAAAAACCTGGAGAATATGAATATTTAGAAAAATCTAATAAACTTGAAAAAATTTTAGAGTCTTTAAGCTGTATCTAAAATAATTCAAAACAAAAAATCTTTAAAGCTTACAGCTTGTTTACTGCAATTAAAAAATAAAATTTGTGTCTTTTTTGTGTTTTATTGGTAATATGAGAAAAAATACTTAATACTATCTTAAAGTATTATTCAATTAGGGAGGGGGTAAAAGGTCGATCATAGTACATTATGACATTCTTACAATTTCTTAGTAAGTCTTATATTATATGATATTACAAGTAATAACAAGTAAAATGAACATAACAGCACTAAAAGAAAAAATCCAAACTGGAAATTATGGGCAAGCCAATTATCAATTAGTTGTTATTTGTCATTTATTACAAACACCAGAATTAAGAGACAATAAAAAAAATATTGCCAAAGTTTTACAACAAAAAAACAAGGGATTAAAAAGAAATGTGTCTCATTTTATGAATTGCCCAGTATGGAAGGTTTTAACCATAAAGGGAATTATTATAAAAATTTCTGATGGCTACAAATTAAACTTAACTCAAAAATCAACCAACACACAGAGAAAAGAGATTTTAAAACTTTGCAAGGAGCTTTTAAAATGAATTTAGATATTTGTGATCACGCTAATTGTGGGAATTTGGTTTATACTACTGTACCTTTTGAAATTGTTTTTAATTCTAAAATTGAGACTTTATTAAAATTTAATCCAGAATTAAAAAAGATGTGTGGGGCTTATCATGGTTATGCTTGCCATTCAGAAGGCTTGAAAGCTGGAATTAATGATCCTTGTAATTGTTCAAGATGTGTTAAACAAAAAATTACAATGAATGAAAGCAAGACGAAAAGAGATTCAATTAATAAAAAATATGATGAAATATTAAACAAATGGGATCAAGTGTATGATCAACAAAGCAAAATTAGAGATTATAGCTTAAATCAAGAACACATATCAGAGATTTATTTCAAAATAAAATTTAATCCAATTGATAAAGCCCTTGAAATTTTAAAAGAAAAATCAAGAAAATATGAATTAACAATTTATTCCCATTTTTATGATGAGGCAATAAAGGATATTCAGGAGGCTTTAAGCTAATGATGGATTTTAATTTAATTCAAGATGAATTAATTAAAACTTTCAAAGTTTCAAAAGATGATGTTTTAAATGATGTTTTATTTTTTGGCAGAAATATAAAATCTAAATGGCTTGAATATTCTTTAAAAGTTGATGTTTTAACACCTGAATTAATAACAAGATGGTCTGAAAATTTCGGATCTGGATCTTATTTTGGTGTCTCTAAAGAATTTAATCAAGAAAAATTAACTTTGATTATCTCAATTTCAGATAGAGATTATTCATGGTTTTTTAATGTAAAACACCCAGAAATAAAATTAAACAAGCTTGGAATAGTTCAAAATGAAAAGGAGGCTTTAAGCTAATGTCTCAATTAATGGAATCTCATATTGAGACATTACAAAATATTTTTGGTCATACCTCAAATATTGAATTATTCAATGACTTGGAAGATTTGACAAAATATAAAATATTAACTCATTTCTCAATTAATAGAAATACTCTAAAAGCATTGAAAAAAGCTAAATTTTCAATCATTAGAATAGAATCAACTAGTGATAATAAAATTGAGATATTAGTTGAGATCAAGGAGGCTTTAAGCTAATGGCTAAACAAGTTTTTAAAATTACCTCAGACGTTAAGAAAATATCAAAAATTGTATTATTTGAAATGACTAAAAGACATTATCCAAGCGTTTCATTTATGGGCTTAACTTCTGCAATAGAAAAACAAGGATATAATGAAACTGATATTTTAAGGGCTTATGCTTTTTTGATGGGAAATAAATTAATTAATGTAGTACAAAAAGATCCAATCACAAGCTCATTTATTGAGTTATTAGATGAAAAAGGAATTAGAATTAAACATACCATGATAAGCGGGTATTCTGATAATATGTATGGTATTATTTTTTATGATGCTGGATCAAACTATGAGAATCCTATTTCATGCCATGATCATTTAACTGAACAAGTAAACCAAATTAAAGAAATTATTGATTTATCATGTGTAAAATGCTTTAATTCAAGAGCTCAAATGATTTGTTATTTGCATAATCAAAGCTTAGAGTTTTGTGAAAAATGTAAAAACTTGGCAAAATTGCATAAAATTATAGCTGAAGAAAATGAAGATTTTGGAAAAGTTGAGGATCATTATATTTCTAAAATTCTAAAGGAACATAATGTGAGGTATTGGGCAAATTGAATATTTCTTTTTTGCCTCAAACATATTCTGATTTTAATAAAATGTGTTTAGTAATAGCTTATTTTTGTTCAGAAATCGAACAGATTCAAAATGAATTATACGCAGAATTACAGGAGGCTTTAAGCTAATGTCTCAAAGGTCACAATCTGTTAAAGTCTGGATATATGATGAGGCTGATCCAGAACTACAAAGTAAAATTTTAGAAAAATTAAGAAATTTTGAATATGAAAATTCAGGTGATCATTATGCTCAAGATATGGGAATTTTATATGATACAAAAATTGATCCTAATTTTGCGGGACATGAGATTTTTAAAAATGTCTTTCCTAAATATTGGAATTTAGATCAAAATTCATACATTCAATTTGACTTAGAATTTATTGATGCTGAAGCAAAACAAAAGCTTATTGAATATCTAGGATTAAGTAAGGAATTACTAAACAAGGTTAGCTTTGATTTTCAAAATCATAATGAAACAAATACACAAATTCAATTTTATGATGTTTATGAATCTGAAATAAGCTTAAGCCCTGATTCAGCTTCATGGGATGAGCATGAAAATAATTCATTAATGGAGTTTGATAATGAGACACGCCCAACATTTAACGAGGTTCTTTTGATGTTACATGCCTTTGATAAATTCGCTGATCTAATGGATGAAGCATTAATTCATCTTAGAAATAATTATGAATATAAATTTACTGTTGAGGCTTTAATTGAATTAGCTCAAAGTAATGATTATGAATTTGATTTATGCGGGGATATATTCACCCAATGCAGAACAGCAGAAAAACAAAAACTTAGTATTCTTGGTCTAAGCGA
>SDBT01018881.1_pt1 | contig 10821 bp, 21 predicted proteins | sample 2277101 | NCBI WGS metagenome assembly SDBT01 (sample SAMN10404973, study PRJNA504765) | marine sediment metagenome | isolation source: marine sediment core GS10_PC15, 103 cmbsf | place: Arctic Ocean: Southern Knipovich Ridge | collected 2010 | reverse complement strand
CGCCATTGCGATCGCAATCGCTCTTTTATTGCCGATGTTTAAGGGGATAAAATGAATAACAGTGACAGGGACATAAAGGCATGGGAACAACGCCTGAAAGAACAAACCATGCGAGGCTGGGAAAACTACACAAGGAAACGAATCGATTTATCGTCCGCGCGCACTGTGGAGTATTGGGGAATCCCTGGCGAATTCCTATACATCGAGCAGGCGTCCAGCAAATCGGCTTTAGCTTCTGTTCGGTTGAACAGAAATACAAATGATGAAATAGATCTAGCGCTCGGGACCGTAGTAAAAACCATATTCACGACGTTATATATCACGAACACGGCCCAGGCCGGTCAGTGGATTGATATTATCATCGGAATCAATTTCGAATATTACAAAAAATACCAGGGAGATTTGGGATCACTTGCGAAAGCGGTCGTTCCTTTGACCCATGCAAACCCGAATACAAACATAGCAGCGGGGGCCCAGGTATCCAATGCCGTTTTAATCAAAGCCGACACGAACAATACGGCGGACGCCTGGATCGATTTTGGTACCCCTGCGGTGCAGAACGCTTGCCTTCCTTTATCACCAGGCGACAACGTATCTGTCCACTTAAATAATCTTAACCAGGTCAACGCCAATTTTGAAGTCGGTGGAGAGTACGTTTTTATAATCTACGAGGTATAAAATGTTTGGAATACCATCAGCCAGATCTGGGCCAGGTGGCGCCGGAGTACCAATGGGCGTTATATTGCTTTGGTATGGTGCTATCGTTGATATTCCCGCAGGCTGGACTTTATGTGATGGTACGGCCGGTGCGCCGGACATGCGCAATTTCGAAATAGTAGGAGCCGGCGGAGCTTATGCCGTCGGCGCAACCGGCGGAGCCTTGACACACACGCACACAGTAAATCAAAACCCTCATGGCCACATTGTAAATACTGGTGACGTAATTGCCGCGGGTTCAGGATTAGACGATACCACGAACAACGTTGACCCTGTCATCACGTGCACAAATAACAATCACCAAGACCCGTACAAAGCATATGCATTTATTATGAAACTGTAAATCGAGGAATTGAAAAATGGAAGTCATAATCGTAATCACAAAAGAGGTACTGGACGATGCAGAGGCTTTAATTATCACGAATAAGTTAAAAGATGTCCTGTCTGCGGATCCTGTTTTAAGTGATACCAGAGTAAGAATCCAATCGGAAACAAAGGCGAAAATCGAAACTAAATTTTAAGGGGTTTTGAACAATGGCAAAGAGAAGAAAACAGAGCCGCCGAACGACATACAAGAAAAAATCGTCGGCACAGAAGGCCAGGCGCAAGGGCCAATGCGTCTATAAAGTAAAAGGCGGCTGGCGTGTCGGGAAAGGTTGCAGACGAAAATAGATGGCTGGCTGGACGAGAAAAAGATCGGGCCGGTGTGTGCGCGACAGCAAAGGCCGTTTTAAGATATGGACCGGCGGCCGGACCAAAGCGCAGCTCAAGAAGAAACAAAACACCTACCAGGGAATCGCCGTGCACATAGGAAAGGAATATAGCCGGCAGTACGGCCGGCCGGCAAAAAAGTGGTCTTGTGTTCGGACGAAAAAAGCAGACGGCACTTATCACAAGGGAGCCTTTTGGTATGTCAAAACAAAATACGGCTGGCGATCGACCGGCAGCACGAAACGGCCGAGCTTTCGCAGAGTATGTCAGATATGTCAACGATCCAGGCCAGGCCGAAAATAGATGGTAGTTTGGTATAGGTTCTCTCGAGATCGGCCAACAGGATCGATCCTGCGAGGCCGGATTTTTGAAATTCAGAGAAAATAGGGGTTTATCATGGAAAACAGGATTTTGAAGTGGATCGAGCATAATCGATTTTTTGTTATAGGCCCGATCGTCGGGGCGATGTTATGGTTCTATGCGGCGAGCTGCACGCCTGTCACGCCGGACCCTGGCGAACCCAAGACGCTCGTCACCGCGAAACAACTCGACCAGAGCTTTCAGACCTGGCAGCTCAAGCAGGGGATCATGGCAAAGCAGTATGAGTTCGCCGGCGAGGACCTTAAACAGCAGCAGGAAGATAACGAAAAGATCAAGCAGCTTATTATCGATATCGCAAGCGCGAACGTGGCGGATATCCCAGGCCTGGTGACATTACTGCTCGGCGGCGGGGGGCTTGGGGCCCTCATAGACAACATCAGGAAGCGCGGTTTAATATCCGGTCTGAAACGAAACGCATAGGGAGGGAAATTAGATGTTGTTATCATTACAAAACCTAAAAACGATCCTGAGCCTGGCCGGAATTAACAACCTGGTCGTTAAATTCGAACCGGAAAACAAGCTGATCCGGGCGATATTCGACCACAAAGATCAGTCATGTCAGGAAATTATCACCTTCGAGCAGATCGAGACGTTGTTTACAGATAGCCGAGAGGACGCCCAGGCGGGCGCAGGGCAGCCGATCGCCGGCGAAACCGTACCCAGTACCGCCCGATAATTTTGTTGTTATTATAAGTCCAGTATATACAGGGGTTTAAGAAACATTTCACATTTTTTATTTTTTTGTTGACATGGGAGGTTGACGGTGTTAACCTGAGCGGGCTGGGAGGTGGGCCCTCTATATACTACGTATATATAGGGCCCACCTCTACGGCGACTTCAAAAAGACGTCGTCGCCGTGAAATAGGAAACGCCTTACGGCGTTACTGTTTTTATCTCAGGGCTTTGCCCCGAACCCCACAAGCCCCAGCGGCTTGGCCGGCCACCGGTGGTTCAGGGAACCAAGAAAAAAATCCCCAAATTCTCTTGACAATAGCCTGGCAATATGCTATGAAAACCCAAATGCGAATCTTAACACTCTGTATTTTGCTTATGATCTTGCTTATACCACTTGGTTGTTGCGAACCAGGAGACAATGCTTGTTATAAATGGTGGTATGGTTTAGTGCCTGATCCGAACAAGGCAAGCGGTTACAGAGGTCTCTCACTTGGAGAAATGTTTTTCGGCGAAAAAGAATTAGAATAAAATTACCGGTAAAACGCCGAGAGAAATAGGTTTTTTGAACGTCCCATAATACATGTTTTGTTTCATAAGTCTTTTTTTAACCAAGGCTTACGAAATTACGGGACTCGTACAAACTCAACGCAGTATTATAGGACGTAAAAAAAATAATGGGCAAAAAAGCGGCAACAAAGCGGTCGAAAAACAAGCCACAAAAAGAGGAAATCCTCAAAAGTACCGTCGATGAGATTATCGATCGCAGGACATTCGAGCCCTGGAGCAAGCCGGTCGTCGGCTGCCGGTTCCTGAGACTCAACAAGCCAGGTGAAAAGGCAATCGGTCGCCTGGGCTTTCCTATAAAAAACTTTCGCCAGTGTACGTCTTATCCTCTGCGACTGGACAGCGGCGAGATCATCGAGCTCGTCGGCAATAAGCTATTACACAAGCAGATCAGAGAGGGGGATCTAAGCGGCCAACGTGTCGAGATCGAATACCAGGGCCGAGAGGCGACGAGATACGGACATTACAGAAAGATATATCGGGTATTTAAAATCGGTTACGGCGATATGCTGTCTAAAAAAGACTGGCAGGAAATTATTAGAATTGCAAAAGAAAAGGAAACCGAAAATGGCAAAGGAAAACAGTAAAATAACTTTTTGTCCGAACTGCCAACAGCCGGCGATCAAGATCGGCAATGAGGTAACATGCGAAGCTTGCGACGCGACATACACGATCTCGAAAAAAGAGGGTGCTAAGGTTAAGCAGCTCGGGCGCATCGAGCAAATCGAGCAGGACATCGACGAGCTCAAAAAAATCGTCCTGCCTGGCCAGGAGCCCGAACCGGAGCCCGAACCGGAACCGGAGCCCGAACCGGAACCGGATCCAGACAAACCAAAACCCGAAGAGGTATGGTAAATGACAAAGAAGAAAATCAAAAAGAAGAAGAAACAAAAAAAGGATATCGTTACTAAGGAAGTCACGCCGTCGAGTGTTAAAGTCACGCCGTACCCGCACGCCGGCAAAAAAATAGATGACTTCGAAGATAAACTCGACGAGCAGCTTGGAGAAAAAACACAGGCTAAACGTGGCCGGCTGCGCAAGGAACCCATGCCGGCTCAGCCGGCGTTCGGTATGGATGAGAAAATCATATCGGACGGCTTTAAACTGCCGTTTCAGCTTTGGTCAACCAGTCAAAAACTGCCCGGTCTTGCCTTGACTGATACGGAGGCCTTGGCAATATCGAAGCCGGTCAAGCAGTTACTCGACCATTATATACCGAATTTTCCTGAAATCGGAATCGCCTGGCTGAGCTTATCGATCAGCTGTTATTCGATAATGTCTTGTCGTTTAGCAATGATCGCTGAAATAAAAAAAGAAAAAAACTTTCATCACCCTCCTCAAAAGGCGGAAGAAAATAAAGGACCTGGGCACGGAGGCCCGCTTCCGTCCGATCGGGGAAGTCAAAATGCAAACTTCCCGATAATAACGGAACCTGTAGCAATATGACCGAAAAAAAGATCATACTTATATTTGGTAAGCGCGGGACCGGCAAATCGTTCCTTGCCGAAAAACTTATCGAAGAGGAGGAACGCCTGTTGGTTTTTGACACGCTGAGCGAATATACGACAGGTGTTGTCTTTGAGGATTATGACAAGTTAACGGAGTTCTGGAAACTTATTTATCGTCACCCATACCGGCTTATCTATCGTCCTTTGAATCCAGATCAGGAGATCGAGAAAATTGCGGACCTGGTTTATACGATCGGCGATATATGTTTCGTCGTAGAGGAAATCGATTGTTATTGTACAGCTTATCAGATCGGCGAATCCATGGCCCACGTAATACAGCGCGGCCGGCATAAAAACATTACCCTGATCGGGATCACGCAGCGGCCCTTCGGGATCAACCGGCTCTTGACGAGCCAGGCGAAAGAAATATATATCTTCAAAACGAACGAGCCCAGGGACCGCGAGTACCTGCGGATCCTCATCGGCCAGGAAATCGACGCAAAGCTCGACGGCTTAAAAGAGTTTGAATATGTCAAGTGGTCGGAAAAAGATGGCCTGGAAATTGGAAAGGAGTAAAAATGCAAAGATGTGACCATTGTGAAACAAAAACAGACTTGTTACACGAAAGTATTTTTACAGATCAAATCTCACCAAATGAACACTTGCTTTATAGAGGAAAATACAAAAGATTTGCTCGACTGTGTAACAATTGTTGGGATGAGTTGATTAGCGTTGTTGAAAAATATCTAAAGGAGAAAAAAAATGGATAAAGATTATTCAGAGCAAATGTTAAAGGTCCTTCAAAGTCTAAAGGATTATATCGCGATCCAGGACGGTCTCGAAATCCGGCTTATTTCGGAGATCTCTCTTGCTGCCGGCGGTGAAGGTTATGTTTTTACCCTGGAACAAGACCAGCCGGAAAAGGTATCGACGGAGCAGGCCGTGAAGGATATGCAGGAACGGGACCAGCCGGAACAGGCTGACCAGAAATCGACAGAGCAGATCGATAAAGAAATGCAGGACCAGGCGGATCAGTGTGCGGTTTCAGTGGAATCCTCCGACGCCAAGATCAGACGACACCTTGGCGCGATACCGCCGGAAATTAAAGATTTACGCTTTTTGCTGTTCAATTATATCAACCACGTAATGTCTGCTTGGGTCATAACCGACCTGGCAAAGGCTTTCGGCTGTCCTGGCGACGAAGTGCCGGCAAGGGCCGCCGAATTTTTGCATTTGACGGAAGAAAACCCAGAAAACAACGGAACCGCATCGGCCGAACAAGAAAAAAACAGCGCTGTATAATTTTTTTTTGTGTTACTGATGTTGCCGAGCTTTGAGGCTTGGAGTAACACCAAATGTATAAGGATATGTGGTATTGTAGATGGTGTGGACAAAGGTATAAACCCAGAATAAAGACAGATAGAGACGGTTTTTGCTGCGAGGCCCATAAACAGGCCTTGTATCGAGCACACAGAAAATGTGTTACTCGATATCGCCGATCGGAGAGCTCGCAGTAACACGAAAAAACGCTCTTTTAAATAAAAATATTGACCAGCCTGGTATAACGCGGTAAAATTCACAGTTGTTTCTTTCGGGCGGTCAGCGGTAGACAAATTGCTTGGCCGTTTTGTTTGTTTGCCGCCGGCCCATATTTGAATCTTGTTTTTAAGGGGATATATTATGGCTGGAATGGATTTAAAAGTGCCCTCAATCAACCAGTTAATGCAGATGGCGATCGCGATTGTTATCTTGTTTTTCGTGGTCAAGATGTTGCCGGAAGCCGTAAAGCAATGGTTTAGGGTCTAACCGCGACTCGGAAAAGTCGAATCTTTTTAGGAGATTAAAAAATGAAGATTTTAGAGCGCGAAATAGGCTCGATAACATTCGCCGCAAGTCAAACGCGAACTCTGCCTCTGCCGCGTAACTACGCATACCGGACGTTACAGCTCAAGTTTGTATGCCAGCTCGATCGAGTAGTCGGAGCGACGGGCGGCGCGCCGAAAGATTCCTGTCCGGCCCAGCTCGTGCAAAATATAATGATCCGTGCGAACGGCAGGGACGTCATAAAGAACATCAATTTTGAGTCACTTCATAGACTCGACCAGCTCAGGCACGGTGTCAGGCCGCATATCTCAGTAGCGGAGGCATGGGACGGATACGACGTGCAGACCGATGTTGTTATGGTAATACACGCGCAAATCGATTTTGCGATGTGGCGGTCGATCAGGCCGGTCGATTCGTTGCTTAATTCGGCGGGCCTTGCGACCCTCGATTTTATAGTGACATTCGGCAATCCCGACGATGTGATGAATGACGCTTATGATCCGGCCGCCGGCGGGATCACGGTTGACAGTGGCACGTTATACGTTGCTGCCGTCGAGGCCGTTGGAGTACCGGCTGGTACTCGGTTTATCGTCAACAAGGAGTACATGATACAGAGCCAGGTCAACGCGACTACGACAAGTCACCAGATACAGCTACCTGTTAGCAACCTGTTCAGGTCCTTTGTACTCAAGACACACAGCGACGGCGACCAGGTCGATACGATCCTCAACAACATACAGATCAAGGCCGGAACGGAGGTCTTTAAAAATCGCATAGCATCGTTCCTGCAGATGGACAACCGGTTAGAGTGCGGCATCGAGGTCCCGAACGTGGACAGTGACGCCGCCGCGGTCGATCATTACAGCCTCGAACACCTGCTGGAAGGTTACTACCTGCTCGAGTTCGTAAAAGATGGCCGTTTGACCGAGTGCCTGGATACGGGCAGGCTGTCGAGCCTGGAGCTTCTGCTGGACGTCAACAACGTTGGGGCTGCCGACTTTGTCGAGGTCTATCCGGTCGAGCTTATCAGGCCGCCGGATGAAATAGTGTCTTAATAAAAATCGGTTGACCGTTATAAAATTAGGTGTTGCCGTGAAGGTGTAGGATGGGTTTTGCGGCGATTCTCTTTTGACAACAAAGGGGATCGTCGTATTTTTTATGAGGTCAAAGATGTTAGCTTTTATAAGTTTAGGGACATTGTTCGTTATAAGTTTAATTGGAGCATCAGCGGCAACAGTATACACAGCGGTGACAACACAACAGGCCCAGAAAAAAGCACAGAAGACCGCCGAGAAACAATGGGAGCAGCAATTTCAGCGGGAAACTGAGGCCGGCGAATACTACGAGGAATTGACACGCGAACAAATGGAGCTGCAATCGCAATCGGCTCAGATAAAGACCCTGGCCAACATGATCGAGAGCAGAAGGCAGCCGACACAACAGCAGATCATCACCACGCCGGGCGCGACCGAGTACAGCGCGGTCGATCAGATCAACCAGGCGATCGGTAAATTATTCGGGAGATAAAAAAGATGGCTGATAATAATAATAACAACAACAACGACACGGCAACCGCGACCGACATTTTTCAACAGCAGAAAAAGACTATCGACACCCTGGTAAACGTACTCGATCGGCAGGTCAGCGCACAGCTTCAGCCGGTTTACGTATCAGGCCCGGCCCAGGCAAAGCCGATAAACTATTTATTGTATGCAGGAATAGCTATTTTTGCGTTTATGTTTTTAAAAAAGGGTTAAAAAATGATTATTCAATTAGGAAGCGGATTAGCAGGTGGATGGGACGCGATCGATAATATCTTCAAACCCGTTAGCGGGGTTACGGATCAATTCGATTCGTCATTTTTTCCTATCCCGCAGCGGCCGGCCCCGATCGTGAGTGAGATCACCCAGGCCGGCAATTTTTCAGCTCAGCCGTACCCGGTAGGGCCGGACGCGCCGAGCATTTGGGAATCCGGAAACTGGGCGGCGAAAGATTGGATCGCTTCACCATACGCGCCGCAATATGCACCGACAACAGTGACGGCCGAAAGTAAAGAACTTGAAAGTTTGATAAGTGCCAGTTTTGTCGGGGGCGAAAAAGAACCGAACCTGCTCGATAACATCGTTTCGGGGATGAACTGGTTCGCGGTGCAATCGAGAAAGATCCGGACCCTGGCCGATGACATCATGGGACCCTGGACACCGAGGGACACCGTCAAGGGGACGCCCATAGCGGGATCTAAGGACGGCAGGGACGTGCAGCATCTTAACGACTTCTCGAAAATGGGAGCTGATGTTATTAACGTTTTCAAGACCGGCGCATCGGCGATCCTTGACCAGGCGAAGGGACTTTTCAACCTGGGCTTTCCGCAGGACACGAAACAGCCGGCGTTCGGATTAACGCATGATATAAAACTTTCGAAAGGTTTGAGTACCGGCCTGATAATCGCCGGAATTGCTATTGTGGTTTTGATTTTATTCACGAGGAAAAAATAATGTTAAAACTTGATGAAATGGTCTTTGCAGAGAAGATCGAGATCGTCAAACGCGCATCGATGGGCGTACCGAAGGTCATAAATATCGACTTAGCAACTGCTATCGTCGACCAGGCTTATGACCTGGCCGGCAATGTTTTTTATGTATTCTCATCGCCGAATGAGACCGACTCCGTCGGGATCAAGGTAAACGAGACCCGCGAACCGATGATAAACTATAGCGTCCATTGCGGACTGATAACACCTTTTTATCGATTATACATCACAACGCCGGCCGGCCAGACGGGAACCCTGCAAATCATATACGCGACCGAGGCCCCTGAGATGATGGAGATCCTGGACCATCGATCTACGACCATCGCGGACATGGCCGCTCTCTTGGGCGAGCTGCGGGGTGACATGACGCCGGAAAACGAAGGTCCCGAAATAACAGTTGGCGCAGCAGCAGCGGTTCAGATCCTGGCAGCGAACGCAAACCGCAAGGGCTGCATGGTTCAGGCGAAGAGTACGAACGACGGAATCGTTTATCTGAATTTCGCAAACACCGTCACCGCGACGAGATGGTGCGCGGAATTGTTAGCGGGCATGGCCTTTATGATCGACGATTATCGGGGTGATATATACGCCAGGGCGTCGGCGGCCGGCCAGCTCGTCGGATGGGGGGAATGGTAATGGGAGCTCGTGTTTCAATGCCAAGAAAGAGATTCGGAAATTGGATTGTTGCCGCTGATAACAGTATATACTGTGCTCCATATGATGGTTTTGTTTGTGCAGAGAGAGCAAACACAGGAGTAGCGAGAGATGTTCTTGGTAGGACCAGCAGCATTGTTCCGCCTGATGTCACCAGGGACAGATCGGGCTCATCAGATACAGCGAGAGGTGCAGGGGTATCGTTTCCTGTCAGATATCACGACTATTGGAAAACTTTATACGGTACAAATATATTTTGGATAACTTTGGAGCCTTAAAAGGATTAATATGGGTTGTAATATAATAACACCGTTAAACAGATTAGGTGCTTGGCTGGCGCGCGTCGATAATACTGTTTATCAAGCGGATAAATACGGTTTTGTATGTGGTGAAAGGGAAAATGTTGGCGGAGGTTTGGATGTCGTTGGAAAAACAGATAATTCAAATCCGCCGGCAACAGTCAGAGACAGAGCCGGTTCATCGGATGCAGCGAGGGGCGCGGGAGTATCTTTTGAAGTGAGAAAAAATGATTATTGGAAAACAGAAAATTCCACAAATGTTTTTTGGATTCCATTGGAGCCGTAATGAAGAAAATCGAAGTTAAAACAGGATTCGGATATTTAAAAGATGCGCAGGGACATATCACGGATAGAGCGCGGCTGCCGGCCGGAGAACACCCAATTAAAGACGGATATACGTATTTTGAAGTCAACAATCAAACTGAGTTCGATGCAATAGAGACATATCAAGATCCTGCACAGGTCCAGGCTGTTGAGCAGCAAAGAAAAATTGACGTGAAACTGCGGGAGATCGCAATAATCGAGTTAACAAAAGAGGGCAACTGGCCATGAGAATAGAGATTGACAGAGACAAGGTTTTAAGTCCAGGTGACATAGTTGAGCTGGAATTTAGGACGCTCGGCCTGGTCTGGATCCAATCTACTCAACTTGCCCTGATCGACTGGCGGCTAAAAGGGCGAAAGGAGTTTTCAATAATTTCCTGGTCCATACCCCAACCGGACAGGATAATTTTTGAGTGTCGAGTAAACAAGACGAATCCGGTCATAGTCACGGCCGCCGTCATAGGCGGGATAATCATCGCAACGGCCGTTATCGGATGGTTGACACTGGGCAAGGTTTATCAAATCGTCACCGAGCCGGCCGGCAAGATACTCGTCGGCGGCGTGGGTGCGGGCGCCATTGCGATCGCAATCGCTCTTTTATTGCCGATGTTTAAGGGGATAAAATGAATAACAGTGACAGGGACATAAAGGCATGGGAACAACGCCTGAAAGAACAAACCATGCGAGGCTGGGAA
>SDBT01018880.1_pt1 | contig 10821 bp, 6 predicted proteins | sample 2277101 | NCBI WGS metagenome assembly SDBT01 (sample SAMN10404973, study PRJNA504765) | marine sediment metagenome | isolation source: marine sediment core GS10_PC15, 103 cmbsf | place: Arctic Ocean: Southern Knipovich Ridge | collected 2010 | reverse complement strand
TGTTCCTATCGGCACAGAACTAGCAGCAACAATAGCCTGTCGAATAGCCGATATATCACCACCAGTACTTAAATCCATAACAGCGTCTGCCCCACAATCAATAGCTACTCGTAACTTTTCCAGTTCAGTATCAATATTACCAAAATCAGAGGATGCCCCAATATTGGCGTTGACCTTAGTCCTAAGTCCCTGACCGATACCACGCGGAACGAGGCTTTTGTGCTTGGTATTAGCCGGAATTACTATCGTCCCTTTAGCCACACCCTGCCGAACAAACTCAGCCTCCACTCCCTCATATTGTGCCACTACCTGCATTTGTGGTGAAATAATACCTTCTTTGGCTAATTCTAGTTGTGTCATTTCTACCCCTCCACAAAAAAATAAAACCAAGGGTTTCGGCTGTTACTACTAGACCCTTGGTCTAAGTCATCGCCGCTTCCCTACGCTTGCATTATCAAGTTCAGGTTCACAGGGTCGGCATCAATCCGCCTCTCAGCTTTTGAGCACCCCTAGCGGTCAAATTTATTAATCTTTGTTTGATATTATAATATAAATTAGCCTAAAATGCAAATTTACTGTCCTTTTCTTTGGCTGGGTGGTTAAAAAAACAGGGTCACTTTTTGGGGTGACCCTGGCTCATGGTATAACTAATATACTATTATATCTGGTAGTCCCCTTCTTTTCCTAGGCTAGCACCTCAACAATTTTCATAAAGACGATAACGGCAAATGCCATTACCAGAGGTAAAATACCCACACTAACAAACTTAGCTATACGCAAGGAAAAGCCCGAGCTACTAGCACCAGCCAGCTCTTTAGTGGTTAGAAAAAGCATTAACAGAACGACTGCAGCTATGCTTATAATGCCAGTAAGCCCTAAAGCGGCTATGGTAGTTACTGTGGTTACGGTAGTTACTGTAGTAATCATTTTTCTACCGCAGTTAGAATTAATTAAAATACTAGCACAAAAAATGCTCTTGTCAACCCCTGATTTGACAGATATAGGAAAAAAGTACTATTTTCCTTATTAACCCCCGGTACCTGTTACTTTAGTCAAATACTAGCACAAAAAAACACTCTTGTCAACCCCTGACTTGACAAACACGAAAAAGCGGTGTACTATTTTACCAAACTCTCGGAGAGATTAGCATGAAAAGATGCTACTGTCAAGTCCTCAACTTAATGAATATTATAATATTACTAAAGAAAGGTACAATTTATAAATATTTGGAGTTCCAATATAAGCGTGAGGGCATTCTAGCCTTGCTAAATTAGGAGGTCTAGCTATGAAACGAGGCAAAAACCTAATAGCTTTGGTAGTAGCTGTAATTCTAGGCTTAAGCCTGATTCTTATTCCTGTGGTTAGCCGACTATCACCAGTTCAGGCAGCCATAAACTGGACAAAGGAATCGGTTACACTAGAAAATGAGTTGTATGTAGTCGATGCCTGGGTCATCAAGGAAAGCTCCACCTCCTACAAAATGTGGTACACACATGCCCAAAAGGACCTGACCATTAGTGAAATCATAGACGTCATCGACGGACTAAACCTCACTAATCTCGTAACCGACGCAGAGAATCTAGACGTCGACGGGTTCCTAGATAATCTAAGCGACCTAAGTGTTGGCACTATCGAAGGCGTACTTGATGGTACCGCTACCGTCATTGGCTACGCTACTTCAACTAACGGCAGGACATGGACACGAGTAGAGCCTCAGGCCCTTGGGGACAGTAACACCGGTTTTTGGAACAGTGTTGGTGCTCCCAGCGTTATTAAGAACAGTGATACCGACTATGAGATGTGGTATACACGCCTCGACACAGACCTCAATCAGACAAGCCTACAGAACTATCTGACTGACCTGGGAGGCGATGCCACAAGAAAAACCGCTATTATGAACCTCCTGGGTAGTACCCGTACCGTTATCGGCTACGCCACCCGGGACGGGGTCTCTGCGAATTGGACACCGGTGAACAACGAAGTTCTTTCTGCGGGTGGTGATAAGCTATGGAATAGCGTTGGTGACCCCAGTGTTATTAAGAACAGTGATACTGACTATGAGATGTGGTATACCCGTACCCAAACAGACCAGACCCAGACAGAATTGGAAATAATTCTAGCAAACATAAGCGCCTTCGGCATCGATGAGATAATCGATATCTTGGATGGTACCAGCACCGTGATTGGCTATGCCACTTCAGCTAATGGCACAAGTTGGACGGTGCAGGATTCCCAAGTGCTTCCTGAGACTAGCGGCGGCGCCTGGGATAGTGTCGCTAACCCCAGTGTAATCAAGACCGGTAGCAGCTATGAGATGTGGTATACCAATGTCAAGACAGGCCTTGTCGAAGCAAATCTCGGAACTTTATTAGATAATATAGTAGCACTGGGTCCTGTTACTCTCTGGAATACCCTGAAAAACGATGGCCTCACAGACTTCATAGCTGCTTTGGTTGCCCTGGACATCGATGCTATCAAAAGTGTTTTAAGTGGTACCAGTACCGTCATCGGCTATGCTAATTCCAGTGATGGCATGAGCTGGACAGTGCAGAATTCTCAGCACCTCACCGGAAGTAGTACCAGTCCGTGGAGTAGTGTGGCTGCTCCCAGTGTGGTCAAGACCAGTGATAGATACGAGATGTGGTATACGGATGGTATTTCAGGTCTTACCTGGCCGAATCTCCGGGACCTTCTACTTGGCGATAATCTGCCCATTGGCTATGCTTACTACACTCCCTCTGGTCCCTCTAGACCACGGCCTCCCACGGTAGAGACCACCCTGTTCGGTGTAGAGGGCGAATTTTCTATTGACGATGACGGTGTAATACAGGAAACCATAGAAGCCACCTCTGATGCGGGCGACTTTACTATCGCTATTCCAGAAGACACTATTGCCCTGGATGAAGATGGAGACCCGCTATCCACTCTTACTGTAGAGCTTGACCTAGACCCACCTGACCCACCTGCGGAAGCCCACATAATCGGGATACCTTACAAGTTGGGGCCTCCCGGGGCTACCTTCAGTCCTTCTATAACAATTGAATTCATCGTCGACCCACTGCCACCGGGCGTGGCTGTGGAGGATCTGGTTATTGCTTACTATGATGAGGAGGCTGGTGAATGGGTAGAGCTTCCAACTACATATGACCCGGCAACCAATACCTTCACGGCTGAGGTTGAACACTTCACCACCTTTGCTATCATTGCGGTACCACCGGTGGTAGCTCCGCCAGCACCGGCTGCTTTCACCTCTAGCTCATTGAGCATCTCCCCGCTTGAGGTTGATACTGGCCAAACAGTAACTATCAGCATTTCGGTTGCCAATACTGGCGGTGAGTCGGGAAGCTATACCGTAGTCTTAAAGATAAAAGGTGTTAAAGAAGCCGAGAAGAGAGTAACTATTGCCGCTGGCAGCAGCCAGACTGTTAGTTTTAGTGTAACCAAAGAGGAAGCTGGTAGCTACACTATAACTGTGGACGGATTGAGTGGTAGTTTTACTGTGGTACCAGTGGTAGTTCCGCCGGCACCGGCTGCTTTCACCTCTAGCTCATTGAGCATCTCCCCGCTTGAGATTGACACCGGCCAAACAGTAACTATCAGCATTTCGGTTGCCAATACTGGTGGTGAGTCGGGCAGCTATACCGTAGTCCTAAAGATAGATGGGGTCAAGGAAGCCGAGGAGACAGTAACTATTGCCGCTGGTGAGAGCCAGGACGTTAGTTTTAGTGTAACCAGGGAAGAAGCTGGCACTTACTCCGTAGATGTTAGTGGCCTTACTGGATCATTTACGGTCAAAGAAAAAGTAGTACCACCCGTAGTCCCCAAACCAATAACCTGGTGGGTGTGGCTACTTGTTGGACTTGGTGTGGTAGTGATTGGTGGGCTGTTAGCTTACTTCCTATGGTGGAAACGGCGAATAGCCTAACCGGCTTGAGTATTGAAGTAAAGAAAAGGGGGAGCATTTGCTCCCCCTTTTCTGTTAAACTAAGGAGTGAGAGTTGGTTTTGGACTTGTAAGTAGTTTGCCATCACCATAATAATGGGGTATCTTAAGGGAGACTAGGAAAAAGGATGAGACGGAAATTATTTCGGGGGGGGATGGCATGGCGTCTGCTGGTTGCCCTGATTTTGGCGCTATGCCTGGTTTCTATTGGCTCTTCTCCAGTAGCCGCTCTAAGTGCGGAGGACTTATTCAACATTACCTATGAGGTTAGCTTAAGTGAGACTGAGATTAATGGGAGTGAGATTTTTTATGCTACCATAAAAGGTGAGGCAAGGTGTAAAGAAGACCTAGAATTCCTATATAGCCTAGTAACTAAAGTCGAGATTACTTCTCATATCATAGCTAAACACAATGGCACTGAGAAGCCTCTAAGTGATAGCTACACCGTAACTATAGAGCCCATTCCCCAAAAAAAGGATGATATTTTTGAAATAGAAGAAATGGTTATACCTCTTCAATTCCCTGCTCAAAGTGAGTCGGGCAATTACGATGTGTTCGGAAAGCTTGATAAAGCTATAGCTTATGCCTTGGGGGTTGGGATTGTTGTCACTGATAAGCTTCCCCAGACCCAGTTCATAGGCTCAGTGACATATACCGCCCCAGAGGAAGGTGGGGGTGGTGTTTCTGATCCAGCTCTCACCCCAACTGGTGAGGAGGTAAAGACCAATCTGTTCGGCACTGAAGCAAGCTTCCCTATTAGCTCCAGCGGTGAAATACTGCAGACAATAGAGGCTACCTCTGAGGATAGAACGCTTACCCTGACTATCGCTGAGGGCACTATTGCCCTGGATAAAGATGACAACCCGCTTACCAGCCTGGAGGCAGAGGTTGATACCAGTCCCCCACCACCACCCAAGGATGCCAGTATTATCGGGTTAGCCTATGATTTTGGTCCTGATGGGGCTACCTTTGACCCACCAATAACTTTAACCCGGAGTTATGACCCCCACGATCTTCTTGAGGGTGTGGCTGAAGAGGATTTGGTTTTAGCCTGGTATGACGAGGCTGGTGACCAGTGGGTAGAGCTAGACAGCGTTGTTGACACTGAAAACAATACTATCACGGCTGCTATTGAACACTTTACTACCTTTGTCATCATGGGTAAGGTGACGTCAGCACCTGAATCAGAACCAGAAGTTTCAGTTGCTGTTTTTCGTATTTCTGAGCTTGATATATATCCTGATGAGGCTGATATTGGACAAACGGTAACTATCAATGTTCTTGTTACTAATAGTGGTAACCTTGAGGGCACTTACCAAGTAACCCTAGAGATAGACAATAAGGTGGTAGAAACTCAAGGGGTAACTCTGGCTGGTGGAGCTAGCGATATAGTAACCTTCAAAATATCCGAAAATATTGCTAGTATCTATTCAGTCAATATAAATGGCTTGACAGGCTCGTTCATAGTAAAACCAGTGGCTATATCTGAACCTGAGCTAGCACCAATATCCACACCGCCACCAGTTACGCACACGCCACCACCAGTTACGCACACGCCACCACCAGCTAAGCCTATTAACTGGCTTGTCGTCTACGGTGTAGTAGTCGCACTGGTAGCAATGGGCTCACTCCTCCTCTTTTTAGCAAGACGGAGGCATACTAAATCCAGCTCATAAAGGTTGAAGTTGCCGTAGAGTGACTATAGCGCATTGGAGGGTAATTGAAAATTGCCATCCTTCGACCAGTAAGTTCCGTATATCTAGTAACATTTGTCAATTTACACTATAATAAGGCAACATTGTGTTGCTTCTTTAATTTGGAGGATTGAGGTTGTATGATGTCATAGTTGTAGGTGGAGGACCGGTGGGGAGCTATGTGGCTTATAAGCTGGCGGGAATGGGGTGTGATGTGGTGGTACTGGAGCAGAAAGAGAAACTAGGGGGACGGGTCTGCTGCGCCGGCATTATAAGCCAGAGGTGTGTTAGCTCCTTTGCTATTGATGACGGTGTTGTTTTGAGGCAGGTAAGCAGTGCCAAGCTATTTTCACCCTCGGGGAAATCACTCAGGCTATGGCGACAAGAAACTCAGGCCTGCATTGTAGACCGGGCAGATTTTGATATGGCTATAGTCAGCTGGGCTCAGGGTAAGGGAGCACAATATGTGCTAAATAGCCCGGTCAGGAATATAGAGGTCGGGGATGATGGGGTTAGAGTTGAGGTAGCTCGGCAGGGAGAGAAGGCAAACTTTGAGGCGAGAGCAGTCGTTATTGCCACTGGCTTTGGCTCGAGATTAGTTGAGGGGGTGGGGTTGGGTAAGATTAGTGACTTCACTATGGGGGTCCAGTCTGAGGTAAAAACGATTGGTGTGGATGAGGTGGAGGTCTATTTTGGTCAGGAGATAGCCCCTGGCTTTTTTGCCTGGCTGGTGCCAACCTCACCACCGAAGGCTTTAGTGGGACTGCTGTCACGCCGCAGCCCTGGGCTTTATCTAAAAAAATTACTATCATCCCTGCTGGCTCAAGGGAAAGTGGTTTCAGATGAGGCTGAAGTGAATCATCGTGGAATTTCGCTAAAGCCGTTACCCAGAACTTATAGTAGGAGACTAGTGGTGGTTGGGGATGCGGCGGGGCAGGTGAAGCCAACCACTGGTGGTGGCATCTACTATGGTCTGCTGTGTGCTGATATAGCGGCTGACAATTTGCATCGGGCACTGGATGATGATGACCTGTCGGCTAGGAATCTGGCTAGCTATGAGCGAGAGTGGAAGAAGAAGCTGGGGCGAGAGCTAAAGATAGGCTATTATGCTCGAAAACTTTATGAACATCTGAGTGACAAGCAGATTGACCGGATATTTGATATCATAAAATCCAATGGTATTGATGAAGCCTTACTTAAAGCAGATGATTTGTCTTTTGATTGGCATGGCGAGGTAATATTGAGGTTGCTGGGACACCGGGTACTATCTAAGGCCATTAAGGTGATGAAGATTCCGTTTCGGATTGGTGTTTAGAATAATTGGGATTGAGTTTAGTAATATTTATATGGAGGCATTCTAGAGGTGAGTAGTGGTAGCCAGAATCCAAGCCTGAGCGAGGCAGCTACTCGCTTCCTAACTAGCTTACCACCTGGAGAAGAAGGGATGAGTCGGCAGGAGGTATACAGGTTTGTTCGCTGGTATGGATGGGAACGAGCGTTAGCTGAACTTACTGCTCCTGAGGTAGCTAGCTATGCTGAACGACTGTCATTATCGGATACAGATTACATAAAAAAACTTGAGTTAATACACGCCTTCCTGGTGCATGCTAAAAAGGAGGGATGGAGTAAGAGTAATCTAGCCACTCACCTTAAGGCTAAGAAGGGGAAAGCTAGGTTACAGTCTTCCTTCAAGCGGGGTTCGCCAGAAACTATTTCTTTAACTCAGCAGGGGTATGCTGCGCTGGAGGCTGAGCTGGCTATCCTTAAGAGTAAGCGCTCTGAGGCTATTGATGAAGTGCGTAGAGCCGCGGCAGATAAGGACTTTCGTGAGAATGCGCCCCTGGATGCGGCTAGAGAGCAACGCGGCCATCTGGAGGGGCGGATTAAAGAGCTAGAAGAGACTCTAAAATTAGCGGTTGTCTTTGATAAGAAACGGAAGGACACACTCAAGGTAAGCGTTGGTGATAGTATTATTCTGCGTGACTTGGCTTCCGGTGAAGAATTACACTATATAATGGTCAATTCTAGGGAAGTAGACCCGGCCAGGGGCAAGATTTCCAGTGTTTCGCCTATAGGCAAAGCTATTATTGGTCGAGGTCAGGGAGAGGTAGTAGAGGTAATAGCGCCGGTCGGTAAGTTGCGCTATCAGATTGAACAGATTGGGCATTAGCAGACTTTATTAACAGCGTAAAAGTCGAAGTGAGAGGATTTGAATCTCCGACCAGCTACTAGCGATGAGCGTTTAGCTACCCTTACCCTTTAAGAGGATTGATGAGCGATTAGATTATCAAAGTGGAAAACCTGGTCGAAAGATTCAATGGACTGGTCGTAGTGAATGCTATTAGTTTTAGTGTGGTACCCGGAGAAATCATTGGCTTCTTGGGTTCGAATGGGGCGGGCAAAACGACTACTAGCAACATCCTGTGTACTCTAGCTAAGCCGACGTCAGGACGGGCTATCGTTAATGGCTTTGATGTAGTGCGCCAGTCAATGGGGCTGGTCTTTCAGGACCCTAGCCTTAAGCCCTGACAACAGCGGTCTATCCGCTCCTTTTCTCATACCCCATAACCGCTATACAGCTTACTAAAGCGACGTTACAGGGACTCCTCATTCTCCTCACATGAGAGACCCCACTTAATGTCACCATGGTGGCTCGTCTACCAGTTGGTTATGGAGCCGTCCAATCTCCAGAGTTCGGGAGAGTGGCCGGGCTCGTAGGGATACTTGGCTACCACCGACTCATCGAACTCGATGCCCAGTCCTGGTCGCTTAGAGACTAGGAGATAACCCTTCTCAAAGGGTACCTGGACAGGAAACAAGTCTGTTAAAGTAGTACCCGGAACACGAGGACATTCCTGGACGCCGACATTGTCCGAAGCTAGGTCTAGGTGTAGGCAAGCCGCGGTGCTCACAGGCCCCAGTGGGTTATGTGGCGCCAGCTTGATGTAGTGTGTCTCGCACCAGCGAGCTACTTTAAGAGCCTCGGTGATGCCACCCACAATGCACAAGTCGATACGGGCGTAATTAATGAGTTCCTCCTCAATCACCTGTCGGAAAGACCACTTGGTAGCCCACGGCTCCCCTGGAGCGATGGGAACAGAAGTATGGCGTGCCAGGGTTGCGTAGGAGGCCGGGCTCTCGGAGCGAAGCGGGTCCTCCATGAAGAAGAGGTCCAGATGCTCTACCTTCTGGCAAAGGCGGATAGCATCGGGTGTATCTAGCCGAGTGTGGGCATCGCAAACTATCTCGATGTCTGGCCCCACGGCGGTGCGCATCGCCTCCAACGTTTTCACCGTTTGCCGTACTGCCACTGTGGGCTCTAGAATGAGTCTATCGCCAACCATCCCGGTTTCCACAACGCCTGTTCTCACAAACTTCCAACCATCCTTTACAGCCTGACGGCAGTTATCCAGCAATTCGTCCAGGGTCTGGCCAGTCGTGTGTGGGTAGCAGGCCACCTTATCACGGGTGAGACCACCGATAAGGTTGTAAACAGGCTGGTTCAGCGCCTTACCCTTGATGTCCCAAAGGGCTATATCTATGGCACTCATGGCTGAACAGAAGATCTTCTCGGCAGGGAAGAAGGCCCTGCGATGCATCTGCTGCCATAGAAACTCGGTGCGAAAGGGGTCCTGACCTACCAGCAGAGATCGCAGGTGTCTAACAGCGCCTTCTACTGCCCACTCCCTCCATGTGATGCCTGCCTCGCCAATACCGTAAATTCCTTCATCGGTCTCCACCTTAACGAAGAGGTACGGTCGATCGGCTTTGATAGGAAACGGTTTTACGGCGGTTATCTTCATTGTTTTCTCCTTTATTGGATTTTCATGTCAATCATAAGCTCCTTTTGTACCCTATTAAATTATCGCAATGCATTTGTAAGATAGTGGTATCACAACGATATATGAATGTCAAATATTCGTTCTTGCCCGGTATAATTAATCATTCCGTTGCCGCTGGGTATCCTTATCGGCTCATGAGTGATGCAGATGTTAATGTTTCCGATGATGTTTTTATCTGGGTGTTTTTCCCATGGTATTTCCCCAATTCGCCAGGTAATTTTGGGAGTGGCGCCAAATTCCCCTTTTAATATAAGCGTGCTGGGGTATACTATGTCGCTCTGGGATAACATTGTTGTAAATGGTAGTGTTTGGGGTAGTGATGACCCTTCTGGCTATGTGGTCTTTTGGTTAAGTTCTTTGTTTGGAAAAAGATTTGGAGAAAATCATCGGTTCCTAAATGCTAAATTTCTAAATCAAAAATCTTCCCCGGATTGAGGATATTGTTTGGGTCAAAAGCTCCCTTTATGTCCTTTATGATGTTTAGGAGTGAATTCTCCATTCCTATAGAGAGGTATGCCTTCTTTTCAAAGCCAATGCCGTGCTCTCCTGATATTGCTCCTCCGAAGGAGACCCCGGCACGGTATATATCACTCATTAGGTGAGGAAGCCTTCTGTCCCATTCCTCCCTATTCATATTTACGCAAATAGGGTGCAAATGTACATTACCATCACCGGCGTGCCCATAGACTATAACAGGCACTTCGTACTCTTCTGATATTTCCTTCACCTTCCTAACAAACTTAGCTATTTCACTACGAGGGACGACTACATCTATTATTTCCATGGGAGCGAACCTTTTTATAGCATAGTAGAACTTTTCTCTGGCATCAAGTAGCCTTCTCTTTGCCCGTTCGCTACCGGGTACCATGACCTCAACAGCCTCGTGTTGTTTACAGATTTCTTCAACTTTGGAAAAGTACTCGTAGATTTCGTTTTCCGATTCCCCCTCCATTATTATCATAAGGAAAGCCTCGTATTGGTGATACGGCATTTCTCTATCTAGATATTTCTCAGCGATCTCAATAATACTTCTTTCCATAAATTCAATGCCTATCGGTATCATTTCGAGTCTTAGAATTTCAGGAACAGCATCAATAGCATTCTGTAGATTCATAAAGGGGGCAAATAGCACTTCTCTCTTTGCCGGTTTAGTGGTGAGCTTCAGTATGACCTTGGTTACTACTGCCAATGTTCCTTCCGAGCCAATGATAAGCTGGGTCAAGTCATAGCCCGTGGAGCACTTTACAAATTCCCCACCGGTTTTGATAATTTCACCATTTGGGAGTACTGCTTCTAGCCCTAGAATGTGGTGTCTGGTTACTCCGTATTTGACGGCATTCATT
>SDBT01018879.1_pt1 | contig 10821 bp, 19 predicted proteins | sample 2277101 | NCBI WGS metagenome assembly SDBT01 (sample SAMN10404973, study PRJNA504765) | marine sediment metagenome | isolation source: marine sediment core GS10_PC15, 103 cmbsf | place: Arctic Ocean: Southern Knipovich Ridge | collected 2010 | reverse complement strand
ACATATTCAATTATTTCTAAATCTGATCTAATACCAGTACCAGATATAATAGGATCATTTGTAAGTCGTCGTACTTGGCGAGATATTGCATATAAATCTCCAGCTAACAATCATATCAAATCCTTTAATTAATTTTAGCATCCAAAAGTTTAACTTCTTTTTTATCAGTAACACTGTAGAGATACCCATTTATAGCAGATATTAAATATTTATTGTCTTCTTTTTTCAGAGCGTCGAAACCTTTGCCTGTTAAATCAATTTCTAATACAGCTTGTACTTTCATAATTAACTCCTTATTATTTTGGTTTACCTGCTCCACAACTATCTTCTGCTCGTGTAGACGGCCACACTCCATGCCCAATAGCATCATTAGCTACAGGAGGTAATACTCTGCACAAACCATAGTCTTCTTCTTGGTCCCAATACTTACATACTTTACATTTAATCATTTTGTTTCTCCTTTACCATATCTTTTTTAAAATCCTATTTAATTTAATTACACATTTCTTTAAATTTCTTTTATACCAATCTGATACAGTAATAGGTGATACTGGTTTCGGCTTTTGGATTTTTGCACTAGTTCCTCCTGATGTTCTGCCTGTATAAGGTACAATTGGTTTAGCATATCCGTACCAAGAACTACCATGTATTGTACTACTTCCTGTTGTTGATTTAAAACTCGATGACGTATTTATAAAAGTACCAGACACAACAGGAGAACTACTAGCCCAAGTATCATTATAAACACTTATAGTTTGTACATTTAATCCTTTCTCCTCAATCTTAGCTACTAAAGCTCCTGGTAAAATTGTTTTCTGTTTTAGTTTAGCAGTTATTCTGTTCTGATCTGTGTATAGTTTCCAATCATAACTTTTGTCATCTGGGTCTTCATACAGTATATCGCCCACTCTACAATCATCAAAATCCTCAATTCTACTTTTTGCAATGAACATTAGACCTCCTACATTATAAATTTGGAAAAACATTAAAATCAAATATACTAGAAGAATCATTATCAACTTTAGCCTGAACACTCCATTCTCCTACTTTATCTAAATCACTAGTAGTAGTAGTATAACAAATTCTTCCATCTGTTCCGTCTCCTTCCATTGCTGCGACTCTACTAAAAGTAATACCGTCTGGATCACAAAATAACATTTGAAAAGTCTGACTTCCAGAAATTAAAACTTCATTATTATTATGTCTTAATGGAAGAACAAATGTATGAATATCACTTGTATGAATTTCTCCAAGATCTACGTTAAAAGCTGATGAAAGTGTCATAGTTTTTAGTGATGGACCTCCAAAACCTGCTGTTATTATTTGATTGCTCATAATTCATAATTTAATTGTAATTTATACAGGTACACGTTCAAATGCTACATCTTCTTCTCCTGCTGCAGCCCCATTTTTATCTTTTAAATCAAACTTAAATAATTCAGTTGTACCATCATCATCATAAAAAATCCATTGTGTTCCATTTCTAAGCCATCTATTTTTTTGAATTTTATGTGTTTTTATAGTTTTAGTCCCTACTTGTTGCGGATCATCATTGCCCCCAAAAACATAACGATCACTATTTCCTAAAGTAGCAGTTCCATCACATATAAATACAATATCTATGTCAGGATCATAAGTAGTAAAGTTATATTTATACCAACCGCCACCAATTTCAGTCATAGCAGCGTCATCTATTAATAAAGTATTATCAGATACTTTAAAAATATCTATAAGGGGTGATAATCCTGTTTTAGGAACCCCACTATCAGTAAAATTTGCAACAATTAATTGAGCCATTATTATATTATTATTTTATTATTTTTTTTAAATTTAACATTAAACTTTTAGCGTTTTTATGATTTTTTAACTACCCTAACAGATGGAGCTATGAGTTTCATTTTACAAAAAGACGATGCCTGAAACTCCTCCAAAACTTCCTTATTGAGACATTGAAAATACCCCTTAATAGCCAATCCCTCTTTATCGAGAAATCTTTTCAGTTTTTCTACTGCTGCATTGTTCTGGATTTCTCCCGAAGACAGTTTCCCGTTTAATTTGGGTTCCGTTTTAGTTGTTGTTTTTTCCATGTTTTAAACCTCATTAAGTTCGGTTTGTAAATCATCTTGATCGTCTGCTGTTTCATTTGAGGAAGTTGCAGAATCTCTTAAACTTATAGACTCCTCATCTAATTTCTGTTTAAGAAAATTAACCAACTTTTGCTTGGTGATATTCTTAATAAAATTCCTAAATTCCAGCAATGTACTAATAGACATAATTTTAGTTATTAGGACTCTCTGTAACACATTTAGTTTTTCTTCGTTTGTAAACATTACGCAAACACTCCTATACCGGTTGATGCATCAAGAGCAGCTTCAAGTTCCGCTACCCGTACCTGTAAATTAAGAACTACACTCAAAAGAGTATTACCCTCATCCTTTGTTGCAAAACCAAAATTAGCCCCTACAGAACTATCAATCAAATCCTGCAAAGCGAAATCGGGAGTTCCAGGAGCAGTATGTGTGATACTTGTTGATTGTGCCGTCATTCCCGATGCTTGATTGACTGGTGTTGCTCCAAACAAGCCTACATTAGTACCGTCATGGTTAAAATCACCATCCAATTCCAACTCTAGTAAGACGTTAAGCCTAGAAGTGTTAGCGTTCCAAACCTCGGTAGCATCTACGAAACAATCAAAAGTAGAAGCACCACTATCATAAACAAAATAAGTATCTCCTAATGCAGCAGCAGAACTAGCCTCGAAAGAAAACTTATCATCTGCTGGAATCCCTACATTTCCACCCGACAGGTTCCCAAAGAGAATTCCTCCAATAGCTAATTCATCGCTAACAGTTGCACCACTTGGGTTTACATTTCTGCCTATAACAATATTTCTACTTCCAGTAGTCAAGTTAGAAGCTGCATTATAACCAATGAGAGAATTTTGACCTCCAGAAGTAACTTTTTGTCCTGCAAATCCTCCAATGAAAACATTCTGCGCAGCTGATGATATTCTTCGACCAGCCCAGTGGCCTACACCAACATTTTCAGCTCCCGTTGTAGCAGATAGTCCACTTAATGCAACATGACCAACTCCCGTGTTTTGGTTTTGAGTCGTAGCAAAAAATAATGCAGATTGCCCGATTGCAACATTGTTATCACCAGTCGTGCACGTCCCAAGAGCAATCTGTCCAATAGCAAGATTGTTGCTTCCAGTTGTTATATTTTGACCACCACCTTGACCAAAACCTACATTAAAATCTCCTGTTGTTAAATCTGTCAAGGCATTCGAGCCAACAGCCATATTACTATTGCCAGAGGTATATGAAGTAAGAGCAACTGTACCAATAGCCAGATTATTAGAACCTGTTGCCCCCAAACCTCCTTTCCCAGCTCTAAATCCTACATAGACATTATTCAGACCCTCTCCAGCAACAGTGGCATCACTATTAGCTCCAGTCTCATACCCTATCCCTACGTTAAATTCACCCTCGTCGTTATTAAATACCAGTTCACCTAAAAAAACACTACCATTAGTAGCGGCAGGTATGACTTTTAACTTCATTGTAGTTGTGTCTACTTCAAAGGAATTTCCAGGATTAGTAATACCAACGGCAACTCTATCATTATCCCCCTCAACTACCAAAGCATTGTTGTTTCCAACAATTAAATCATCTCCTGCATCCGTACCTAGAATAATGGTAATAATAGTTCCTGCATCAGACGAGATTGAATCAAGAGCTATATCTCCCACATTCGTTATATTGCCCTCGGAAGCATCAAAAGACCCCGCTGCTATACTTGAGGCTCCCACATCTATGTTACCAAAACCAGAAGTAATTGATCCGGAATCCAACGCACCAACAGTTGTTAGAGAAGAAGTTACAACAGCAGTACCAAGAACGGTAGCAGTTAGAACATCGGCTGAGTTTATAGCATAAGAACCTCCCGAAGCTATATCCATTCCACCAGCATCCCAAGTTCCAGATGGCCCTGTCACTACATTAGTATCAAAAGTTGTTCCTTCTATTGATACCACCTGTCCAGCAGTTGCAGTAATAGTCAAAGCCGAAGCAGCTCCATCGGAACTAATAGAATCAAGAGCTATATCTCCAACATTGGTTATGTTATTATCGCCAAATGACTGATCTCCCGAAAAAGCTCTTGTGCCGTCCCCTAATATAAACGCAGATTCCTCTACTCCATCTAATAAATCAGCATTCAAATTGGAAATAAGTGTTGTAGAAGCCACAACCAGAGGTGCTGTGCCTGTTACAATGTCTGATTCCAGGGTTTCTGCTGTTATCTTAAAAGAACCAGCATCCCAATTTGCTGTTAAAGCTCTTGTGCCATCTATAAGAACCGCAGTTCCGTTATCACCGCCACCACTAGGTTTTTGTGCAATTAATAAACTCATTTAATATACAAATTTTATCCTTTATTTTATAGTAATAAAAACATTATTCTATATAATTATTAACATTAATGAAGCTATTTGTCGCTAGTTGAGCGTAAAATAGTTGAAGGAATTGAAGTTTGTCCCATACTATGCTCATATTGTATACCGGATCGTGCTTGGTTAAAAGAAATACCTAATTTCTTTCTAACATTATTCTCAGTTTTATCTCTCAATGTACAAAGATTTTCACGACTTAGATAATCAGTCCACACATAACTAACATAACTTCCAGGAATACCTTTGTAATAATTAGCTTTCGTAGCATAATCTATTTCTCCCATATATAATTTATCATTATTTTTTGGATCAGTAAATACCCAATCATTGCCTACTTTCTTAGCACGATCAAAATATGGTGAACCTGGGTATGGGCTAATAACAGTCACATCAAAATCAAAAGGTTTAACTTCAAGTAACCAGTCTTCAGTATCTCTTATTGTCTGTTCCGATTCTCCAGAATGGCCAATACTCATTAAAGCTTTAACCTTTAAACCGTTTCTATCTGCAATCTCCATAGCTCTAGTATTATCATCTCTAGTAGCATTCTTTCTAATATTTTTGAGGATTCTATCATTGCCGGATTCAAAACCTATAAGTAATATTCTAAATCCTGCAGCATACATAGCTTTTGCCTGTTCATCATTAAATAATTCTGACTTAATAAATCCACGTAATTTAAATTCAGTCCCTAACTTGGAACTAAGATCAGCTATTTTATACATAAGATCAACCATTGATTTATTTACATTAAGCTCATCATCGTGCATCATATAAGAAGATATATTATACCGATCATAAATATGTTCCATTTCTTGTATAATATTTTCTGAGGTTCTTGTTCGAATCCTTCTAAGAAAAGGCGTGTCTCTTCCGGCACAAAAAAAACAAGAAAATGGACATCCTAATTGTGCAATTAAACTAGTGGCGGGCTTATCGTCTACGCTAAATTTATAAGAAGACATATCAAGCAGATGACGGGCGGGGAAAGGTAATTGATCAAGATCATCATTCTTTAAAAAAAGATCTGTCTTAGGAAGATCGGCATCTATAAATTTATCTTTAGTTCTAAACCATTCAAGGATAGCATACTCACCATCTCCAGCAATTAAATAATCATATTCAGCATATAATCTTCTAAATTCTTTAGTAGCTCTTCCGACAATTTTATTCTTATTTTCGATTTTAGTTGCGGCATTAACGAGAGTAATATGGGGTCCACCAAGAATAGTCTCACGGGAAAAATTTCTAATGACTTTAGCAATTTTAGAAGCGGCAGGAATTTGAGGCGTGGTTGCAGTTAGCCCAAAATATTGGCAAGAACTATTTTCTATATAAGTTTCAACAACTTCTAAATAGTTATTAACACCACTAAGATCTAAAAGCTCTACATGATAGCCTTTTTCCTCTAATACAGACGCTACTTTTAAAATCCCCAAACTTGGAAATACTCTTTCGTCCATTAAAAATACTGAAGATGGAATAATTAAACAAATAGATTCGACTCAAAACAACTCCTAATTTTGTTTACCCATTAGTTTATCAGTAATAATTTGCTGTAGATCTTTATACTCATATTGCAACCACATAACCACACTAGATGTATAATTAGGCATTAATCTTCTACCTACATAAGTTAAAAATTGTAATTCATTCGATTGTGTTCTTTTAGGAAATATTACAAATTTTTTATGCCACACTTTCCTTTTTTTTATTTTGTATGCCTTAGCTCTAAATGTAATAGTCATTTTTATTTGTCCATAAGTTTTTCTGTTATATAATCTTGTAAACTTTTATATTCATAGCTATCAGTACCCCACTTAATACCAGTAAAGAAATCACGTTCCGTGTAATTACTCCTGAGTTTTCGCATACACTTACACATAAAATACATATGTTCATGATTATCGACAAATCTTCTAGGAAAAATAATATAACTCTTGTGCCACTTTTGTCATCTTTGTTTTTCTTGTCTCCATTCTTCCATATATAATTCATGAGATTTGTTTTTAAATTTCATTTCGGATATCCTTTCTCAATATATTTTTTACAACCCATTATTACAACTTTTGGTTTACCTGGAGGAAATTTTTCACTATTAAAATGATCTCTTAAATGTCCTTGAGATGACATTAAGGATTTAGTTTGCTCCTTAGCTTTCTTAACTATTTCATCATGGGTTAATTTCCTTCCAAGAGTTTTATTTTCTCCTAATTCTAGAATCGAGTTAGGGCCATACAAGTGATAATAAAATCTCTTATAGTGATATATGTATTCATTCAAGTCAGGAGGATGTATACGCCTCATATGAAAAGTTCTTAGATCATGTATTTCTTTTTGATCAGAATAATGAACTGGAGAACCCTGGCCTGTAGCCCATGCTTGTTTATTAGCTTTAAAAAATAGACTACCATCATCGGTAAAGTTATTAGGCAAAGCCTGTGCTCTATCATATACTCTAAAAAAATCTGCATATTCAGCAAACCTATAACCTGAAATGCCCAAACGATTTCCCGCTTCTGATAAATCGTTTAATTCTTCTTTAGTTATATTATCTACTATTTGATCACTGTCTAGCTTGTAGATCCAGTCTGCTCCTGCTTGATAAGCATACTGAAAAGCTAAACTTATATTACGTCCTCTGCCAGCTTCACAGGATTCTTTCTTAGCAAATTTTACTTTGTTCCAGTCTGGTTTAATCTGAGTAATTTTTTGTTCTATGTCAATTTCTTTAAGTTGTCTAATTTCTCTTGTGAGTGGTATGTTATCAGGGCCATCTGGATCATTTACATCTATACCACCATTTATTACTATTATCTGATCTACAATATTATATATACTAGCTACCGTATGCATAGTCCAGCTTTCATAAGCCCCACAAGTTGTTACTCCTATAATTTTCATCTTATTTCCTTTAATTTGTCCATTACTTTAGCAAAATTCTCAGCTTCATCTTTAGTTAAGTTATCTTTTATTATTTTAAAATCAGGATCTGTATAATGAAATGTTCTTTGTATGCCAAAAAAATGATAACCTGAGTACAGTGTAAAAACTATATAATTATTTTTCTTTAGTGTTTCCATACTTAAAAGTTTTAAGTGCTACAGTATAAGATTGATCTTGAGGCATATCCCAATCCTGTTTAGGAAAATATTTGTTCATAGGTTCCATGTATTTAATCTTTTGAGCATCTGTCATAATAGCAACACCAAAATAATGCAAAAATCCTTTTGCTTGTTCTAAACATTTGATCTTCTCTACGCCATTGATAAGTACTAGCTTAAACTCCATACCCATATCATTAGCAATAGTTACAGGATAAGTAGGATAAAGATCCATGTCCGGTACCAAATAAGAAAACAACCTGCCATCATAAGATTTTGTATATATATCTTTATACTTTAGTTCATTGTGCTCAATAGCTACGTGCGCTTTTACACAATCATAAGATAAAATAATATCTGTACTTTTACCAGAACCCCACTCACAAGTATATCTGGGCCTTACTTCTTCCATATATTTTTTAAGTAATTTTTCGTACATTATATTTTCTCTTTACTCTTTAATAAATTCTTATCTCTTCTCAGCAATCTAATATATTTCATTCTTGAAACACCAGCTACGTCACACCAATATTGTAGATGTTTATTAGTCTGTAAATATACCTTATCCTGATCTACAGACTTATGATGACAATCATTGGAAAATTGAGACTCATTTAAACAGTCTTGTCTCAATCGTCGTAAAACGTTAAGGGCTACTGCTCTCCATTTCTTTTCTAAAGTATCATCTTTTGCGCTATACCTAATTCCACCCATAATTATTTCTCCCAAATAAAAGTAATTGTAGGACCATAGCTTTTTAAAAGTCTACTGTCATATTTAGATCCATCATGTAAAAATTTAATTTTATTATATGGCAAAATTCCGCCTAATTGATTCTCCTCTAAATATTCTAGCCATCGTGTGTTATCTAAATAATTATACTTACGTACGAAATCTACATCATCAGTAGACCATGTATTAAAGTTATTTTCTAAATGTTTTCTAAATTTATAATGTTCATCTTTCGTGTCAAATGGTAAATATGAATCATGAATACCTATAAACTTTACATTATCATATCCTATAATTTTCTCAGCTAACTTTAAAGCGTCCCAACCTTTTGGGCCATCAATGAAAACACCAAAACTAAACTGAGAATTCTTAGATATTTGTTCGGGTAATATTATATTGCTATCACCAACAGTATATTTATGAGATATAGTAATACCTCTAACTATAGCTTCATGAGGAATATTATAATAAAAAAAATCTATTCCATGAATAACCATATCTTCGTCATAATATGCTCTAAGAGATAATAAAGATTGTCCTTTATATACTCCTGATTCTATATAAGTTTCAATACCTAATAGATCACACATCACGCATAAAGCAAAACATTCACTTGCCCAAACTCCTCTATTTGTAATCTTAAAATCACTAGATAAAGGATCTACTTTCTTTAAAAATCTAGATAAAGTTATTTCAGCCTGTCCCAAAACATCTAATTTATTTATCATAGTATCTCCATAAGTTTCTTAGCTCTTTCCACCTTGTTTTCTCTCCTGCCTTTAAAATGATATATAAACACATTAGGATCAACCTTTTGATTAAAATACCAAATCTTATTATAACGACTATCAAGAAGTTTAAACTTTAACCCATTAAAATCATATATACCAGGGCCATACCAATTTTTAGGATAACAAATAGAATTAATAAAATCTTGACTCACTATATAATCATCTAAAAATCCTAAATGAGCTTTAATTTCAGGTATGTCCATATACTTCCAAAAATTTACAGAGTCAGGATTATCAACATCTAAAGATCTAGTACTTGATACCATATTAACTAAAAAATCTGTTACTCTATTTGAATTTTCTTTAGTCTTACTTATAAAACATATACCTAAATTAGTTATATGAATTTCTGATTGACCTAGACCTTTAAGTGTAAAAGCTATATCAAAATCTGGTTCTAGTTCTATAGTTTTAGCTACCACCATATCAATGTCTAAAAAACACAACATACCTGCTCTGCTTTTTTTAAATAGCTCTATAAAATTAGTCATTTTAAAATAATCTCTATTCTTTCCCACCACATAGTCTTTATTGCTTATACGATTAAAACTTGTATTTTTAGCTTTAGTTGCTAATATCTTAATCGACAAAGGTTCAACATTTCTATACTTAACATCTAAATAATAATCTCTATGGTGCTTATCAATAGACTTTATCAAGTAATCTACTGAACTTGATTCTATAATACCATCTGTTTCAGGGCTTATAATAGTTGAAAAAAGCACTTAAAGCAACTCCAAATTTGTTTTTCTTATTAGTTGATCTCTCGCGGCCCCTCTTATTAACTCAGTTAATCCATTTACAGTTTGTCCATCAATATAAACTCTCATTTTCAGAACTATATCAATACTTTCAATACTACTATTTTTTAGTTTATCCATTGTCATCTTTACTACTTGATCTCTATATTTTCGTTCCATTTCCAAAAATTTTATTTCCCATTTACACATACACTATTCCTATGCCAGTGGCTTTAAGATTACTTCTATACCAGTACTCATCAGTTCTAAATTCACTTTTTAATTCATACCATAGTCTAGTAACACTTCCATCTGGATCTTTAGCATATTTATAAAGATTACTCAACGCTATAATACTACCGTTATTAGTTAAATTAAGATACTCATAAAAATCTGATTTTGCAATACTATACTTATTACTGCCATTAATAAAAATAAAATCTAATTTATCTCCATCAAGCATTGTAGATAATTTTTGTATTGTACTTATACGAGTAGAATCACCATGTATCTTAACCAATATTTTTCCTGGTTTATATTCTTTTTTCCAAGTCCATTGTCGTTCTTGAATATCTATAGTATAAAGTCTACTTTTATTTCCCATAAAATCGAAAAAGAATTTACTAACTCCCCCGAACTTAGATCCTATTTCTAAAATTCTTTGGGGATTAATATCTACAAACTTCTCTAACAACCATTTAAATTCTTGTGGTGTTTGCTGAGTTTTATATTTTTTAAACTCTTTTGCTAATGCTTTTGTTATTGAAGTGTTCATTCGTAAACCTTTCCCATTATTTTAAGTTCAGATCTTAATTTTAATCTGTCAGGGTATGTAGCTTGGGCAGTACAAGATTCATCTCCTGTTTTTATATGTTTACCGTATTTGACAAATACAAATGTATCCGTAACAGAAGATACTACTCCATTTTCACAATCGAAATGGCTACTGTCATGGGCATAAACAGGAACATATCTTACTGCATCACCTTTTTTAAACATAT
>SDBT01018878.1_pt1 | contig 10822 bp, 29 predicted proteins | sample 2277101 | NCBI WGS metagenome assembly SDBT01 (sample SAMN10404973, study PRJNA504765) | marine sediment metagenome | isolation source: marine sediment core GS10_PC15, 103 cmbsf | place: Arctic Ocean: Southern Knipovich Ridge | collected 2010 | reverse complement strand
TGTCTCTGGAGATGACTCGACACTGTAACCGGTTAGCTTTTTAGTCATGTAATGAGCTTGAAACTTTCCTGCCTGCCCTGGGTCTTGTGGGAAGTCAATATGAACAGTCCTTCCGTCCAACTGTGCGTTGAGAATCATGTGCTTCTCTACCTCATCAGGGAGAAGTCTTTCGTTTGTTACATCTGTAATAATATAACCATCTCCAAATTTTCCAATCTTGACGCTTGCCGTATATGGAGAGCTGGTTCTTTTTGATGCTGCAAGGTCATATCCCCTCACCTTCATTGTGTTTACTGGCTCACTCTCTACTATCTTCCAATTCTCTCTCTTACACATGTCTCCCTCTAGAGGTGTTTGCTCTTGATCGTACTGCCCTGAGAAAGTTAATGGGTCGGTCTTTTTCATCTTATGTAACTGTTCAAGTGTGTGCTTGTTTTCCCATAGAGCAAACTCTTCACCATCTTCTTTATATTGAATGGCCGATAGTTTTAGCTGATGCCATTCTTCAGGTGTTCCACCATCCAAACAGAATCCTGTCATGTCATCCTCATGGAGCCTCTGCATAATAATGACTATAGGTGTTGATTTAGGAGAGTTCTTTCTTGATATAATCGTACTGTTTAACCGATCGTTAATCTTACCTCTCATCGTGTCACTAGTAGCATCATCTGGCTTGACGGGATCATCTATTAAGATTGCGCCACTAAATGAATCGCTATTATCAATCTCTATTGCCATGGTGTCCATGTACTTAGCGTAAGTCCCTAACCATTCGTAGGTGCCATTATCTTCTTCTTCATCCGGTGACCCAGCTCCACGCCCAGTAATTTGACCGCCAGTAGAGACAGCATAGAATGTTCCACCACCAACGATCTTCCATTCCTGCTTAGAGTCAGACTTTCTACTGATTTGTAATGGCCAGAAGTCCTGGAACCAAGGTGATCTAATTATTTCTTTTATAGTGTCAGAGTTAAGATGAACAAGGCTATCAGAGTAAGAAAGGTGTATGTAATTACATTTGGGGTTCTTGGCATAAGTCCAGGCAACGAAGTAAAGCAGAATAACTGTCTTAGAGTAACGCGGCGGTAAATTCATTATTAAATTAAGAATCTCGCCATCAAAAACATTTTTAAACTGCTCCGTTATTTTATCATGATGCCAGTTATATATAAAAGGTTTCTTTGTTTGCTTCAAGAATCCGTACTGCAGGAACTTGGAAAAGTCTCCCAACAGCAATCTCTTTAGCCTTTCCTTTTGAATGTTGGCCAAGAGTTCTTCTTTCGAATGGTCAGCAAGGACTTCTAGCATTTTATAAGTAACTTCTCCATATTCTCAAGCTCTTCAGTACTTAATAGAGATAGGTCAACCTTTTTAGTTGTCTCAATGCTGCCACTTAGGTCAATGTGACTAGGTAGCTTCCCTATGAGTCGATCAAGGATAAAGCCAAGTCTCTTCTCGTCGCCGTGAATTATCGCCTCAAGTAAAACTCTTGTTACAATTAAATCCATCGCTGGTAATTCGTCATTCTCTGCTAGCTCAATTAACTGTGCCTTAGAGTAAGTGACATACTTCTGTAAGAGCTCTTGAAAATCAACTTTATTCATTCTCTTGGCCCTTCTTAGGTGTGGAGGCATAGGTGTTCTACCCTTAGGGTTTCCGCTTTGCCCTTTCACCCACGGCTTCAGGCCAGGGTGTTTCACTACTGGCTTTACTTCATCAGTCATTATGTGCCTCGATTCTTTCTTTTGCTATGTTGCCTGCTTTTAGTTTCATGTTAAACGAGAATGAGCTCTATTGACTCGCCCTCATCAGGAAAACATTTTACGAATTCATTATTTTGCCTAATTTGTAGCTCACCAATGATCTCACTAGAGACAGCATCATCTATTAAGAACATCAACCCTTTAAGCTTTTCTATTTTTTGTTTCAACAGCTCTATCGCCCCAGACTCAGGCTCCAAATCTTCTTTACCTGTTAAGCCTACTCCCACCGCTATTATGTTTCCAATAAACTTACCCTTCATTACGTCTCCCCACTGTTAATACATTGTTCAAGTTTTACATATTATCAATTTCATTGTGCCATCCGAAATGTGTAGTAACAAGGTAATCGTAGTCAAAACAAAAGTTATCTATAAGATTTATAATAAGCTTTACTCTAAACAAAATTTATTGTATAATGACTAATAAGGAGTCGATTATGGTAAAAAACCCATTAAATAAAGAGCAGTTTGAGAGTATTGCCGGCGCTGGCTGGTCTAAGGTATGTGATACATGTAGTCATGTTAGGACTTTTGAAACTGTGAAGATTATCAGTGACATAAATGATAAGGTCGGAGCTTGGTATAACTGCCTGTGTGGAACAACTGGGATCATAAGACATGGTTCAAATCAAGGGGGAGAATAATATGGTAAAAAAACTTAAGGATAATCCTGAGGTTGCTTGAAGCCTTAGGGTTATTGAGGTAAACTATAGCCTCTCAAGGCTACTAGTCTTCTCCCGTTTTAAAATCCATTTAATTCAATGGTGTCAATTCGGGAGAGGGTTTTTTATGTCCCACACCTCAGTTCTCCATCTATCATCTGCAAATACAATTCTTTCGTAGCCTCCATAAAGAGGTTCATTCTCATTTATCCAACATGCTATTTCTGCAGCTTCATCAATAGGGATCTCGCTCAAGAAAGAAGTAATGCAGGAGCAGCATCCTACTCCGGAAACTGCACTGGCAATTATCCTTAAATCTATCTCTATTTTCTTGTCTACCATGTCTTGCTTTTCCTTCTCATCTTCTTATTTATAAAATCATTTTCAACAGGTCTCTTCTTAAGCTTTTGCTTTTCAATGTCGCTCAAATGTTTCGCAGCGATCTCATATTGACCAGGACCAACAACATATATCTGCTCCTCCTCCCCTCCTAATGACGTGAGAGTACAGAATAAAGGTATGAAGCTCATTTCACCTCCCCCACTCTACAGAAGTAAGCTTTAAACAATCTCTGCACCGATAAACCTTAAGAAATTCTACCTCCAGACGTCCTACATCACTCCTTCTGGCTGACCCTATAAGTAGCTCTTTATTTTCATGCCTACAAAAAAAAGCTTTACCTTCAAAGTATTTCATAAGAATGAATTTCTTTATGATCGTCATCACGACGACACCTCTACTAATATTATCATTTCCATTTATTTCTCCTAAAGATCTTTGAGGTTAACTTTCTCTGCCTCGTCCCACTCTTTATCTATTTGATCTATTGACTGGCCCATTAAAATTCCCATGTTTAAAAATTGATCATAGGACATCATAATTTCACCTGCCTGAATATGGGCTACATCTGAATTTGAACCACCACTAACTATTCCGCCAGACTGAAAAGATTTATCGTTCATTTACCCATCACTCTTTCAACGACTCCCGACTCAATAAAAATCGCTGCTTTTTTCCTCCACGGGAAGGAAGCTACTGTCATTCTCGACCTAACCCCATTCTTAATGCACGCGTACATTTTCTTAATTAAAACATCTCTCTTGTCTATCTTCTCTTGCTGATGATTAAATATATACTTGGCAAGATCGTCTTTCGAGTAACTTGCCTCTATTGATAACCTTGCAGCATTTTCCTTTTTAAATGATTCGTATGCGTCCACTACTCACCCTCCATCTTGCTTCTTTTATAAATGTTCCAATCATTACTTAACTTTTTCGCATTTAAAGTTTCCGTAAAATAGAAAATTAACTTCTTTGCCTTTGTTAATAATGCCTCCCCATACGACTACCGCTACCAATACGCCTATAACATATCCAAATATCCAACTCATACTTCCTCCATTATCTTTTTAACTTCTGGTTTATTTTGCAGATCCTCAAGCCTTATCAGGTCAAAATCATTGTACTCTCTGCCCATGAATAATAGCTCACAAGCCTCTTTTAAAAGCTTCTTAAGGTCTTCAATCTCTAATCCTCTTGATGCAAACTTCTGAGAAAGCTCGAAATACTTCTTCTGAATATCTTCACTCACTGTCCACCACCGTAAAATCATCAGCATAGATTTTAAATGATCTGCCGTTGAGAAGCCTCGTGTAGGCATTGCTGTGTGGAGCAGTGTACATGGTGCCCGACTCCCTATGGGGATACTTAACTTCACTATTTAAGAAGCAAACATTAAAGCAGTCATCCAGATACTCAAACAGCTCTATAGTCTCATTTTCTTTTACTTCTATGCCAGGGGCGCAGTTCATATAGTCTCTTTCTAAATGATGTATAGTGACATCTTCGGGTACACAATCATAGAGCTCTACTGTCTCGATATCTTTTACCTCTATGGCGTAAGAATAGAGATCGTAGAAATCTCTAAAATGCTCAATGCCGCCTACCTTAACAATGGGTACAAACACATCTGTATGTCTGCTATGGATATAAGCATTTCCATCGCCTACATAAGCCATAATCTCTTTAAAGCTCTTAAACTTTTCACCTTTTTTAAACTGCATACGACTCCCTTTTATTTTATTATATTTATATTGATGGATTAATAAGGTCTTTTTCCTGCTCGATTAACTCGATAGGCAAGTCACTTTCACTAATTTCATGTTTGCGCATAAAGTCTTTGAGTCTAATTAATGAACTACTCCTTGCCTCTACATTAAATAAACAGATATGGTAAAGGTCTGACTCAATAACTTTCAATAATATCTTAACTTCCCCAATAAACTTATTTATTACGACGTCTCTCTCTTTAGTACTATGTAGCAAATAATTCCAAGCCATTTCAGCATCCCCTCTAGGGTGATCATTGCTAAGCTTAGGATTATTTGCAATATAGTATTTACGCCACCACTTGGTAAATGTAATATGGGACATGTCACATAAGGCTCTTAAATCTTGTAATTGGTTGCCCGATTTGATTTTTGAGCTTTTTTTGTTTACAGGATCACTATAGCCATTATCGTCACCGTCAATTTTTTCCATTGCCTCTATTGATAGCCTTGCAGCATTTTCCTTTTTAAATGATTCGTATGCGTCCACTACTCACCCTCCATTATCTTTTTAACTTCTGGTTTATTTTGCAGATCCTCAAGCCTTATCAGGTCAAAATCATTGTACTCTCTACCCATAAACAATAATTCGCAAGCCTCTTTTAAAAGACCTTTAACATCATTAATTGCTTTAACTCGATCATTCCTAATTAAAACAATAATTCTTTTAAATTCTGCCAATTCAACGAATTGTCCACCTCCAATTTCATGAAGATCAAAGCTAATATCTAGTTTCTTAGCCATTGCCAGACCCTTTTTTCCTACACTCTTCTTTAAAGAAATATTTTCCACTGTGCTTCCTTACGTTTTTATTTTCCTCCAGAGGAAATACGACCTGCAAAGCTTGGTCCATAGAACTTATTCCCACAATGTATCCTTTAGCAGGAACTGCAAATAAATATCTATTATAGACTGTTACCTCTTCACCTATTTCAAATCCACCCTCTGTAGTCTCACGCTCTTTTACTTCTATAGCAGGGGCGTAATTAGAGAAGTCACCATTAGCCAGAAGACTAAAAGGCATAGTGGGAAACCCAGAGGTGTCAAGGACGCTTTTAAAGTAATACCCTCTATTGTTCTCAAAATAATTTAAGAACTCCTTAAAGCTTTTAAATTTCTCGCCTTTCTTAAATTTCTTAATCATTATTGAATCCTAGTTCTTTTTTAAATTCATTACCGTAAATGCTGTCTATTGCTAAGTATGTACTTTTTCCCGACAATTCCGTCCACGCTTTATCAAAATCACTCTCTGTAATAGATATAGCATTCTCTTTTAATCTAAACTTAGCGCTAATAAAGTCAATATCACCTAAATGATCCATCCCGAGATCTTTTCCTTTAGAGTCTTTAACTGAGTATCGACCACCATTGGTTCCTTGGATATAACAACCTCCATAGAACCTGCCAACTATTACAAACTTTTTATTGTTATCTCTAGCGCTCTCGCATGCTTCTATAAAATTATATTTCTTCATTAATCCCCCACTACTTCTAACGTATCCACATAAAGCTTAAAGCTTTTTCCGTTTGGAACTTTATGAAACCAAGCCCTGTCGAAATTGGCGCAAGTCCCCTTTAAGGGAGCAAGATACTTATCTAGGAACTTCACCTCACCATCCCTGATATCAAAGTACTCAAACAACTCTATGGTCTTACGATCTTTTTATTCATCTATTTTTCCTTTGTATTATTTATACCTATTCTTATGTTTACCTTTTGGTGATTTATATTGTGATGCCTTATCTAGCTTAACTACTATTAAGTAAGCTATTCCCATTGCTAGTATTCCCATTTTTCCCTCTCAGTTTTTTAACTTCTATTGATTTGTAAAAATATTTTCGGGAATCTGCACGTTGTGCAATACTCTGTATCAGTCTTAAATATTGGTTGCTTATCTTTCGACCATTCATGCTTGATGCATTCTTTTATTTTGACAATATCGACACCTTCCCCTGCGTCCCATACTTCATAATTATCAAACCCAACATGGGACATATTAGGGCCACCGCCACTTTGTATTTTTCTCAATCCACTGCCGTCACCATTATATATATGAAAAACACTATTCCCCGTATCCACTTCCAGAGCTTCAACCACCTTACCAACGTATTCTTTCCACCATTTAAAGAAATCGCCCTCACTAGTGTCTTTAATTTTTACAAGAACTTTTCTGGCTTTACATGTCAAACCATTCCATTTTAAATTCATTTTTAATCTCCTATATTAATCTCGCCACCTGACGATATCCCAATTATGTGCAAGCTCGTCGATACCATGTCCAAAATAATATCCATCTTCACCAACGCGTAGGACAACCACCTTGTCCGACAGTTTCAAGTCAGAATTACAATGCCTGATCATCGCTTCAAATACCTCACCGAGTTTCTTGTTATGGTTATTGCCATCGTTCCAACTTAAATTATTCATATAGTATTCTCCCTTCCATTTACTTCTTCTTAAGCTTTTTAAATGACTTAAGAGTCATTGTGTTTTTGGCATGATATTTTTTTGCCTTGTGATCCATCTGATATAATGTGCTCCTTACAATTTTCTTAGGAACTATTATCTCTCCTGGGGCTATAATGCATCTAGCCTGAGACATTCCCCTTTCAAGAGTGCTATACCCACCAACTATGCCTCCGGTCATCATATCTAAAGACCCAGCGACGCCAAATAGCCATCGAGAGTCATCATGTTTCTGTTTGCGAGAGATCTTACCTCTTCCTTTTTCCCCGCGAGAAGCATGTCTGAAATCCTCTTCTTAACGCATGAAAAATGGGGCACGGCAAGAACACCAGAATTTGGAAGGAGAAATGCTCCCCTCTCTCTGGCGTACCTCATTCCTTTGCCCTTTAGTCCTGCGGGAACCCTAAAGTCTTTGTATAACTTTTTGCAGATCTCACAGATCATATCTATCTCTACAACTTTCTTGTGCTTATTTACACCTGTTAGTATTTCCATTTTATTTCCTCGGGTCATTTATGACGTAGTTAAGATTGATAGCGCACCACCTAATTGCGAAATCTATTAAATCCATCATAACTTTTATATTAACATCTTCACTATTGTCAGCTATCGACTTTGTAACCTTTATAGTCTTTCCATTTTTTAACACTAAGGTTTTAGTATATCCGTGCTCTTTTTTTAAAAATTCGTGTATTTCCTCTTTGTGAAACTCGTTTCCGAGTTCGTAAAAAGCCTTCTGCATTTCACTTACCACTACCCAGTAAAACTTTTGCTGTGGCGGTGTCTTACTCTTTCGCCAAGACTTAATGGTGAATTTCATTTTTTTAAACTTGGCCCCTTCTATTTTTCTCTGGACTATATATCTCCTAATCCTTTCACAGAACTTTTCAAAGTCATCATGGTTTAGAATGTCGTAGTCTTTAGCCATGATCATCTTCATTGTTCTGTTGATCTAGGCAACTGGACTTCGTTTTCTTTACGATAACCTCGTGTCCATAGTATCCATTGTGGTTGTTATAGACTGACATATCAAAGGTGTCCTTATCTGTTACGATCTTTATGAACCCAGCCTCTAATACTTCTTCCCCATAATCTCCAATTTTATTATCTAACGACTTTGAGTCTCGCCACTCTCCCTTCTCGTTAACTTCTACAGCTTGAATATCAACAATATTCGAACCATTGAAATATTCCAGGTTAGGCAAGTTATCTACAGCACCAAAGGACTCGCAACAGGCTGATACATTATCGACGGCAATTGTTACGAATCCCTGATCGGTCTCCATCTCATATCCCATAAAATTAGAATAACCATACTCACCCTTAATCATGCTATTTTCAAATCTTATTATCTTTATAATTTTCATTAACTGGTTTCCTTTCTATGGTTTATTTACTTCTGTTGTACTCTTTTACTTTTCGCACTATTTTCACTAAGATTGTTTTGTGGTTACTCCGAGTACCGATAGTGCCAAGCTTTCAGAGTATTAAAGAGGAATTTGCACCCCGCCACATCTTCATATGGTATTAATACTTCTGTTGATTAAAATTCTAAATCGGCTAGGCTATAACTAAGTATGAATTGCTTTTCTTTAAGGTATTTCTTAGAGAAATTAACATCATGCTTAAAAATTGTTTTACTGTTATCCATGATATCAAAATACTTAATTAACTTTGCTTCTTTAGAGATATCTTTAAACCTACACGCTTCAAGGAATTTTCTTTCTTTCCTGTTTAAGCTTGAGTACTTTTCTTTTGTATACTTATCTGACAACTCTTTAACTGTGGTCGCTATCGCATGGCCGAAGCAATTGAATAACTCATTGAAACTTGTATCAGTATCTTCTAATGTGTCATGTAGGACAGCCGAAGCAATTATATGAGGATCACTTGTAAAGCACTTAACGGCTTCTGACACGGCTACACAATGATTAAAATAAGGCTCGCCAGTATACTTTCTAAATTGTCCTTCATGCTTATCTTTTGCAAATTCTAAAGCTTTATTAATCATCTCCATTCTCCTTATGGTATTATCTATTCTATTGATTAAAATATTTTCTTAAATTCACTGAAAACATGGAAATCAATTACACAATTCTTAGTGGGTTGTTCTCCCTCTACGGTGATCTCTCCAAGATAAGCATCAAAAGGCTTGTCTGTTTCACCACAAACCAAGCCTTGAAAGTACATATTTCTTAGTTTTAAAATTTTACCTGTTCCAGTATTCCTATAAATACCGTCTACATCTTTCAACCTCTTCTTGTTTGCAAAAGGTGTATAATAATCGTATTTGCTACTCATCTCTATTCCTTTAATTGGTATGTTCACAACTATCTATTTTTCTTAATCTTAAAAGCATCCCTAGCTTTAGCGCCAAAGTCCTTAAGAGCGCTCCCTAATTTCCAACATGCAAAGCTATACGTCTTAGAAATTTTAACAATGTCATTAACGTCGCAGTTGATAAATTCATCCATATTCATAAAACCAGTTTCATTGCAAAATTGAGCCACTTTAAATTGTAGATGTTCTATTTGTTCATTCATTTGGTACCCTTTCTCCCGTACCATTGCTTTCTATTTCTCTGACATGAGTCTTACAATCATGCCCACAGTTCCCACAATAAATCGCTCCAAACATTCTTCTTTCCCTAACAATGTTTTCATCACCACATTTAGGACATTTTATTTCAGTTGATTTACTCATGATTTGTTTCCATTCTTCTGTTGCACTCGAGCAATTGGGCAATAAACATAGTCAGTAGCCCATAGGATTGGTGCTATAATTGTTTGAAACCCAACAACCGACCAAAAAGCGTTTCTTACACTAACTTCATATTTAAGATTTGGTTTCTTATCAGAAGCAAGGCCTACACATTCCCCATACTCATTTCGTCCCGAGCACGAAGCCAATAAAAGTAAACTCATTATCATTATTGTATTTTTCATATAGTATTCTCCCTATTATTAAATTTTATGCTTAAACAAAACAAACACTAGGCCAACAAGCCAGAGACCATAAAAAGTCACCCAACATACCTTATGTATTATTGCTAGTTTTTGACGCGTAATTTGAAACTTATTCAATGGTTTATCCTCTACTGTTTTTCAGACCAATTCTCTAACGCAAACGAAACCCTCACGTACCAATCACTGCCACCATAAGCGAACTTATAATAAACCAGGTCATGTTCCTTATCATCTTTAAACTTTTCAATCTTTGTGACTTCTCTATCGAATCCAAATTTGCTTGTATAAGTTTTCCCTACCTCTAAATTAATTATCTTTGTCATCACTCACCAGCCATTTCTTAAACATCTCAACAGCATCAACAACACCCTGATCCGTTTGATCATTGTCCTTAAAGCTTGCAATGTACTTAAATAGTAAATTATAAGTTTCCTTTAGATTCTCATAATGCTGTTCAGAATTAAAAAGTTCAGCCTCTTTTGTTTTTACAAATTCTTTCAACTCTATAATCACACAGTCACGATTATTGATTTTCTTTTGTTGCTCATCCCAACATGCGCGAGACAACGTATAATTTGAAAGATCGTTTTTACTTGCGAGAGCCCTGCTTTCTTTTGCGAAAAACTTTATATAATCATTTGCCATCTTTATTTCCGCCACAAGCAAACTTCCGTGAAATTTTAAATGATGTCCTGTTTTTTAAGGTTGGATACAACGAGTTAACAACTGATTTAGAAGGTCTTGTAAGTGATTGGGATTTGGAAATATTATTAAAATTTAAATCTAACATCAAGGGATCGGCATCTTTGGTTTATGAATTTCCAAAACTATTTCCATTATCATGGATAATATTAAATAA